>Ga0316217_10004377_pt1 | contig 15346 bp, 14 predicted proteins | sample 1anoAmetaG_FD_203633 | JGI IMG/M metagenome (GOLD analysis project Ga0316217, IMG submission 203633) | Freshwater microbial communities from Trout Bog Lake, Wisconsin, USA - 1anoA | ecosystem: Environmental > Aquatic > Freshwater > Lake > Hypolimnion/Profundal zone | place: USA: Wisconsin... | reverse complement strand
CATTGCGAGCTGCCGCGATGGGGCCTAAGGCGTGGTCAGAGGTCGCCGGCGCCGAAGCGGCGCGAACGATCCCCAATGGTTTGACCCATGACAGCCACCGGCGGCGGCGCTCTCGTCATTCTTGTGCTGACCTACGCCGGCGTGGCCCTCGGGCGCATCCCGGGATTGCGGCTCGACCGCGCCGGCATAGCGTTTCTCGGCGGCGCGGCGATGATCGGCGTCGGCGCGATCCCGCTGGACGAAGCCTATCGCGCCATCGACTGGGACACGATCACGCTGCTGATCAGCATGATGATCGTGGTCGCCCACCTCAAGGTGTCCGGCGCCTTCCGCTGGCTGGGCGGGCTCGCCGTGCAACGTGTGCGCGCCCCGCTCGCGCTGCTGGCGATGACGACGATCCTTTCCGGCGTGCTGTCGGCCTTTCTGGTCAATGACGCCATCTGTCTGGTCATGGCCCCGATCGTCGTGCAGGTCACGCGGGCGATGAAGCGCAATCCCGCGCCCTATCTGCTCGCCACCGCGACGGCCTCCAATTGCGGCAGCGTTGCCACCATAACCGGCAACCCGCAGAACATGATGATCGGGGCCGTCTCGGGCATTTCCTACCCCGCGTTTTCGCTGGCGCTGGCGCCGGTCGCCATCTTTGGCCTTGTCGCCGTCGTGGCCTTGACGCCCCTGGCCTATCGCGAGGAATTCGCCGGCCGCACGGAATTGCGCCCGCAGCTGGTCCGCGATCGCACGCATCGCCCGCAGATGCTCAAGGCGGCGGCGGTCAGCCTCGCAATCGCCGTCGCATTCTTCGTTGGCGTGCGCCCTGCCGAGGCGGCGCTGGTCGGCGGCGCGTTTTTGCTGCTGACGCGCCAGCTCAAGCCCGCGCGCATCTATCGCGAGATCGACGGGCCGTTGCTGCTGCTGTTCGCAGGCATGTTCGTGGTGGTCGCGGGAGCGGAGAGAACGCTGCTGGCTCCCGCCGCCGTCGCCCTGGTGAAGTCCGCCGGGCTCGACAGCGTCTGGCGCCTGTCCGCGATCACGGCGGTCCTTTCCAACATCGTCAGCAACGTCCCGGCCGTGCTGGCCCTGAAGCCCTTCATTCCCGCTTTGGCGAATCCTCGGCATGCCTGGCTGGTCGTGGCCATGAGTTCCACGCTGGCGGGAAATTTCACCCTGCTCGGCTCCGTCGCCAATCTCATCGTGGCGGAATATGCGCGCTCGGCCGGCGCCCCCATCGGCTTTGGCGCCTATTTTCGCATCGGCGCGCCGCTGACCGTCCTGACGCTGACGGCGGGGACGCTGTGGCTGAGCCTAACGTGAAGGCGACCGGTCGAGACTAGGGCTTGGCCGCCGGATTGCGCTTCACCCATTCCGCGCGCTCGTAATCCTCGAAGGCGGCGATGAGGGCGCGGTAGGTGCGCTCGGCGACTTCCGGCGCCAGATTGTCCTGCGCCGCCATGGCTTTCACCCTGGCGACGATCGCCTCGACGCGCGCCGGCGCGCTGACGGCGGCGGGATCCTTCTTGAAGCGGCCGGCTTCGGCGACATATTGGCCGCGCTCGGCGATCAGCGCGACGATCTGCCGGTCGAGCGCATCGATATGGCTGCGCACCTCGCCCAGCGTGTTGCAGCATTGCCCGCCATTGACGGAGGGCTGGCCCCAAAAGGCGGGGGGATCGGCGTCCTGCGCGAGGGCGCCGACCGCGAAAACGGCCAGGGGGAGCGCCAGGGCGGCGACGGCGAGGGGTTTGCGCATGGGTTCTGTCCTTTCAGCGGCCGCCGGACACATCGAGAATGGCGCCCGTCACATAAGACGCGGCGACGTCGTCCAGCAGGAAGGCGATGGCTTCGGCGACTTCCTCCGGCTTGCCCGGCCGTCCCATCGGCGCTGTCGCGCCCACGGTGAAGGCGCGATCCGGGGCGCCGCCGCTGGCGTGGATTTCCGTGTCGATCATGCCGGGGCGGATCGCGTTGACGCGAATGCCCTCGCTGGCGAGTTCGAGCGCCAGTCCGCGCGTCAGCGTATCGATGGCGCCCTTGGCGCCGGCGTAGTCGACATAAAGATGCGGCGACCCCAACCGCGCCGCCGCCGAGGACATCAGCACCAGCGAGCCGCCCGGCCCGCCCGCGCTCCGCGACAGCCGGCGCGCCGTCTCGCGCGCGGTGAGATAGGCGCCCAGCACATTGACCTCGAAGATGCGGCGCATGCGCTCGACCGTCATCTCGGCCAGACGCGACGACGGCGCCACGATGCCGGCATTGGCGACGACGCCGGTGACCGGCCCGAGCGCGCGCTCGGCGCCCTCGAAGATCGCCGCCACATCCTCTTCGTTGGAGACATCGCCGCGAAGGGCCACGGCGCGCCCGCCCGCCTTCGCCATCAGCGCCACCACCTCCTGCGCCGCGGCCTCGTCGCGCTGGTAGTTGACGCCGACCGACCAGCCGCGCGCGGAGGCCGCCAGCGCGGCGGCGCGGCCGATGCCGCGCGAGGCGCCTGTGATCAGAATGGTTTTGCCCGGCATGCGCGCCCCCGCGTCGCGGCCGGCGCCTGGGGAAAGCGTCCGCGCCGCAGCGAGCGCGTCATATCGCAAAGGCGGGATCGCGGAAACCCCGTGCGGCGGCGCATGGCGCGGCCGGGCCCGCCTTGCTAGAAGCGACGGCGTCGTTTCAGGGAGTCGTTCGTGACCTTCGCCCGCTACCCCAGCCTCGAAAATCGCGTCGTTTTCATCAGCGGCGGCGGCTCCGGCATCGGCGCCGCGATGGTCGAGGCCTTCGCCGACCAGGGCGCCAAAGTGGCGTTCTGCGATATCGCGCGCGAGGCGTCGGAGGCGCTCGCCGCGCAATTGAAGGATCGCCGGCACGCGCCGCTGTTCCTGCCCTGCGACCTCGCCGATATTGCGGCGCTGCAGGCGACGCTGGCCGAGGCGAAGCGCCGGCTGGGCCCCATCGCGGCGCTCGTCAACAACGCCGCCAACGATCAACGCCAGCCCGCCGCCGAAGTGTCGGAAGCCGACTGGGATCTCGCCATGGCGGTCAATCTCAAGCATCAGTTCTTCGCCGCCCGAGCGGTGCGCGAGGACATGCGGGCGCTCGGCGGCGGCGCCATCGTCAATTTCTCATCGACGGCCTGGATGCTCGGCCTTCCCAATCTCTCGGTCTATTCCGCCGCCAAGGCGGCGATCATGGGGCTCACCGCGTCGCTGGCGCGCGAATTCGGCGCCGACAGGATCCGCGTCAACGCCATCGCGCCAGGCGCGGTGATCACCGAGCGGCAACGCCGGCTCTGGATCGGCGAGGCCGATCTGGCGGCGATCCTGCAACGCCAATGTCTGGCCGAACCGCTGCTGGCCGACGAGGTCGCGCGCATGGCGTTGTTCCTGGCCGCCGACGACAGCCGCATGATCACCAAGCAATGCTTCATCGTCGACGCCGGCATCCGCTGAGGCCGGCGCGGCGCCGGCAAATTTCCCCTTGCTAGCGGCAAGAGTCGGGCGCATCCTCGCGCGAACCGCCCCTCAAGGAGGCGGCGCATTCGGGAGGTCGCGATGACAGTCGCACGCATTCTCCGTGAAAAGGGCCGCGAGGTCCTCACCATAGCCCCGCACCATCAATTGAAGGACGTCGTAGGCCGGCTCGCCGACAGGAAGATCGGCGCGCTGGTCGTTTCCGACACAACGCGCATGCCGCTCGGCATCATCTCCGAGCGCGACGTCATCCGCGCGCTGGCGCAGGAGGGCGCCGACGCGCTGGAGGCGCCGGTCTCGCGCCACATGACGCGCGCGGTGCAGACCGTCGAGGAGGACGCCTCGATCGACGAGGTCATGGGCATGATGGAACAGGGCCGTTTCCGGCACATGCCCGTGGTCGCGAACGGGCGCCTGGTCGGCATCGTCTCGGTCAGCGACATCGTCAAGCGCCATGTCGACGCGCTGCACGGCGAGCGGCAGGCGCTGCGCGAATATATCGCGACCGCCTGAAGCGGCTCAGCCGCGGTTGGCCTCTTTCAGCAAGGCGAGCAACTGGCGCTGGATCGCCTCGTTGCCGCCGCAGATGGAGCCTGTCTCGAGAAAATTGTCCTCGCCGTCGGCGCCGGTGACATAACCGCCGGCCTCGCGGATGAGCAGCACGCCTGCGGCGATGTCCCACGAGTTGAGACCGCGCTCCCAGAAGGCGTCGAGACGGCCCGCCGCGACATAGGCCAGATCGAGCGCTGCGCTGCCCAGGCGGCGCACGCTGACGACTTTCGCCATGACGGCGGAAAGTTCCGCCTTGAACTGCGGGTGCGCGCTCGCCTTGCCCAGATGCGGGACGCCGCAGCCGATCAGGGCCTGCGACATCTCCGACCGCGCGGCGACGCGCAGACGCCGGTTGTTGCCCCAGGCGCCCTGCCCCTTTTCCGCGACATAGAGCGAGTCGTCGGCGGGATTGTAAACGAGGCCGGCGACGATCTGTCCCTCCCGCTCCAGCGCGATCGAGATGGCGAAGATCGGGATCGCGTGCAGAAAATTGGTGGTGCCGTCGAGCGGATCGATGTGCCAGGTGTGCGCCTTGTCCGTGCCCTCGACGCGCCCGCCCTCTTCCATCAGGAAGCCGTAACCGGGGCGCGCCTTGGCCAGCTCCTCGAACAGGATCTTTTCCGCGCGCTGGTCGGCGAGGCTGACGAAGTCGCCGGGACCCTTAGACGACACTTGCAGATTCTCGAGTTCGCCCAGATCGCGCTTGAGCCCGCGCCCCGCCTTGATGGCGGCGGCGGTCATCACATTCATCAGGGCGGAGCGGATCATTCGGGCGGTCCTTCGGTCGGCGGAGCGGAGGAATAGGGGAAGGCGCGCGACGAGGCAAATCGCGCGGCGTCGCGAAAAGCCTGCCCCAGCGTCAACGTCAGGAAAGCAGGGCCTCGATATCGGGAACGAGGCCGGCCGGCGCATCGGTCGGGGCGTAGCGGCGGACGACGCGCCCCTGCCCGTCGATCAGGAATTTCGTGAAATTCCACTTGATCGCTTCGGTGCCGAGCAGGCCGGGCGCCTCGCGCTTGATCGCCTTGTAAAGCGCGTGCGCATCCGGGCCATTGACGTCCGTCTTGGCGAACATCGGAAAGGTCACGTCATAGGAACGCTGACAGAAAGCCTGGATCTGCGCCTCGTCGCCCGGTTCCTGGTGGCCGAACTGGTCGCAGGGAAAACCCAGCACCTGGAAACCGCGCGCCTGAAATTGCCGCTGCAACGCCTCCAGCCCGGCGTATTGCGGCGTGAAACCGCAATGGCTGGCGACATTCACGACCAGCGCCGCCTTGGCGAGATAGTCGCCGACATGACGCGTCTGGCCGTCGATGGTTTTCAGTTCGATGTCGCGAAGCGCGGTCATGACAGCTTTGGCCCCTGCAGGCGTCCAGTCTAGCCTTCCGCCGCCGCCAACTCCAGCTCCGGGAGGCGCGGCGCTCCCGGGACCCGCCCCTCATGCCGCCGCAGGCGACATGAGGTCGACAGGCGCGACCCGGTCGACGCGCGCCGTCAGAACGGAATGTCGTCGTCGAGATCCGCGCCGCCGCCGCCGCTGACCATCGCCGGCCGGCGCTCGGCCGGGGAGGAGCGGCCGAAGCTCGGCGCGCGCTCTTCCCCGCCGCCGAAGCTCTCGCGGCCTTCGCCGCCCGAGCCGCGCGAGTCGAGCAGCACGAGTTCGCCGCGGAAGCGCTGCAGCACGATCTCGGTAATGTATTTCTCGGCGCCGGACTGGTCGGTATATTTGCGGGTCTGGATCTGGCCTTCGATATAGACCTTGGTCCCCTTCTTGCAATATTGTTCAACGACCCGGCCGATGTTCTCGTTATAGACGACGACATTGTGCCATTCCGTGCGCTCCTTGCGCTCGCCGGAATTCTTGTCCTTCCAGGTCTCGGACGTCGCCAGCGTGAAGCTCACGGCGCGGTCGCCGGAATTGAGGTTGGCGACTTTCGGGTCCTTGCCCAGATTGCCGACCAGAATGACTTTGTTGACGCTACCCGCCATGATGGACTCCTCAGCTCTCGATCTCGTTCATTCGCGTTCGGAGAGGACGCGACTCCCCCCGACCGAAGCGCGGCACCGTAAACCTCGCGGCCCCGTCGCGCCGCCCCTTGCGACACTTGTCCACAGCCCGCGCGCCGGATCTCGATTTGGCGCGGGCGCATTCCGCACTACATAGGGTGCGGGACTTTCTTTCGTTCTTATTTTGTTCTAGCGTACCCGCGCGCCCGGCGCAAGCCCGGAGCGCGCGGCTCGCAGAAATTCGGCAAGGGGCGGCATGGCCAGCGCAAAATCCGTAAAAACCTCGCCGGCTCGCACGGGGCGCGCCCTCGCCGCGGCCTCGGCGCCGATCGACAAACTGTTCGACGGCCGGGCGATCACCGTGCGCGGCGCGCGCGAACACAATCTCAAGAATGTCGATCTGACCATCCCGCGCGACAAGCTGGTGGTGTTCACCGGCCTGTCGGGCTCCGGCAAATCCTCGCTCGCCTTCGACACGATCTACGCCGAGGGCCAGCGGCGCTATGTCGAGTCGCTTTCGGCCTATGCGCGCCAGTTCCTCGAAATGATGCAGAAGCCGGACGTCGACCAGATCGACGGCCTCTCGCCCGCCATCGCCATCGAGCAGAAGACCACGTCGAAAAATCCGCGCTCGACGGTCGGCACGGTCACGGAAATCCACGATTACATGCGCCTGCTCTGGGCGCGCGTCGGCATTCCCTATTCGCCCGCGACCGGCCTGCCGATCGAGAGCCAGACGATCAGCCAGATGGTGGACCGCGTCCTCGCCCTGCCCGAGCGCACGCGGCTCTATCTGCTCGCGCCCGTCATTCGCGGCCGCAAGGGCGAGTACCGAAAGGAAATCGCCGATTTCATGAAGCGCGGCTTCCAGCGCGTGAAGATCGACGGGCAGTTCTACGAGATCGCCGACGCGCCGGCTCTCGACAAGAAGCTCAAGCACGACATCGAGGTCGTCGTCGACCGCGTGGTCGTGCGCCCGGACATGGCGAGCCGGCTGGCGGAGAGCTTCGAGACGGCGTTGGAGCTGGCGGACGGGCTGGCCATCGTAGAATTCGCGCAAGAGCCGCGAAGGGCGAACGACGAAGGGGCGAAGGGCGACATCCCTTCGCCCCAACAAATCCTGTTCTCCTCGAAATTCGCCTGTCCGGTCTCCGGCTTCACCATCGCGGAGATCGAACCGCGCCTGTTCTCCTTCAACAATCCCTTCGGCGCCTGCCCCGCCTGCGGCGGCCTGGGCTCGCATCTGACCGTCGATGCGGCGCTGGTCGTGCCGGATCCGAAACTGTCGCTGCGCAAGGGCGCCATTGCGCCCTGGGCGAAATCCTCGTCGCCCTATTACATGCAGACGCTGGAATCCCTGGGCCAGCATTACAAGTTCCGGCTCGACAAGCCCTGGAGCGAACTGCCCGCCAAGGCGCGCGACGCCATCCTGTTCGGCTCCGGCGCGGAAGAGATCCGCCTGGCCTATGACGACGGCATGCGCGCCTATGAGGTGCGCAAGCCGTTCGAAGGCGTGGTGAAGAATCTCGAGCGACGCTACAAGGAAACCGAGAGCGAATGGTCGCGCGAGGAGATCGAGCGCTTCATGAGCGCGACGCCGTGCGAAGCCTGCGACGGCTTCCGCCTCAAGCCGGAGGCGCTCGCGGTCAAGATCGACCGCAAGCACATCGGCGAGATCTCGACCCTGTCGGTCAAGAACGCAATCGTCTGGGCGCGCGAGCTGCCGGAAAAGCTGGACGCCAAGCGCAACGAGATCGCCGCGCGCATCCTGAAGGAGATCGTCGACCGGCTGACCTTTCTCAGCGACGTCGGCCTCGATTATCTCACCCTGTCGCGCGCCTCCGGCACGCTTTCGGGCGGCGAAAGCCAGCGCATCCGGCTTGCTTCGCAGATCGGCTCGGGCCTCACCGGCGTGCTCTATGTGCTCGACGAGCCCTCGATCGGCCTGCATCAGCGCGACAACGCCCGCCTGCTCGACACTTTGCGCCGGCTGCGCGAACTCGGCAACACGGTCATCGTGGTCGAACACGATGAAGATGCGATCATGGCGGCCGATTATGTCGTCGACATCGGCCCGGGCGCCGGCGTGCATGGCGGCCGGATCATCGCCAAGGGCACGCCTGCGGAAATCAAGGCCGATCCGAATTCGCTCACCGGCCATTATCTCTCCGGCGAGCGCTTCGTGCCGATCCCCGCCAAGCGGCGCCAGGCGACGCCGGGACGCGAACTGAAGATCGTCGGCGCGCGCGGCAACAATCTCAAGAACGTCACGGCGAGCCTGCCGCTGGGCGTCTTCACCTGCGTCACCGGCGTTTCGGGCGGCGGCAAATCGACCCTCACCATCGACACGCTCTACAAGTCGGTGGCGCGTCATCTCAACGGGGCCAGCGATCCGCCGGCGCCGCATGACGCGATCGAGGGTCTACAGCATCTCGACAAGGTCATCGACATCGACCAGTCGCCGATCGGACGCACGCCCCGCTCCAACCCCGCCACCTATACTGGCGCCTTCACGCCGATCCGCGAATGGTTCGCCGGACTGCCCGAGGCCAAGGCGCGGGGATATCAGGCCGGCCGCTTCTCGTTCAACGTCAAGGGCGGCCGCTGCGAGGCGTGCCAGGGCGACGGCGTCATCAAGATCGAGATGCACTTCCTGCCGGACGTCTATGTCACCTGCGACGTTTGCAAGGGCAAGCGTTACGACCGCGAGACGCTGGAAGTGCGCTATCGCGACAAGTCCATCGCCGACGTGCTCGACATGACCGTGGAGGAGGCTGCCGATCTCTTCAAGGCGGTGCCGCCGATCCGCGAAAAGATGGAGACGCTGAAGCGGGTCGGCCTCGGCTATGTCAAGGTCGGCCAGCAGGCGACGACGCTGTCCGGCGGCGAGGCGCAGCGCGTCAAGCTCGCCAAGGAGCTGGCGCGACGCTCGACCGGACGCACGCTCTACATCCTCGACGAGCCGACGACGGGCCTGCATTTCCACGATGTCGCGCAATTGCTCGACGTGCTGCACGAGCTGGTCGATCAGGGCAATACGATGGTGGTGATTGAGCACAATCTCGAGGTCGTCAAGACCGCCGACTGGATCATCGACATGGGCCCCGAGGGCGGCGACGGCGGCGGCGAGGTCGTCGCCATGGGCACGCCCGAGGACATCGTGAGGCATCCGAAGAGCCACACCGGCGCCTATCTCAAGGAGGCGCTCGCGCGCCGCCCGCAGAAGAAGCGCAAGGCGGCGGCGGAATAGCCGCGCGGGCCCCCGGTCGCTTTCCGCCGGCGTTGCGGCGTCATGGCGAGCCCGGTCGTCATGGCGAGCTCGGCGGGCCCCCGCTCTGCATTGGCCTCACGGCATAGAGCTTGAACGTCGCGGCAGCGTCGAGCGGCGCGAGCTGCGGATCGGCCGTCACCTCGAAGGGCTTGCGGCCGACCAGCAGCAGATAGTCGAAATGCGCCAGCTTCGGGCGCGCCCGCGCTCTGGCTTCGGCGTCGCCCTCGACGAAGCCGGACCAGAAATCGCCTTCCGACTGGAAGGATCGCAATTCGGCGCCGCGCGCCGTGGCGGCGATGGGCTGCTGCTCGGGATAGGCGAACAGCGTCGGCAGGAAGGCGCCGCGCAAGACGGTCGCCAGCAGCGGCACATGCAGCTGCGGCGCCGCCGAGAACTTGATCGCGTCGGGCGGCTGGGCGATGGCTACGCTCGCGCCGCGATCCACCTGCTGCAGGATCGCCATATCGCGGGCGTAGACGTCCTGCGCGGCGAGCCAGGCGTTTTCGATCAGCCCCATGCGCAGGACGAACAGAGCCGCCAACGCGCCATAGACGCGCCACGCCTCCTCCCGGGAGCGAAAGGCCGGCGCGCCGGCGGCGGTGAACAGCATGAAGATCGCCGCGGGCAGGCGATGGTCGGCGCCGCCGCCGGAATAGAGATGGTTCGGCGCCGCGACGAAAGCGGCCGCCAGGAGCGCCAACGCCGGGACGGCGCGGCGCGCGATCCCGAGACGGCGCGTCGCCAGCAGCGCGCCGAACAGCGTCAGCAGCGCGACCAGACTGAAGACGTCGAAGGCGCGATTGTAATTGTCGAAGGCGGAGAAGAGGAGATCCGGCTTGCGCCAGAGGCCGCTGAGCTCCCAGTTCTGTTGCGGGCGCGCCGTCCAGCCGAACAGCGTCAGCGCGAGCGGAATGAGAAACGGCGCCGTCGCAGCCGCGACGCGGACCCCGGCCTCGGCCGCGCGGCCCGCGCTCAGCCGGTCCCAGACCGGCGCGGCTTCCAGGCCCACGATGAGGATGGCGTAGACCGCGAAAGCTTCGATATGCGCGAACCAGCAGGCGATCGCGATGGGAAGGGCCGCGAGCGCTCGCCCCAGCGGGCGCGCCTCCCATCCGACCCACGCCGCCGCGCCCAGCAGGGCGAGGCCGATCCCGAAGGAATAGTTGAGGAAGCCCCACAGCAGGCTCGCGCACCAGACAAACAGCAGCGCCGTCAGCGACCACCAGCGGAAGCCGCCCTGCAATGCGCGCGCCAGCAGCAGCGCGCCTGCGGCCGTCAGCGCCACCGTCAGGGCGAGAAACAGGCGGGCCATCGTCTCGACGGGCAGCGCGTCGCGCAGCAACCAGACGAAGCCGTCCTCGGCCAGATTGGGCAGAATCGCCCAGCGCACGCGCCAGAAAGCATCGCCGCCGACCGCGATGAGATGCATCCGCGCGAGATGGTTGGGATAGTCGAGCATCGGCGGCCAAGGCGCCGAAGCCACGGGCGCTTCCAGCAACAGCACGGCCAGCGCGAAGGCGGCCAGAACCCGCCGCGGCGACGGCTGCGGCGCGGCCTCGCCCGTGTTTCCCCGCCCTCTGGTCTGCGCCCGCGCCCCGTCCAATCGCCGCCTCTTGGTGTCGCCGCCCGCCCGTGGTAGATTTCGGCCCTGAAAGACCGGACGCGCATCCCCGCCGCGGCGCATAGCAGGGCGCGGGATTTTGGCAAGATAGTCTCGTGCAAAAACCGCGCATCGCGCCGCCGGGCGGGCCGCGCGAAGGGCGCAAGGCGCGCCGCCCGGAGGAGACGTCGACATGAGCGAGACCGGCAAGCCCAGCCCCCGCGGCAAGTTCGTCTGGTACGAATATCTCGGCCCCGACGTTGCGGCGGCGGTAAAATTCTACACGGAGGTCGTCGGCTGGTCGGCGCGCGACGGGTCCATGCCCGGCATGGACTACTGGATGGTCGGCCCCGGCGACACGCTGCTGGCCGGCGTGACCGCCCTGACCGAGGAGATGAAGGGCATGGGCGTGCCGCCCTGCTGGTCCGCCTATGTCTGGGTTGAGGATGTCGACGCGGCGGCCGAGGCGGTCGTCGCCGCCGGCGGCGCAGTGAACCGGGCGCCCGCCGACATTCCCGGCGTCGGCCGCTTCGCCGTGGTCGCCGATCCCCAGGGCGCCGTTTTCCTGCTGTTCCGCGACCGCGACGGCAACCCGCCGGCTGTGGCCGCCGCAACGCCCGGCGCCGTCGGTTGGCGCGAACTGAGCACGCCCGATCCCGCCGCCGCGATGGCGTTCTATTCCCGTCTGTTCGGCTGGAAGGCCGCAGGCGAGGTCGACATGGGCGCGATGGGCGTCTACCGCATGTTCGAGAGCGCGCCGGGCGAAATGGGCGGCATGTTCACGCCGCCGGGCGGGCCCGCGTCCTACTGGCTGTATTACTTCACCGTCGAGGCCATGGACGCTTCGGTCGCCCGCCTTGTCGCCGCCGGAGGCCATGTCCTCACCGCGCCGGAGCAGGTTCCGGGCGGGGCCTGGGTGGCGCGGGCGCGCGACCCCTTCGGCGGCTTTTTCGCGCTGACGGCGATGCGACGCTAGCCGAGGCGCCGCGTCGCGACTTGCCATCCCCTCGCGAGCGTATAGCATGTCGGCGCGAGGGGGCCCGCATGACGTCCGACACCGACGAAATCGCGCGTTTGCGCGTCGATCTGGCCGCCGCCTTCCGGCTGGCGGCGCGCAACGATTGGCATGAGGGCGTGGCCAATCATTTCAGTCTCGCCGTGTCCGACGACGGCAAGCAGTTTCTCATGAACCCGCGCTGGCGGCATTTCTCGCGCATCAAGGCGAGCGAGCTCCTCCTGCTGGACGCCGACGACGCGCAGGCGATGCAGCGCCCCGACGCGCCCGATCCTTCGGCCTGGTGCATCCACGGCGCGCTGCATCGCGCGCTGCCGCATGCGCGCTGCGTGCTGCATGTGCATTCGCCCTACGCCACCGCGCTCGCCTCGCTGAAGGACCCGGAAATCAAGCCGGTGGACCAGAACACCGCGCGCTATTTCCGCCGCATGGCGATCGATGCGCATTTCGGCGGCATCGCCGATGTCGCCGAGGAGGGCGAGCGGATCGTGCGCGCGCTCGGCAATCACCGGCGAATGATGATGGGCAATCACGGCGTTCTCGTCGTCGCCGAGACGGTCGCCGAAGCCTATGACGATCTCTTCTATCTCGAACGGGCCTGCCGCAATCTGGTGCTGGCCTATTCTACGGGACGCGAACTCTCCGTTCTGTCGGACGAGGTCGCCGAAACGACCGCGGTCGGCTGGGAAGGCTACCGCGACTCCGCCTTCGCCCACTTTGCGGAGGAATGCCGTCGGCTGGACGCCGCCGAACCCGATTACGCCCAATAAGGCCCCGACATGTCCCGCGAAAAGTCGCCGATCACCGTCAGCTTCGTCAGCCAGAAAGGCGGCGTCGGCAAGAGCACCTTGGCCCGCCTTACCGCCGTCGGCGGCGCGCATCGCGGGCGGCGCACGCTGTTGGCGGATTTCGATCTCGAGCAGCTGACCTGCGTCGAATGGAACGCGCTGCGCCTGCGCCACCAAATCGAGCCCGACATCGACGCGCGCGCCTTCAAGAGCCTCAAGAAGCTGCGCAGGAGCGACGACCAGATCGAATTCATCGTCGTCGACACGCGCGGCCTCGCCGACGAACTCACGCGCGAAGTCGCCGAGGACAGCGACGTCGTGTTCCTGCCCACCGGCACCTCGGGCGACGACCTGCGCCCCACCCTCGCGCTGGCGCGCAAGCTCGCCAAACACGGCGCCGAAGGGCGGCTGGTCATCGTGCTGTCGAAGGTGGGCAAGTCGGAGCAGCAACTCGCCAAGGCGATCGAGGCGATCGACGAATCCGGCTTTGAATTGCTGAGCGAACACTGGCCGCTGCGCGACGGCTTCCAGAGCGACCTCGACATGGGCCGCGCCGGCCGAGAGTCGCGCAATCCGCATCTGCGCGAGGCGGCGGAGAAAATGGAAAACGCGATCTTCGCGCGCATTGGCAAGGCGAAGGCGCGGGTGTAGGGGCGTCAGCGGCGGTACGGGTTTTTCGTCGGGCGGCCTCTCGCGTTTAGCGATCCCATTGAGAAGCAGGCTTCATTATAACAAATTATTCTTGTATTAATTGCGAGAAAAGCAAGCTCTGCTGGCGGCCAAGGCGCCGCGCCAGATCCGACCGTCAGGAGACCCGCGTGAGCCAAAGCCAGACTTTGCCGACCGATGCAACAATCATCGGCGTCGCCGGCGCAACGACGATCTATGAGGCGCCGGCCGGCAGTGGGTCGAGTTCCGGCATAGCACTGTATGCAGTCGCGGGGACGAACGTGACGACCCTCGCGACTTACGCAAACGCCACCAGCGTCTCGGTGGTGCACATTGTCGGCGCCAGGCTGGTTTACGAGGTCTATCTGGGATCGGGCTCGACGGCGACAACCAAGCTCTACGGAACCGACGGAACGGTCGCCGGCACGCAATTGCTTGAAAGCGGAGGAAATTCCGCGGGGTTCACTGCCGTAGCCGCAACCAACTCTGCACTCTTTGTCGAGACCTTCACCTACAGCGCCGTCTACCAGACGATGGGCCTTGCGCTCTATGCGACCGATGGAACAAGCGCGGGCAGTCACGTCGAGTTAAACGCGCCGGCCACGCCAGGGGATAGCGAGTCCACAACGGACTTCGTCTCCAACGGTTTTGCGATCGCCTTTGAACTGATGGGAACTCCAACCGCAGGCGCTGCGACGACCAGCATCTACGAAAGCAATGGCGGAGCGGCGGGCGCGCAGAAGCTAACCACCCTGACGCCGAGTCAAGGCACGGCCTTTCCAACGCCCTACCTGACCGTCGGCGCGGTGGGCGCGCAGTCCGTCGACAACAGCGCCTCACTGTCCGGCGTCGGCGTGCTCGACGACGACGCTTCGACCAGCGACCTCAACGTCGTAGTCAGCGCCGTCGGAGGCGACGTGAACGCCTATACGGGCGTCAACTCGGGCTCTCCCGCCGCCACGATCAGCGGCGCGGGCACCAATGACATGACGATCACGGGAACCATCGCGGAGGTCAACGCGGCCCTGTCGACCCTAGCCTTTTTCGGAACCTCAGCGGGCGTCGGCAAGATTTCGCTCACCGCCTCCGACAACGGCGGCCGAGCCTCGACGGCCTCGTCGGCATTCAATATCGCCACCGCAAATATTGCCGCTTTCAACCTCTGGGGTCAGATCGGCAATCTCTTCGTGACCAACGGCCAGTCGATCGACGGCGTCGATTGGGGTCGCGGCAATCTCGTGGGCGGGAGTTTTCCGATCTGGGTCGACAATTCGGTTTCGGCCAATGCGAGCGCCGCGACTGGCTACACTTACACGATCGCCATCTCCAGCCAGGATTGGGTGCAGACCGTTCAGTCGGAGGCGGTCGTCACGCAAGTGACCTTCCCCAACCCCCTTCCGTTCAGCACGCTCGTCGGCGACATGATCTTTTCAAGCGCCGGAGCGACGGGCGTTGGCGCATTGGTTTATTGGGCGCCGAACGCCATCCCCAATGGCGGTTTCGACCTCGAGTTCCAGTCCCTGAACACAACCTATCCCACGGCTCCGACCGCAGGCCCCTCCACCACAACCGCCGGAAGTCCGACAGCGATCATGTCCGGCATCCACGGACTGCGCGGTTGGACATTCAATTATACGGCGTCCGACTTCGTCTATGCCTACATCACCGCCGGCGACTACACCAACAGCGAGAACATCTATTTCCAGGCCTTCCAGTCAGATGGGACGGCCGAGGGACCGGCGGAGGAAGTCGCCGCCAATTTTTCGACCGCGTCAAACTTTTACGTCGGCTACAGCGCCGGCTCAGGCTACGCCTTCGAATACGGGCAATTGGCGGGTGCGAATTCCGGCTGGTACGAGGAGAGCTTCGATCCGACCACCGGCGCGCTGGGCGCCGCCGAGGAAATTCTAACGCTGCCGAATTATACCGCGATCTATGGGATGGCTTCGCGAACGCTATCCGACGGTTCCGCTACGCGGTTCGTTGAAG
>Ga0316217_10004376_pt1 | contig 15347 bp, 8 predicted proteins | sample 1anoAmetaG_FD_203633 | JGI IMG/M metagenome (GOLD analysis project Ga0316217, IMG submission 203633) | Freshwater microbial communities from Trout Bog Lake, Wisconsin, USA - 1anoA | ecosystem: Environmental > Aquatic > Freshwater > Lake > Hypolimnion/Profundal zone | place: USA: Wisconsin... | reverse complement strand
AAAAGAAATCATGATTTTCAATAAGGCTTTAACAAATATGAGTATAGCGATGAAAACTAGATGGAGGAAAGTAGCTTGCATGAAGAAACAGCAAAAGAATACTAGGCTAGGTTATAGCAACCGCATTTTTCTACTTATGATCCAAATATCCAGTCCAGCTTCAAAGCAAGCAATCAAGCTAGCAGTAGTCAAAAGAGTCATCAAAAAGCTTCTTCCAAGAAATAATTTTAAAGGTCTAAACACCAAGTTAGCAGCAAGCTGTAAGCCAGCCTGGGCAATTAATACAGTAAGCAAAGCGGAGGCAGTCAAAAATATGAAGTTCAAGATAAGCCAGTCTAAATTTATAAAAACGCCTAGGATGAAATCTAGTAAAATGATGTAATAAGTAATAGTTCGAGCTTTTCCCAGTTTTCAATGTAAGGAAGTCGAAGAAAGGAAGTTGGCAAGATAAGCCGTCGAAGTCAAAATGATTGAATACATAATAATTTAACAGGATCACTCTTTTATCAAATGAAGTCAAGCATAAATTAAATTCTTAATATCAATATTTGAGGATTCTTGGGTTGGCTGGCAAGCGGCTAGTTGAAGCACTGCCTCTCATCAAGAGGGGTTGCTGTGGTTTCTACATTTTCATTACTGAGGAAGAACGGATCATAGTTTGAGGTTGCACCTATTCTGGCTTATTTTACTTGTTTTCTTTGTTGTTCTTTGAGTTTTCTTTCAGATTACGCACTATAGTTTCAGCGTATTTCACTCTTTTTTTGATCTCTTAAATCTGAGCTTCAATATTACTTCTTGTGAAGTAGATTCTTTCGCCAAGTTTATTGACGTAAGTAAGATTCTACTTTGAGAAAAGTAGCTCAGTGAAATCTTGAAATATGATTTGATAGTCTTTATTGTTAAACCAAAAGAAGTTAGCTTTAGTGGTTTTGCAGTGCTTTGTTACCCAAACATTCATGGCTGATTATGGTGTTTCTTTGAATCTGTTCTTTTCTCTTAAGATCAGCTGATCATTTATGAGGCCATTCTCATAGTTTTCTTTCTTGTTCTTCAATTATTTTTGATAGTAAGAAATAATTTTGAACTTTTTTGTGAGATGCTAAGGGACTAGATTTATATCAAATATTTAAGGATACTTTTATTACTCTGACCTTCCGAAAAAGTCTATGTATTTCATTTTAGAAAAGCCATTGTTTGCAATGAGTGAAGTTGAGTCATTGTATCTCATTCCAATTGCATTGGAGTTCAAAAGGTAAGATATTCCAAACTTAGGGTTTTACTAATGGAAAATAATCCAAACATAGGGAGGAGCTTGAACTTGAGTCAAAGGAACAACAGCTTTTGGCTGCTAATGTTTAGAGGACAAAAGGCGTCCTCTGGTTAATGCTGCAGTTGAAGCAGCCCTATTACCATAGTTATTTTTATTTAATTGCTCTATACTGTTAGTTCTGATGAGAGTTCTCACAGATTATCCTTTTTCTAGGCATCTTTAAGTTTTTTGAGTCAGCTGAGATTAAGTACTTTCTCTTTGCCTTAGTTAGGGTTGGCTAATAGTTTGATATTTATCAAGGAAAATTTTATTGGGTGGACAAGCCAACAGTGTTGTAGGAAGTGCCTCAGGGATAGGCAGTGAGAAAAATTCATCACAAAGGATTTATTAGATGGTAGATCGATGTCTAGGGTCTTTTTGAAGCATTTTAGAGATAAAATTCTTTGCTGCAGTTGATAAGGTTATATGCTCAGGGAAAGAGTAATTGCACATCTTTATTTTGCTATAGGTAGTCTTAACATCGTTAGTTTCGAAAGGAGGTCGACCCACTAAACAGGCATATGCTATTACTCCCAAACTCCAAATGTCAACTTCATAAGAGTGTCCAGATGTAGAGCTATCTATATAAAACAAAAAATACTCTCAAGAATCTCCGGAGCTATATAATTAGGTGTTCCGCACATAGTTTTTCTGCGTTAGCCAGGATGGTTGAGTTTGGCTGCCAATCCGAAATCGCTTATCCTTATTTATAGATTCTAAGTGAGGAGTAGATTGCCAAGCTTGAGGTCTCTATGAATGATCATTTGGCCTTGAAAATCTTTGATAGCTAGGGCGATTTGTCTGAGATAGTATCTCGTTTAGATTTAACTTATTCTTTTTCTTCTCTTAATCAGCTAATTCATGGTTTGGTTGGTACAAAGCTCAAGGATAATGTAGACGTTAACAGAATCTTCAAAGTATTTTTAGTATTTGACGACGAATTAGGACTTTACGGATTTATGGATTTATATCTCTGTCGCCAACTAAATAAAAAGATGGTTACTTTTTCTTTTGCTTTCGATCTAGTGAGAGTGCCTTTTTCGATTATCTTTGCTGCAAATTTCTTGCCAGTGGCGGTATGCGTGATTTCGTAGCACTTTGCAAAACCTCCCTTAATAGAAATATGTTTACCTTGCCAAGGTATCTGCCTTTGATGTACTTGTTAATAACTGTGCCCGTTTTACTCTTCTCTTCAATAATTGTTTCTTCTTGGTTATGTTGGTTTTACATTTAGCTAGGTTGCGATCCTCCATTATGAATTTTAAAGTAATTAACGACAAATTATTAATATAAATTTTTAAAATGATAGGCACTTTTAACACTTTTTATTTTATGATTCATTGATTTCTCACATTTTTCACAAAAGTAGCAAAACTGCTTTGAAAGTAACTATTAAGCTAGCTCGTTTTTAAAGTTAGAACTATATTAATTTTGCTTTATAACCCGATGGGCGATCAACCCTCGAAACCAGCTGCTAAAAAACCTACTCTAGAGGACAATATCATATAGATGAGAATGCAATGCAAGCAGTTGGAAAGAAATGCTAAAAAAGCTGAAAAATAAGAAGCCAATTACAAGAAGAAAGCCAAAGAGGCACTGAAGAAAAACAATGAAGAAGGAGCCAAAATGTACCTTATGAGCGCAGCATCTAAGAGAAACTAAGGTATTCATCTATTAATAAAGCTTTAACATGCCAAAGAACTGCATTGAAGATGTAATACATGTGCGGACAAGTAAAATCAATGAAAAACAATGAGATGTTTATCAACTCCTTCAGCAACCTGGCTAACGTAGCAACTCAGCAGATGGGAAACTTCAATTTTGAAAATATGTCAAACCAAATGGACGTATTTAACCAAAAGATGGACTAGATGATGATAAATAACAAAATGGTTGGGTAGATTATGAATACCCAGGAGATAGGACACGATTCTATGGTTGATGAGATGAAAGAAGCACTTCATCAAGAGATTGCCATGTAGTAGAAAAACAAACTGCTTTAAGAAGAAAGAGTTATTTATTAGAAGCAAAAAGCAGAAGGACATAAATTTGCAAATGAGCTTAAAGATTTGTGATGGCATACAGGATAAGTTTTTATGAGTAGCTCATTAAAATAAAAGATTTATCATTTCTTCAAAGACAGGCGATAAGGAAGTTCCTTCTCTTACATTTAGGCTCCTTTGTATGTAATCTCCTTTAACACCAGCTCATAATCATCTTGCCTTTACTTCATCAAAAACAAAAAAGTAGTCTTTGTCCTCCTCTCCTTTTATTGCTCTACGCAAAAGTAGGGCTATACGAAAATCGATGATTAGTCATCATCAATTTATGAAAATCTTGTTTTGTTATGGCAGATTTCTTTCATTTTCAAGAACATTTACTACTCATTCAATTGCCCAAGGTTTTAAACTAGTTAACTGAAAAGTTTTGTACCCAAATAGGTTTTAGGCCATACTTATAGAATGTCAGAATTACATATTCCATGAGTTACTCCATGATTTAACTAAACAGGAAAGTTCGGGTTTCTTTCGCTACAAAGGTATAAAGTTTTTCTAGACCGAAGGTTGCAAACTGTTAAATTAAAAGCTGAGTAAGTTTTAGAAACGATTGCGACTCTATTCAACTCTTTATAAATTTTTTAATCAGTTTCATTTTGGTTTAGTTCTTAAGCGAATTCTGTTTTAAGGAAGCTATAGACTAGTTGTCCTCGAGATTACCCTATTCTTAATTTTATAAGATCATAGTTAGTCAAAATCACTAGAATTCCAGTTTGAATGTTGAGTCCAAGCCAAGTACCACCAGAGACTAAATCTCGACCTCCATAAATATTTTTATCTTCCTAAAAAGGTTGAAAAGGAAGAGTGTTTCTGGTAGTTTGTTCTTCTCTGTTGAAACTCATAATAAATTTGATAGCCGGGTTTGTTTTAGGCTAAATGCAGAAGAAAGTGATGCACATTTAATTTTATAATATGACGTAAAGCTAGTATACTACTTAAAAGACTAAATTTGTTGAATTCCGATGTAAATCTTACTGACTCCTAGCTCCTAACAAATGACTGACTGTAAAAAAATCCCAAAGCGGAACTAAAATTTCTATGAATTCTTTACCTAGTCCTCATAAACTATCTAATTTTATAAAGTTAATTATGCATACAAATATAAAGCTGATATCTCTTCTTCTCCTTATTGCTTTCTTAGCTTCAGCATAGGTATATTAGGTCAATCTCGATTTGCCCGCAAATTAACGTTACTTAGAGCTTTCGAGAGCAAAGAAGATTAATATTTAATCATTCATCAACTATCTCAAAGCCACTGTCCCTAAATACAAATTGATGTTTAATGTAGTTGATAGGCTTTATTCACGTTCTCCTTCTTGGCTCAAGAAGAAAGTAGGAGTGGAATTCTATGAAGAATGCTAATCAGTGGCCAAAGGAGCTGAATTACCTTTGAGTGAGATTATTGTCTTTAACTATATGTACGAACTAGGAGCAGCAACTGACTTCTGTACAGCTATAGTCATCTCCGATAGCCATCAAAAGATATTGGGAAGAAACTTAGACTATGGATATCAATAATACCTAGCATCAAATTCTGTTCAGATAAAATATCTATCAAAGGGGAAAACTTTATTTGAGACTTTAGGGCACGCTGGACTCATTGGAACTCACACAGTACTCAAGAGAGCAACCTAAGATAACCCTTATCAGTATGCCTTAGTCTTGAATGAGCGAGAATAGGGTGGTCTTCATCTAACTTTGCAGAAAATGGCCATTTCTAGCTGTGAAACAAGCCCTTATGCAATTATGAAGACTTTGAGGTATTGTAAAGGAGATGCTAATACTGTAGTCAATTTTTTGAATAGCTTTGATACATGTGCAGCTGTTTACTTTACTATAATTGACCAAAGTGGAAATAGCTATGTTCTTTAAAAGAATAGAGGAATAGGTTCCAATAAAATACGATCTTCTAGTGTCTTGAATGGCGTCAACTTTATGGTCCAAACAAATCACGATAGCGATATTAGCGATCCTGATGGACGTAGTACTGCAGCTCAACAAAAGTTGTAGGAAATCATAAAACAAAAAGGAAATGCATATCCAAATGATATATGGAATATTCTGGTGGAAAAACCCAACTTTAATGATCTCACCTTAATGACAGGAATAATCGATGTATAAAAAGGGGAAATCTATCATCAAGTATGGGAAAAGTCTAGTATTTTATGATAAAAATATTCTTTATTTCACAATTACGAATGATTGTTCTTAATAGCACTCTTAATGTTAACTTGCTTTACAATTCAAGCAAAATCTTTGTCTTTAGAAACAAAATTGTCTAAGATCCTTGCTGTAGATATAAATATTAGAACGCTATTCAAAAATATTAATAATGATAAGGCTGCTATCATTTTCTTCTATATCCTTACTTAACCTAATGAGGGAAAATTTTTTATTCCTCATCTGTAGTCAAGAATTTTTGGATCACAATCGGTGCGTGTTCATTAGCTTATGCCACTGCCAATTGGGCTTTAGCGAATTTTTATAGATTTCCAGGTTCTACCAATCGACTTTACACAGGCTATGGAACAGGTGTCTCTGTTGGTTTATCATCTTCAACCACCTCTTGGATTTAGGTTGACAATTTGTCAATATATTTGAAGAATAGCTCATCAGCATAATAGTTCTTATGATCTTTAACTGACGGAATATTTGAACGGTTAATGGCTTGGTTAGGAGCCACTTAATGTTGAGTTGTAGAGACAGTCGAAACTTCAGGAACTGTTACCACAGTTATAGGAGCTTTAGCTTTTTCATGATCATCCTCATCAACGTTATCCAAAGCACCGAAATAGACAGGTGTTTTGTTTGGATTGATGTGGTCATCATCCTTCACTTTAATTTTTTCAGGAATAGGGCTATCTCCAATCACATAGTTAGCAACAATGACTGAGGGCTTAGGTCCTATGACGGCCTGCACAGGCTTAGGCTTGTGATCATCTTTTCCTTAGCTGGCTTAGGTATGATCTTCTTCATATCCTAAAGCTGGCAAATTGTCTCCGAGTGAAGTACCATCCTAATCTTAATGGTCTTAGTGTGAATCCTTGGTAAATGAAACAGCAGGCTTCGGTATCCCAATTAATCTGTTCTAGCCTATGTCAATGAGGCCTGCATTCAGGAAATTGCACGAAGCCAAAAGGAGAACTCCAATTCTTAGAGCCATTTATTTAATAATTAGTCTTATCTAAATAAATTCAGCTGTGAATAGAGAGCTAAAGATTTAGTTGGAAAATAAAAAAATTAAAAACTAAAGACAACCAAACCCACAATATAAGAGTCTATCTTTTGCTTAATTACGAATTAATCAACAAGAAAGGGATTAATATCGAATCAATAGACTAAATTATTGTGATAAGATTTGAGCATCACGATGGAAACAATTACCTTGATCTAGCAAGCTGTTAATCTATCTTTTACAATCTTAAGCGAAACTGATCGTATGCTGGACTAGTTTCTTTGAGAGGTTAGGTATAAAAGCTGCCTGTTTGGGCATTATTGATCCCAGAAAAGCCAAATGTGGCTGTTTGAGTACTCCTATATGATGGATTTGAAAAATTACTAGTCATTTCAAGAATCGGTAACTTATCTTAAAGATTTTTATTTGCTGAGCTGTTGCTTAGGGGTTGAGCAATTTTCTAAAGGCCTAATGGTGTATTTTTGGGCTTATTGTTAACACTATCTTATTTATTGGTCATTGTTTTACTTATTTCATGGTTGTTGACGAAAGGCCATTACAAAATTTAAAAGGGCTAAAAGTTTAAAATTTCTTCTTTGAAAGCTTTAAGCCATTTAAAAACTTAGTCGCAGTTGAGTCTTTATTCGTGGTTTACAGCAACTAATCCAAGGATAATCTATTTCAAAATCTGATCCAGCTTTTAATTTTGTTTCAACTTCTGGGTCCTCTCAAAAAGTTTCTAGTAATCGATTCTAAAATTATTCAAATTATAGATGTCTTAAGAGTTACTAAGAGTAACTGCGTCAACCAAGGTCAAGCCAATTGAAAAAGATTCGGCAAGAATAAAGTTCTCGTTCGATTGACTCTTGAAAAGTAAATGCTTCATTTACTAAGGGGCTAATTTAAGGTTTATTTACCCACATAAGTAATTTATTTCTCTAGCAAAGATTTTTCGAAATTAGTTTGCTAATTAAAAAAAGTGAATTGGCTGGCAACTTTGGTCTGCCCATTATCACAAATAAAGATATTGATTGGGCGTACATCGCCTAGTTTTAGATTATTATGATGAAAAACTGAGGCAGCTTATAGCAAAATGAACAGAATGTACCAAATCTCTTTGTTCTAAAACGTCTAAAGGTTGTTGACAATTCGATCGTTTATTTCATCCTTTAATACATACGGATAGTTTTAGAACCTGATCTACATCAATGCATTTTGTACGTTGCAGACTCCACTTGTTCCGCACATTCCTGTTTTTATTGATTAGTAAGAGGCAGGCAACAGCAAGCATTCTTAATTTATATACTTTTTGAACTTTTACTACCATTGTTTTACTTAGTTTTCGTGTATGAAAGGAACAGATATCTAAATTCGTTCCTCTTATTTGATATAGTGAACTCTTTTGAATCGAGGATGTGTCATTTAAAGTTTCTGATTAGGCGAGGCTTATTTTTTTGAAATTATTGGCCCCATTTTATATATTTTATTGATTTATTTCTTAAATTCTCCCTAAACAATTGAATTTGACTCCTTCTCTTTTTAAAGCATCATTTCGCATCTTTCAAAGCTGCTTTATGGCGAATTAGATTAATTATATGTATTTCGTCAACAGCCTAAACAAATAGGACCAAAAGATCAGCAGAAAACTACATCGACTTGACAACGTAGTTACCACTTATATCCTGTACCCTTTTGCTGCATTCTTTCACCCAGGACTCATATGGGTAGCCTATCTTTCCGTTTACTATGCCTCTAACTATAACGTCAGGTTTACTGCACTTTATGCGCTGGCCACATTAGTTTGTGTTATTATCACAACTCTCCTCAAAAAGCTAGCAAAAAGGTAATGTTCTATTAAGAAAGACCTCGCCCCAAGCTGGATCCCAAAGTGGAAAAACCTCATCATTTTCGCGAAAAATAGAAAAATAACGCAATGCCAAGTGGAGATGCTTTTCAATCAGCAGCTTTCATTACTTTTCTGTCAACTCTCGGTCTGAACACTTTCGGATTGATTATATTTCATGTAGGTGTCTGCATAGCAAGAGTCTACTATATGTGCCATTGGGTAGGTGACACATTCGTAGCAACTATAATCGGAATTTTAGTGGCTCAATTACTGCTTACCCTTCAAAATAGCGAGCTTTTGCAGCTTTTACCTTAGAATCCTTTATGATGTTGTGATATTCAAATAACTATTCTCATTAATCATCCTGATCATCCCAGATTTCTTCGACTATGTTCGCGAGGTCAGCCAGATTTATTTTTTTCGGGAAAGGCATGTAAGGTCCTTTGGTCGATACAATGATATCGTTGATCATGTCACATACTTACATCGTAAGCTCGCTCGGCTTGTAGAGATCTGGCGAATTCATAGGATAGAGGTTGGTAACTTTTCTCCACTTGTCTCTTTCCTCATACCATTTGTGTTCGTGCTCCATTCTAGAGTTTAAAAATATAAAATTAAAAAGCACCATAAAAATAGTACAATGGACGACTAAATATAAATTCAAATGGGCGAATATGTATTCACTGAGAAATATTGTATTGGCCAAGGATCATTTGGAAAGGTTTACAGGGGCAAAAATGTAAGAACTGGAAGAGAAGTTGCAATAAAGTAGATGGATGGGCAATTGATAACTTAACAGTAAATCAGCCGAGAAATCACCATTTTGAAGCAACTCAAACATCCTAATATAGTCGAATACTAAGATGCGTTTCAAGTAACCTTTGTGGTAATGCAGAATAATGGCTATTTTTACATAGTAACATAATACTGCCGAGGTGGCGATTTAAGAAACTTGTTAGATAGTGATGAAGAATAGCAAGATTAGAAAGAAAAGAAAATACTGTAGATGCTTTGGCAAGTTTGTGAGGGCTTCAAATACTTAAGAAAGTTTGATATAATTCACAGAGACCTAAAGCCCTCCAACATTCTCATCCAAAATGGCCTATACAAAATTGCTGATTTCGGACTGGCCAAAAAATAGAATGTGCATAAAAGTGTTTAGTAAATCTTTGACTATAAAGCAATCAAGACCTATTAGGAGTTCCTATTTATATGTCACCACAAATCCTTTCAAAAAATTACTATACATACAAATGTGATGTCTGGTCAATGGGAATCATTGTATTTTAAATGTTGTATGAGCATTTACCTTGGAAAGCTCAAGATATAGAAACCCTTTTCTTTCAAATCATGAATCACCCAAGGCCATTTGCCTAAAAAAAAGAACCTCACAACTCTATCTTTGATCTCATTTTCGAAAAGACTTTATCTTATCTCTAAAAAGGAAGAGCATCATGGTAAGAGCTTCTTGAGATCAAAAACAAAGAAGAAATCAGTAAAGAGGCACCTAAATCAAAGCAAATTAAAAAAGAACCTAATGCTTAATTTCCATTAAACAAAATCCACAAGAGTATTTCACCAGAATAAGCTTAGTTGTTGGGTCACATCTACTATCAAGGAAAAAGTTTAGATCATGAATTGGCCCAAATGACAAGTTACTAGTGCTTGAATGCCTTCTTTACAGGAATAAACAGGTATTTAGTGGGAGGAGCTTAATTTAAAGATATGGTAAGAGATTGCTGCTTTGTTTTCTTGAAACTCATAGAAAATAACCTTTATCTACAACTAATGGAGTACTAAAAGTTATAATAGTCTAGAAGCTTACTTGTATTTCTTGAACTTATACACGATTTTATGTCAAAAGCTTAGAATTCTGTGAAAATAACCAAAAGTGCGTTCAAAAGCAGTCTCATGAATGACGATATTTCAGAATTCGCAGCTTCAGTGATAAGCAAAATAAGTACTTTAATGCTAAGCGATAAGAATCATAATAATTAAGTCAGCCTTTGATTAGCTTCTTTTTTATTTATTTAAGCTTTTATTCAACTTCAGGTTTTGTAATATTTAAAGAAGATATGTCGATTAACTTGACAATAAAATACAAAGAGAAAGATTTAGCTGTTGCTGCTGATGGAGAAAAAACAGTGCGTTGGATTAAATAGCAACTCCAAATCCAAACTAAAATCCCAGTGATTCAGCAATAGCTTTCCTACAAAGATGGATAGACTAAGATAGTTTTGAGTGATAATGAGAAAAATCTCAAATACATTAAACTTGCTGACAACGCCCTCAATCTTAAGAACTTGGGAAAGCAAATTCGATGGGAACATGTGTTTTACATCGAATATTTAGGACCCATCATCATCCTGCCTCTTTTTTACTTGTTGGGAAACAAAGAGTTGTATACACCTATACAAACTGTTGCCTTGATTTTGGGAATCCTCCACTATCTCAAAAGGTAATATGAGACTGCATACATTCACGTCTTTAGTAGATAATCTATGCCTTTCAAAAGAGTTTTAATTAACAGCGTTCATTATTGGGTCTTCTTCGGTTTGCTCAATGCCATTTAGCTGTATTTATTTCCTTCCGGTCACACTTACTCTTAACCTGTGATTATTGTGCTTGTAACCTTATGGGCTATTTTCTAATTCTTGAACTTCCAATGTCATAAAATTCTTGGAGACTTCAGGAGAACCCCTAAAGAAAAAAATGAAAAATAATACCTAAACCAAGCAAAAGCAAGACAAATTCCTTATGGTTTCGGGTTTAACCAGGTATCTTGTGCAAATTATTTCTGGGAAGCCTTAGGTTGGATCACTTTTTCGATATTAACTAGAAACTACACAGCATACATATTTACGACCCTTTCAATAGTCCAAATGGCCCAATGGGCGAAAGAGAAACATATTCGTTATCTTAAGTAATTCAAAGATGCCTATCCCAAGGGCAGAAAAGCAATGTTCCCAATTATCTTTTGATCGTTTGCTAGGCTATGATTGAATCCATTTACGAATAACTTGCCGCGCATTTTATGATAGTTTGGATAAGATATAGATAAAAATGAGATGCCTAAAATACACAAATCAATTTATAAAAAGATTTTTTTAAATAGTAATGATCCAATGTAAAATGACGCTTTCGCTCTTAATAATAATGGTGTTGCTTATCGACTAACAAAGAGCTCAAATGCCTAATGTTACCATCGTCAATCGATAGCTTTTGAACAAGATTGGAGATTAGGTAGTAATAGAAAGTGGAGTTTTGAATAGAATTTACGATGATTCCACCTATAATCAGATATTGAACTGCAAAAATGGTGAACTAAATATCATAAATAACAAAAATGGCAGCAGTCTCATCATTAGCTATTAAGGACTACCTTCACCAAAGTTATTAGATTTTATAGTCCATATCTAACCTAACAAATAACCAAAACCGACTATCAACGTTACAGGCGTTAATACCTTTACTGTAGACTTTCATTGTCCTTCAAATCCCAGCGATAATGATTACTTTAATAAGGTAGGCATTCAACTAACTCCAACGTATAGATTTAGCTTTCTACTTGACTGCGATCCTAATTATGGGCATAAAACTTTTGAAATGGGGTACCTAATTATAGCTGCGTTCAATGCTGGAATACTAATAAGTGTTGCAATACATTCCAAAATTTACTCTTTGAAATGGAAAGGAAAAAAGCTAAGATTCTATCTCAGGTGGTTTCATGCAATAGTTTTTCCTTTAACCATTCTTATACTCGTTGCTGGATTTTATTTCTTCGCTTCAAAAAATCTTGATTATGCCTTTAAAGCACTCAGATACACAGGAATTGGAATTTCAGCTCCTTTTTTATTTATCTGCTTCAACTAACCCTTTTTTCTTCGCAGATAACTAAGGCTAAATCTCTGCAAGAAATTAAGATATTGTGACTTTCTTAGCTTTACTCTAACGATAGCAATTGTTATTCTATCTGTCTTTTTTGAAAACTGGATTCTTTACGACTTTATCGCTATTTGCATCTGTGTTGCATCAATAAAGCTTTTTCACTTTCGGTCACTTAAAGAAGCCTTTATATTCATGGGAATATTCATGCTAACCGTTACAATCGTATCTATCGTTTTTAATGTGATTTTTAGTCAGTCTTACAACGATTATGCTACCTAGCTTTCTTCTCCTCTTTTTTTCTCTGTGCCTGGCTTCATAAAAAATCTGTATAAGCAATGTTCTTGGTTGCCTGTAATTGATATAATCATCCCTGGCTCAACTTTGGCTTACTTAAGACTTTATGATGAAAATAGAAGTTCGAAGTGTGGAGGGATTTATACAATTTGTGGAAACCTTACATTTGTGGCATCTACCGTATTATGGATAGGAATATAAACAGCTTATCCATATGGAGTGCCTTTTTCTCTTGTAACTTATAGCTGCTTGATGTTAGTAATACTTTTATTTGCATGGAAGAGGAAAGAACTAGGCACTATATTTAGAGGCAACTTCTATCAAGACACTTCTGTAGTTGAAAAAGAGAAAATGCATGAGAACAGATAGAGCTTTTCTAGGCTAGTTGCTGAAGATATAATAGAGCCTTTAAAAAAATAAAAAATTTCTTAAGGTAGTTAAAGAAACAGTTTCAAAGAGACAAAATGATATTATTTTCATAAAATTGGATCATTTAAGTCTTTTCAAATAGATTTTTGCTTTTTTATGATTATTGTTCAGATAGCTAGATTAAGGCGTGAGAAATATGTGTCTAGTTTTTAAAGATTTTTGACAACAGCTCAAAAGATGTCTTAAACAGAATCGGTGAAAATATCATCTTAAAATACTGTTATTAATGCAGCTGTGAAAAAATTTCTTATATTTTAATTCAATAATGTAGCGTAATATTACACTTTTGGACGGAAACTCACTCACACTCTAAAAAATTGATACTATTATCCATTAGAACCACTATATCGACCTAACTGAGTAATCTTGGACGTTGGTTGTTCGTAGCAGAAAGGCGATCACTGATATGATATCTGACCCCAATAAAGCAGTTTACGGCATTACGACAGGCTTTGGATCATTCGCCAACATATCAATCAGTCCTGAGCTGAGGTAAAAACTACAAATCAACCTTATCAGGTCTCATTCGGTAGGTGTGGGGAATCCGGTTTCTCTCGAGGTTGTGAAAAGAATGTTAATTTTAAGAATTAACACTTTGTCAAAAGGAAGGAGCGGAATCAGGCCCTAAACGCTACAATTAATGATATAGGCCTATAATAAATCTTTTCTTCCCCTTGTTCCCTGTCAAGGAACAGTTGGAGCTTCAGGAGATTTAGCACCCCTTTCTCATCTTGCTCTTGGCCTTTTAGGCTAAGGCAAAGCCTATGATTTTAAAACCCAAAGCTATTTACCTGCCTAAGACGTAATGAATAGTTTAGGTTTACAAAGGATAACGTTAAAATAAAAAGAGGGACTAGCACTAATAAACGGGACTCAGTTTATGACAGCAATTCTATCTGAGGTGGCGACCAAAGCGCAAAAAATCTTTTAGAGCTCTATCGTACTGTATGCATTTGCTACTGAAATATTTGGAGTTTAGAAACAACTTTTTACCAAGTAATCGTAAATTTTTTACTAGTCTTTCAACTAAGAGCTAGCATTAATGATTTCATAAATTAGGACTCTGATCGGCTAAAACTAGTCTTAATTGCATCAAGCAAGAGCCAACAATAAATAAGTTCATTCACTTTTGGACTACCCTGAGACTTTGGCTTCCATTTTGAAAACAATTCGATTTACTTCTAGACTACTGCAAGAAGAAATGAACAGCGCAACTGATAATCCTTTAGTTTATTTCCAAGAAGAAGGCTTTTAAAAAGATGAGCTGATTTCTGCTGGAAACTTTCATGGAGAATATGTAGCTAAATCTGCTGATATGCTCAGTTTTGCTCTTTTTGAGATTGGCAAATTCAGTGAAGCCCGCATCCAGAGGTACATCAATGGAAAAATATCGTAACTACCTCCTTTTTTGATCAAAAATGGTGGTTTAAACAGTGGCTTTATGATCACTCAATGTAATTCAACTCTAATTTAGACACAACTGCTGCACTTCTTTCCTAAAGCAAAGTATTAGTTCAGCCCGCATCAGTAGACTCAATAGTTACATCAGCTGGGCAGTAAGACCATGTCTCTATGGGAGGCTTTGCAACTCGCAAATGCAAAATGCTTTTAGACAATATGTCAAACATTTTGGGCATCGAGCTTCTAATTTGCATGAATGCTTTAAACATACTCTAGCTAAAGCCATCATAAAGGTTAAGGAAAGTATATTGCTTCCTTAGAAAATAGATTGAGCCTTTGTAATAGGATAGATATTTTGGAGATGACATCTAAAAGGCATCCAGGCTTATCATGTCAAATTTAAAGATGATATGAATATATTTATTTTAATATGAGCTGGGCACGTACCTTGGTTTTGTGGGGCACCTTCTATGGAACCTATTCTTACGCTCGCAAAGACGAATATTCAAAACAAAATGTTTACCCTTCATATCTGATTCTTAAGGAATAGATAGTTTTGGGCGCATGGAAAGACGGCTTCAATGAGGATGCTCTTCTGAAATCTTTTGCGAAATTCAAAGAATAGCTGTGGATCTAAATCAAAAGCTTCTATAATTCATCTTGATCAACCAATCTTCAGATAACATCTGGTTTATCATCTTAAGAACTCATTAAAATGAAAAGATTTTTCTTACTAGATTTCTTGGTTGAGGCAGTAGAATAATAATTTGAATTATTTGAATTCAGTGCCTGTAATCAAACGTTATCTGATTGTTAGAGGAGTAAATCTTGTGCTTTATTACAAGATCTTAATACTCGCTAGTAATTTTGAATCCTAAATAATCAAATTCCTTTATTTAACCTAAAATTGAATAAATGGACTTTAATAGCAAAATCTTTTAGGTTTTT
>Ga0316217_10004375_pt1 | contig 15352 bp, 9 predicted proteins | sample 1anoAmetaG_FD_203633 | JGI IMG/M metagenome (GOLD analysis project Ga0316217, IMG submission 203633) | Freshwater microbial communities from Trout Bog Lake, Wisconsin, USA - 1anoA | ecosystem: Environmental > Aquatic > Freshwater > Lake > Hypolimnion/Profundal zone | place: USA: Wisconsin... | reverse complement strand
TCGTCCTCGCCAATGTGAATGATGAGGACAAGCATCCGATCAACATGCTGCTGGCCGCCTACGGCGTGAAGACGGATAACCAAGCGACGGTTTTGCACGCCGCTGCGATGGCGTGTCCGTCGCTGCCCACTTGCGGCCTCGGCCTCGCGGAATCTGAACGGATGCTGCCCGGCTTCATTGACCGCATCGAAAAACTTTTGGCCGAGGTTGGCCTGACCGGCGAAGAAATCATCATCCGCTCGACCGGCTGTCCGAACGGCTGCGCGCGGCCTTACATGGCGGAAATCGGTTTCGTCGGTAAGGCGCCGGGCCGTTATCAGGTCTGGCTCGGCGGCGACGTGGCCGGCACGCGGCTGAACAAAGTCTGGAAAGACGTCCTCAAGGAAGCTGATTTGGAAACGGAATTTCGTCCGGTGTTCACGCGCTTCGCGAAGGAACGCCACGCCGGCGAACGCTTCGGCGACTGGTGCCAGCGGGTGTTTCTGAATTCTTAAGGTCTTGAGGACAGAATTATGAATGACATGGACCTTTTCGCAAAACTTTCAGCATCTGCGCAGGATGCTGTTGCACGCCAAACCAAACAAAGTGCTGTCCATGTAATTCTGTGGTTAAGTGCAATCGTTATTCCCACTTGCATATTTGGGGCAATAAAAACAGATGGGGACATACGAACAGTTCTGCTCGTTTTTGCTGGTCTTCCAATCGTCCTATTTGCGGGCGCTTATATTTTTTTCATGCTCAAAAATCCTGATCGGCTGCAATCCGAAGGTTTTCAATTAAGAAAACAGGCATTGGAGTTGATTGAAGAAAAAGGCGGGAGAATTCCAATGGCCGAAACATCTGTAGAAGCAATTTCAAATCCAGATATGCCACTTATTGAAGGATCAGCATCTTCAACTAGGAGGTTGGAAAAATGAAGGCCTACGTTATCCATCTCGGTGCAGCTGCAAACTTTAGAAAGCAAGTTCAGAACTTTTTAAGTTCAAACCCAGATGTAACATATTGGTATGCCTGTTTGCCAAGTTGCATATTTGCAACGTCATCTTTGGGCGCAAACGAGCTTGCCAGTCAAATTGACTCCGCATTTCCGCAGCGTCGCTTTATAGTTATGGAGGTTCACTCAAATCGCCAAGGGCGACTCCCCAAGAAGGCTTGGCATTTAATGAGAAACCCCAATTCCCCCAAATTGCCAGAAGATTGAAATAATGACTCCTGAAAAAATTGCCAGGGCCAACATTGAGTTGCGCCATCATTCACCGCTGGAAATCATCCGCTGGGCCATCGCGCAGGCGAATGGCCGCGCGATTGTCTCGACGAATTTTCGGCCGTATGAAGCGGTGATTCTTCACCTCGCCACGCAGGTGCAGCCGGACATTCCAGTGCTCTGGGTGGATCACGGCTACAATCGGCCGGCGACTTATGTTCACGCCGAGCAGGTGAAAAAATTGCTCAAGCTGAACATCAAGGCTTACGTCCCCAAATTGACCGCCGCGCATTACGACGCCGCGTTTGGCGGCATGCCCGAGCCGACGCCGGAAAACGAGGAGCGCATCAAGGCGTTCAGCACCGCGATGAAACTGGAGCCGTTCCAGCGCGGCATGAAGGAACTCGCGCCAACCGTCTGGCTCACCGCGCTGCGCAAGGTGCAGAATCCGAACCGCGCCGGCCTCGACATCGTGAGCGAGGACAAAAATTTCAATTCGCTGAAAGTCAGTCCGCTGTTTTACTGGAACGACGCGGACATGGAGAAATATCTCGCCGACCACCACCTGCCAAACGAGTGGGATTATTTTGATCCGGCGAAGGCGGACGAAAAACGCGAATGCGGTTTGCACGCGAGCTGGGGCGGCAAGGCCGTCGAAGGTGGCGCGGGAATCTGATTATCAGGCCACAGATTTTCACAGATGAAACACAGATAAAAAACTGTTTTCAGAAATCTGTGTTTCATCTGTGCCCATCTGTGGCTAAAGTATTTTTGAAATGAGCAGTTATCATCTCGACCATTTGCAGTATCTCGAAACGGAAGCGATTCACGTCATGCGTGAGGTCGCCGCCGAGTTTGAACGCCCCGCCCTGCTCTTTTCCGGCGGCAAGGATTCCATCTGTCTGCTGCGTCTCGCGGAAAAGGCGTTCCGTCCGTCCGACATCCCGATGCCGTTTCTGAACGTTGAGACCGGCCACGAATTTCCCGAACTCATCGAGTTCCGGGATCGCCGCGCAAAACAGCTCGGCGCGAAGCTCATCGTCCGCACCGTGGACGAAGCATTTGCGAAAGGTATCGCGCATCCGACGCCCGGCCAAGTCAGCCGCAACCAGCTTCAGATTCCCGTGCTGCTCGCGGCGATTGAGGAATTTCAATTCGACTGCGCCATCGGCGGCGCTCGGCGCGACGAGGAAAAAGCCCGCGCCAAGGAACGTTTCTTCAGCTTCCGCGACAGCTTCGGTCAGTGGGATCCGAAAAACCAGCGGCCGGAAATCTGGAACCTCTACAACGCCCGCGTGAATCCCGGCGAAAACATGCGCGTGTTTCCGCTCTCCAACTGGACGGAGATGGACGTTTGGGAATACATCAAAAAGGAAAAGCTCGAAGTGCCGAACATCTATTTCAGCCACGAGCGCGAATGTTATCGCAAAGGCGGCCAATGGCTGCCCGTGCCGCCGCCACATTCCGACGCAACCAAGCCCGATCCTTACGCCGGTGCGCGCCCGAAGGCAAACGAGCCGGTCAAGAAAATGGTCGTCCGCGTCCGCACCATCGCGGACATGATCAGCACCGGCATGATTGAATCCAAAACGGAAACGATTGACGACATTATCGGCGAGGTTTCCGCCGCGCGCGTCACGGAACGCGGCACCCGCGCCGACGACAAAGCTTCCGAAGCCGCGATGGAAGATCGGAAAAAAGCTGGCTACTTTTAATTTGTGACGCCGGATCAAACAACTGAATTGCTGAAAGCTCTCAACCAACATAATTGGTTCCTTGTTGGATGCGGGATTATTTGGCTTCTTGGAACGATTTTACAATTTCTTGTTGTCACACGAATCAAATCAGCAATCGAAAACAAACAGCATTTCAGCCGATTACGCTATGAAAGAGAGATTGAACTCTATCGGGAAATTTGGACTTTGGTTCACGAGTTTTACTTGAAATCCGTTCTCGCATTTGGGTGGAAGATACCTAGCAATCAAGCATCTGAAATATCAGAGAAGCCCACGAAAGAATCTTGGCATAAATCTCGTGAGTTATTAAGTCGGACAATTGAAAAGAATAAACCATTTTACCCAAGTGAAATTTGGACTGAACTTGGTGAATTGGAGGCGTTGTTCATAAATCTAGCGCTTCTTTACCAAGAAAACCAAATTCCACCTGCTGAAAAACGCGATGCGGGACAGCAAGCAAAAGCTCAATATGAAAAAATTGAGCAAGCAATTAGAAAACGGTTGGCTCAATTTGATAACGTAAATTAATTTTGAAATTATAATGCCACACACGCAGCACCCAATCGAACTTTTGCGCTTCAACACTTGCGGCAGTGTTGACGACGGCAAGTCCACGCTCATCGGCCGGCTGCTTTACGATTCCAAGTCGCTGATGGAAGACCAGGTCGAGGCGCTGGAAAAATCCGCCGACATCACCGGGGGCGGCCAGATCAATCTCGCCAACCTCACCGACGGCCTCCGCGCCGAGCGTGAACAAGGCATCACAATTGACGTGGCGTATCGGTATTTTGCCACGCCGAGACGCAAGTTCATCGTTGCCGACACGCCCGGCCATGTGCAATACACCCGCAACATGGTCACCGGCGCAAGTTCGGCAAACCTTTCCATCGTCCTCGTGGACGCGCGGCTTGGTGTCATCGAACAGACGCGCCGGCACACTTACATCGCGGCGCTGCTCGGCATCCCGCACATGGTTTTTGCCATCAACAAAATGGATTTGGTGGACTGGAAGGAAGAACGCTTTCAGGAAATCCGCGACGAGATCGAGGATTTTCTCCCGAAGCTCGGAGCATTCCACGACGTAAAATTTATTCCCATGAGCGCGCTCAACGGCGACAACGTGGTGGACACCTCCCAGCACACGCCGTGGTATGGCGGGCCGTGCCTGCTGCATCATCTCGAAACCGTCCATATCGCGAGCGACTGGAATTTCGGCACGTTCCGCTTTCCGGTGCAATGGGTCAACCGCCCAAACAATCCCACCGACAAATCGCTCCACGATTTTCGCGGGTTGAGCGGCCAGATCGCCAGCGGCATCGTGCGCAAAGGCCAGCAGGTCGTCGTGCTGCCCGCCGGCATCAAGACCACCGTCAAGGACATCTGGACCTACGACGGCTCGCTTGCCGAGGCGTTTTGCCCGCAGTCGGCCACGCTTTGTTTGGAGCACGACATTGATATCAGCCGCGGCGACATGATCGTCGGCCTCGAAAATCTGCCGGGCCGCAGTTCGGAATTGTCGGCGCGCGTCTGCTGGATGAACCAGCGTCCGCTGCAGACGGGGAAAAAATATTTTCTCAAGCACACCACGCAGACCGTGCAGGCCGTCATCACGGCGGTGGAAAACAAAATCAACTTCGACACGCTCGAACCCGTGGACGCGCCCGGCACGCTGGCGATGAACGACATCGGCGGCATCAAAATCCGCACCGCCAAACCGCTGGTGTTCGACGGCTACCAACTCAACCGCCTGACCGGCTCCTTCATTTTGATCGAGCAGGGCACTAACCTGACCGTCGGCGCGGGGATGCTCGCGCCGCCACTGGAAGCCGTGAAGCCGGAATATTCCGACTTCGCGATTTGATGCGAAACAGTTGACGCCGTCGGCCTTTGCGCCAAATATCATGGTAACGGATTTATGAAGCCGCCCATCTGGAATTCCCTTTCGCCGCGCCGGCGCAAAATCATCGTCTGGCTCCTGGGTCTGGTGGCGTTTTACGCCATTGCCGGCTTCCTCGTTTTGCCGCCGATCATCCGCAGCGTCGCGGCGAAACAAATCTCCAAACAGATTGACCGCGAAGTCTCCATCCAAAAAATAAAACTGAATCCGTTCGCAATCTCGGCCACCGTGGACGGCCTGCTCATCAAGGACAAGGACGGCCAGCCGTTCGTTTCGTGGGATGAAGTATATGTGAACTTCCAGCTCTCGTCGTTTTTCGGTAAGGCGTGGGTGTTCAAGGAAATCAGCACCACCAAGCCGTTCGTCCGCGCGGTGATGAACCAGGACGGCACGTTCAATTTCTCCGACATCCTCGCCAAATTTTCGACAAACACCGCCCCGGCGAAAGCTGCGCCCCCGTCCAGGCCGCTCGTGCTGCACATTGACCGGCTGCACATCGGCGGCGCGGCGGCATCGGTCTCGGATTTGACCACGCGGATGCCGTTCACGCGCGTCATCGGCCCGCTGGACGTGACGCTGAATGATTTCCGCACCGACCCGGATAATAAAAATCCCTACGCCTTCGCCGGCACGACGGACGCCGGGGAAAACTTCGCGTGGAGCGGTTATTTTTCCCTCGACCCGCTGCGCTCGCAGGGCGAACTGTCGCTGGACAAAATCTCCTTGAACAAATACGCCGCGCTGTATCAGGACTTCGTGCGGTTCGAGATCCGTGACGGCACCGTCGGCCTGCATGCGAATTATCGTTTTGAATACGACCCGACCAATCATGTCATGGCCGTCACGAACACGTCGTTCGCGTTGCGCGATTTCAAGCTCGGCGTGCCCGGCGACGGCAACAACATCGTTGACCTGGCCGTCGCCGGCATGAGCGGCGTCAGCGTGGACCTCGAAGGCCGGCAGGCCGAAGTCGGCTCGGTCTATGCCCGGGGCGCAAATCTTTTTCTGAACCGCGAAAAGGACAAGGCCTTCAACGTCGTGGAAATGGCCAAGCCCGCCGACACCTCGGCCAGCGCGCCGGGCGGCATTCTGTTTCTCCTGCGCTCCGTCACCAACGCCGTCGCCATGCTGCTCGAAAGCACGAACGAATGGACCGGCACGATTCACGACGTGGATGTGTCGGGCTGCGCGCTGCACCTGGAAGACTTTATTAATGCGCGTCCGGCGAAACTTGACCTGACGGGAATCGCGCTCTCGGCGAAAAACATTTCCAACATCCCCAACACGAACCTGACCGCCGCGCTATCATTGAGCTGGAACACCAACGGCACCATCAATACCGCCGTCGCCGCGTCGTTCTCGCCGCCGACCGCCGACATCGCCCTCGCGCTCACGAACCTCGATCTCGGCACGCTCGATCCGTATCTCGAACCGATGGTCAACCTGCTCATCCTCGACAGCAAACTCGGGCTGACCGGCGCGCTGCATCTGCGCACGCCCAAGGGCCAGTTGCCGGAAGTCACCTTTCAGGGCGACGCGCGGCTGGATGACTTCCACACCGTGGACGGCTCGCTGGGCGAGGATTTGTTGAAATGGGATTCGGTCCGTGTCAGCGGCATTGACGCGAACTTGAATCCGCAAATCGTCTCCATCAAGGAAATCGCCGTAGACAACGCCTACGCCCGCGTCGTGATCGAAACGAACAAGGCGATCAATCTCCTGACCGCGCTCCAACCGGCGGAGACGAATCCGCCAGTGAAAGCCAAGATGCCCGTGCTCACCGGTAAAATGACCGCGCTCGCGACCAACAATCTCGACCTGACCACCGCCCCGAAGATTTCCATCGGCAGCATCGTGATCTCCAACGCCGCCTTCCGCTTCACCGACCTTTCGGTGAAGCCAAACGTCAATCTGGCCATCCAGCAGGCGGGCGGCACCATCGCCGGCATTTCCTCCGAGGAATTGCAGCACGCCGACCTCAATCTGCACGCGCTCATTGACAACGTCGGCCCGGCGGACATCACCGGCCACATCAATCCGTTCAGCGGCACGCAGACCAACGAGATCAAGGTTTCCGTGAAGGACGTGGACCTGACGCCGACCAGTCCTTACTCAGGAAAATTTGCCGGCTACCGCATCGCGCGCGGGAAGCTGAACGTGGAGCTGGAATATGAAATTGTCGGGAAGAAGCTGTCCTCGAAAAACGTCATCACGCTCGACCAGTTTACGTTCGGCGAAAAGGTGGACAGCCCGGACGCCACGCATCTGCCCGTGCGGCTCGCCGTGGCCATCATGAAGGACCGCGATGGCAAGATCGTTCTGGACGTGCCGATTGACGGCAGCCTGGACGACCCGCAGTTGCGCATCGGCAAGGTCGTCACGCGCGCCATTGTCAACATTCTCGAAAAGGTCGCCACCTCGCCGTTCTCGCTGATCGGCGCGATGTTCGGCGGCGGCGGCGAGGAGCTGGGCTATCAGGATTTTGCACCGGGCAGCGCGGAGTTGTCGCCGGACAACGTGAAGAAACTTGACACGATGGTGAAGGCGCTTTTCGCGCGCCCTGCCCTGCAACTGGAAATTTCCGGCAGCGTGGATCCCGCCAGCGACCGCGACGGCCTGCAACGCGTCGCCCTGGAAAAGGAAATCCGCACGCGCCAGTGGCAGTCGCTCGGCAAAGCCGACCGCGCCGGCACGACGCCCGACCAGTTGGTGTTGACGCCGGGCCAGCGGACTTCCTGGGTGAAGAAACTTTTTGCTGAAGCCGAGGACTCCGGCAAAATCACCCCGGCGCTCATCGCGGCGAACACCAATCTCACCGCCGCCATCGCCCAGCTCGTCGCGCGCTCGGCGCACGCTGAAAAGGGCGGAGAACTCCTGATGAAAGCCGCGCCAACCGGCACGACCAACTCTGTCGGCACCGCCGTTGCCGCGCAATCCAAGCTGCCGCCGCCCGCCGATCCGATGGAAGCGCTGCTGCTCGCCACGATTCCCGTTTCCGACGGCGACCTCGAATCGCTGGCGGCCGACCGCGCCAAGGCGGTGCGCGCCTACCTTCTCCAGAGCGGCAAGGTGGAGGACAAGCGGCTGTTCCTGACGGAGAACCAGACCGGCGGAGTGCGCGCCGATGGCAGCCGCGTCTATCTGCAGTTTCAATGATCCGTCTTTTGTAGGAGTCGGGATGACGAGACTCATTCTTGGGTGGGGACATCGCGCGGCATATTCAAACGAAGCCGGCTGCCAGCTCATTGGTCGCACTACAGATGTGAAACCAAACCGACGGTTCAGTAATTCCATCCTTGGAGCTTCAATGGCCCGCCAGCAATGGCCATAACACATGCAACGTCATGTCCGCGCTAAAATGTGACACCATCGCCGCCTCCAACCCGAACGTCCAGTAGAACCAGCCAAACACCAGTCCGCCCAGGCCATTCAGGACCATGGCCCGCGTGATGACCACCGCGTCAATCGGCACCCCCGCCGAGATGAAGGCGGGCAGATGTCCCAGGCCGAACAACACGGCCGCCACGACGTTGGCAATCCACAAGGCCCACAAACCGGGGCGGCCTGCGGGGGTCCGGTTCACAAACCGGCCCAGCCACGCCAACAGCGACAGCAGGAACAGGCGCATGGTCGTCTCCTCGGTGATCCCGCCATAAAACGAGGCCAGAAACCATTTCCACAACGGCACCGCCCCGTGGGGCAGTTTCTGTTTGAACTCCGGCGACAACCTCGGATCAAACACGACCTTTTGGAGCAGCAGGATGGCAGCGGCCAGGAGCACGCCCGCCAAAACGGCCCGCCAGGCGAACGAGCGGAAATAAGGCCAGTCCGGTTTGCGCGCCAGCCAGCTCTCAAGGAAAGGCAAACCCAGACCAATCCGGCGGGCAATGACCAGGCCGGCCGCCGCGAGGAGTCCGCAAAACAAGGTGCTCGCAAACAATTGAATCGGTATGAGCAAAGCCAGCGGCAACGGGAGCTTGATGTGCTTCAGCGTGTCCGCCTGAATGGCCAGCGCATACGGCGTCACCAAAATAGTGCTCACAGCGATGGCAACGACCAGAATGCCCAGAAGTCGCCAGTTATATGGCCTCCCGCCCAAACCGATTGGCGTGGTGTCGCTCATAGGCTTTTGGCTCGAAAGACGTTTAATGCTGTTCTCAGGCAATCGTTGTCCGAACGTAATTAGCGGCCTAGAGTCCAGAGCTCAGCCGCCGCCGACTCGCGACGCGAACCGCGACAGCGGAACGGACGAAGTGGAAACGAGTGACGGAGCAGTTGTTTTTTTCATAGGTAGTCAGTTTACCACCGGACGCTTCATCGCGTCCGGTAACTGCCTTCTCATCTAATCTGGTTAGGCGGCAAAAGCGTCATATCACAAAAGATAAAATGACTCGTAAAACCAAGCAAAATATCACTAACACAAGCGGCATCCACCAAACCAAGTCTGGAAATGTTCGCATCAACAAAACCGTCCCGACCACCAACAAGCCAATGGCTGCCAACTCGAACAGAGCTAACTGATAAATGCTCGCTGCCTTCGGAAATAACCAACTCAAAACTCGGTCAGGATAAACCACCAAAAGCGCCAGTGGCAAAAGGACTAGCTCATACCAGTGAATGTTCTGGATATGACCGAAACTCAAATGCTTATTAAATCTGATGTAAGTGGCTAACATATTCGAGTGATGCTCACTTGCCGCCTAACGAAAAAAACTGAGCCACCGCCGACTCGCGACGCGAACCGCGATGGCGGAACTTACCGCGCCAACGGCGGTTGTCTCCGGCGAATGGTTAGGCGTCATGGCTTCGTATCTTTCTGAACAGTGAAAGTCGTCCCGCCCTGACCGTCAGGTATGAACTTGACGAGATATGTGCAACTATCCTGTCCGTCATGCTGAATCGTCCAACGCTCAACACCAGTCTTGTGATTGTCATAAGGGACAATCACCTGAATGCTCGTCAGCGTCTTCTGCGCCGAGTTCGGATACAATACAAAATCCGCGTAACCAACTCCGCCGCGCCGCGTGAGAACATCTCGAAATAATTTCTCATCGGCGGTGGACTGCTGGCGCACTCCAGGCTGAATAGTCATCTTTGCCTCGCGTGTTGTCGTGCAACCAGCAAGCAAAGCCGCGATAGCTAAAACAAGGAACGTATTTTTCATAAAAGTGTGAATGATGCCTAACGTCCAGAGCTCAGGCACGCGGGGCTGATGACATCCTCCGCGATAGCGGAACTGGACGGGCCATCCCGCGTTGCCTGCAGCGATTTGTCAGGCTGCATCAAGGTTTTTTAAATCAAATCTTAAATACTCCGTCTTCTCTTTCTTGTCTTTCGACAACCCCAGACGCCAGAGAACCAAAGCGTCGCCTTCAATCGTGGCCTTCATATCACCGTAGCACATCTTCGCAGCCAGAATACGAATCCAATTTCCATCCTTCTGGACATACACACTTGGCTCGCTCGTCACAACGCCAGACGTGAATTGGCGGAAACACACGACCAATCTGTGCTGCTTGTATGACAACTCTGAATACGCGCCGCCACCAAAAGCACTGGAAACCGCCCATGTCTGCAAATTGGTAAGTGATCCAAAAACCAGCGGACAATCGTTGGTGGACACCTCAGCGTGTGCCGAGCAACCTAGCAGTAATATCAGGATGAAGAGTCGCATATACGTCATGCAGGCTAACATTATAATTATATTGCCGGGCGTGCACGACCGCGTGCACGGCTGACCTTTCCATCTGCCCCGGTTATCAGACCCTGATGAAAGCAAATTTGCAATTTTCCAACAAGGATTATCACCGAAACCAAAAAGCGGCCCACGTTGCCGAAGGCCGCCTGCGTTTTCAATTTTAATTCATTTCACACCGGCACGGCGATGCTCACGGGCTGGCTCCAGAGGCCCACCTGCCCTTCGCCCACCCGGTAGATGGCGCGGTAGGTCCACACCGTGTGCGCGGCGGGGAACGGCTGCGTGTCCGTGTAGCCGGGCGTGGTGTCAATGGACAGGAACACAAAACCCTTGCCGTCGTTGCGGTCCACCTGAAGCTCGCAACTGTCCAGCCAGTCGGTGTAGCCGCCCCAGCCCCACTTGATGAACACCTGGTTGCCGGAAATGCGCACGCTGATGACGGGCTGGATGCTGGTGTAGTCCGGGCCGGGATCGTCACTGCCGAGAATGTCCAGGTCGGCGGCGATGCTGTCCGTGCATTTGCCGCTGTCCTTGATGAGCTGGATCTGGGCGAAGATGCGGTTGAGCGCGCTCGGAATGACGGGCACCACCAAGTCGGGCAATGCCGGCGCGGTGAACACCGGAAGCACCTGCACCTCCGTGCCGCTGCCCGTCTGGGCCTCGCTCACGGCGTTGGTGCAGGCCACCGACCAGTTGCGGACGGCCGGCAGCCACGTTTGCAGGAGATAGAGCAGCCAGCGGGCGTCCGCAAGGATGGCGGCCACCTGCGCGGGACTCAACCCCAGCGTCACGGCATAGCCGGGAAGTTTGGTGATCCAGTTGGCCAGCCAGATGGCCTGGCCGCCCTGGTTGGTGGGGTAAAAGTTATTACGTTTCATAGGTTTGGTTTTTTGGTTTATTTCATGGTTTTTGTGGAATTGGCTGTGGTTCAGCCAAAAGGGGCGGTTTTTAAGCCGCAAAAGACGGACCTCCAACGATCCGAGGCGCACCTCCAACGGTTTGGGTCCCACCTCCAACGATTTGAGGCGCATCTCCAACGATTCGAGGCGCACCTCCAACGATTTGAGGTCCACCTCCAACGGTTTGGGTCCCACCTCCAACGATTCGAGGCGCACCTCCAATGGTTTGAGGTCCACCTCCAACGATTCGAGGTCCACCTCCAGTGGTTCGAGGTCCACCTCCAGCGGTTCGAGGCGCACCTCCAGCGGTTGGTGATCCGCCACCTGGGACGGAAAACGCGCCACTTATGGCAAGGGACGGGCGGGAATTGGCCGGGGTTCCGGCACCGGCGGCAGGACTGTCGCCTCCCGCGGGGCAAAACGCCGGTAAAAGGGTGTAAAGGGAGCGTGCAGGTTCAAGTGATGAAGCAACTGTCGCGGATGTCTTCATTCCAACTCTGCCTGCCATTATTCAACTGCGAGATCCGGACAGCTAACCATCTATTGCTTAAAGCTTAACATTTCTTGCCACGGCATTGGGGACAAAAAAAGGCGCAAAGCCTCAACTTTGCGCCCGCAAATAATAAATCCTGTCCCGGCGGGACAATTTGAAAATAGCCCGGCGTTTCAACGCCGGGAGTCATGGTGCATCAGCGGCGAGTCCCGGAGGGACGAAAGAAAGGTTCAGCCGTCCCTGCGGGACTCGGGATTTCCCGCAACCGAACCCGGCATTGAAATGCCGGGCTATTCCAGGAGGTTCCTTCGGAACCAAGCCAACGAAGTCTGCTACCGACTCTTTTGTCGCATTACTAATGCAAACTAAACGGCGTTTTCATCTCCGCTCAAACTTCAGTGTCAAATCTACATCCGCGCCGCTGGTAGAATAATGCCACTGGTCGGTTCCAGATGCAGGATGTTCATACCACAATCCATCATCCCAATTAGCTTGGTAATGAAGTGTGTAACTGTTGGTCGTTGCTACAACATACCGCCATCCAACCCAATCTGAAAAATCCTCCGGTGAATTCGTGGCGTGCAAATATGTCGGGAAAAGGTTGGCGGCTGCCACAGGATAGCTGCCGTGATCGTGCCTGAACCGTTCCAGAGCGTCACGAAATGGACGGCTATCGTCAGCAATCGCCATGAGCTTCTGCAAGTCTCGGCTATTTGTTGGGTCGTAGCTTGGGCCAAAAGCATGAAGTGCCCACTGATGAAGAAAAAACAAACCGACACCAATCAGGATGGCTGCGCTAAAAAATATGAGTAACGCTTTACGCATGATGTGCGGACGCCGCTAACTATTTTATACGCTTAGCCGTGCATAGCTCCGTTCATGATTGATCTCGTCCCGGCCTTGGTTGGCATGGTTTGATGCAAGCAGATTTGCCAGATGCCCTCAAGAATTATCCGCGCCACGGAAACCCCGCATCAGATGGTTGGTAGGGCGGGCAGTCCTCTGCCCGCCGTTCTTTGCCGACGGCTACCGCGCCAGCGATTGCGCCCGGGTTTACCTTAACGGCGCGCACGGAGTGTCGCGCCCTACCCATTTTAATTATTTCGCGCTTACGGCGCTTTCGCCAGAACCAACCTTTCCCCGCCCCGCCGCCGTTCACATGGCGAAGAGGGCGTGGAAGAATTTCTGGCCGCCGAACAGCCAGAGCACCGCCGCCGCCGCGATGTAGGGGCCGTAGGGCATCCGCGACGACCATTCGCGCCGGTGCAGCAGGATCAGGAGCACGCCCACCGCCGCGCCGATCATCGAGCTGACCATCAGCGAGAAAATCGCACCCTGCCAGCCGATGAACGCGCCGATGGCGCCCAGGAATTTCACGTCGCCCAGCCCCATCGCCTCGCGCGGTAGCACGAGTTCCGAACTCACCGCCTCCAGACAGTTCACGTCGGCGGGATTGAGGTTCTCATCGCCAATTCGCAACGCCGTGGGCGAGAGCCGCACGGTGACGTCCCGGTAGCAGCGGTCCACCAGTTCCACCGTCCGCGCCTGCAAAACAATTTTGTCCGACTTGCGGTAGAAAATCTCCTCATAGGCAATTTCCCGGTCCGGCAGGCACACGGCGGTTTCGGTGAAGACAATTTTCGTGTCCGGCGGCAGCGGCAGCTTCTGGCGGCCGAAGAGCAGTTTGCCCAGCCGCAGGATTCCGTAGATCACGCCCGCGCCAATCACCGCACCGAGCACGCTTTTGAACAGACCTTCGCCCGGCGTGCGGGCGCCCTGTAGCGTCGGCAGCACAAACGACGCGGCGAATCCGGCGACGATGCCGCCGAGCGTGATCTCGTCGGGGATGATGAAATGCTCGAAGTCAATGAACGTGGCGCAGATCAGGCCGGCGAGAAAGACGGCGTAAACCAGCGCGAGGGCGAGCGCCGGCAGCGGATGACTGGGAACGCCAAACTCCAGCCAGCAGCCGAGGAACGCCACGCCGGTGAGTAGTTCCACGATGAAATAGCGCGGCGAGATGGATGCGCCGCAGTTTTTGCATTTGCCGCGCAGCATCAGCCAGGTCAGCAGCGGCACGTTGAGGTAAAACGGAATGGAGTATTTGCAGTGCGGGCAGTGCGACGGCGGCGAGACGACGCTCAGGTCCAGCGGCATCCGGTAGATGCATACGTTCAAGAAGCTGCCAATCATGCAGCCGAGCGCGAAGAAGCACAGCGACCAAAAATGGAACGGCACGACCTCCCAGTTGTGCGCGTTGAAGATGGCGTCAATGCCCATAAATTAGATCCTACACCCCTGATTGACCGGCAACTGGTTTGGACAAATTATCCGCCTGCCACCCCTCACCCCTGCCCTCTCCCCGGGGAGAGGGAGAATCGTTCCCCGCCTCATGATAAAACGGCTGCGGCCGACAGTTCGAACGATTTGCGACAAACTGAAGATGCCATGCTGCTGTCCCCTCTCCCCGGGGGAGAGGGTCAGGGTGAGGGGGAAGATGGCGTCAATGCTCATAAATGTTTTGTTCCAGCGCGCGGCGCATCACCGCGAGCGGCGCGGCCTGGCCGGTCCAGATTTCAAACGCCTTTGCGCCCTGATGCAGCAACATGCCGAGGCCGTTCGCCGTTTTGCAGCCGGCGGCTTTGGCGGCGGCGAGCAGCTTAGTTTCCGCCGGCCGGTAAATCATGTCGTAAACCGCGCGGGTTTGGTTCAGGGAAAATAGTCTTTCGTCGAGCGGCGAGGCGTCGTCCGGCTTCAGGCCGAGCGAGGTGGCGTTCAGAATCAAATCCACGCCGGCTTTCGGATAACCGACGATAACTTTTACGCCGGGCGATTGCTTTTGGATTTCGGCGGCGACTTCTTCGGCCTTTGTGGCTGTGCGGTTGACGAGAAACAGTTCGGCGACATTTTTGGAGGCAAGTTTCAACGCGGCCGTGCGCCCCGCCCCGCCCGCACCGAGCAGCAGGACCTTTGCACCGCGCAATTCTACTTTCAAATCCTCGCGCAATGCGGTGACAATCGCGTCGGCGTCGGTGTTGAAGCCGACGGAATGTAGCGCGGGCGTCTCGCCTGCGTGCACCGATGAATCCGCAGGCGAGACGCCTGCGCCACCAAATTTAATCGTATTGACCGCGCCCCATTGTTTGGCGGAATCGTCCAGCGCATCCACCATTTCCATCGCGAGCAACTTGTGCGGCACCGTTAAATTGATTCCGGCAAAGCCCATCACCTTCGCACCTTCGATGGCGGCGCGGAGATTTTTAGGATTCACTTCAAACGCAAGGTAACGCCAGTCGAGGCCGAGAGCGGCGAAGGCGGCGTTGTGCATCGCGGGCGAGGCGGAATGACGGATGGGCGAGCCATAGACCGCGCAGAGGCGCGTGGCGGCGGAAATGGCGGGCTGGACCGGTTGTGACACGCGCAAT
>Ga0316217_10004374_pt1 | contig 15353 bp, 18 predicted proteins | sample 1anoAmetaG_FD_203633 | JGI IMG/M metagenome (GOLD analysis project Ga0316217, IMG submission 203633) | Freshwater microbial communities from Trout Bog Lake, Wisconsin, USA - 1anoA | ecosystem: Environmental > Aquatic > Freshwater > Lake > Hypolimnion/Profundal zone | place: USA: Wisconsin... | reverse complement strand
TGTTGTCCACCTAAACCAGCTAATTGATTAGCTCCACTTAGACCTTGACCGATTGCGCCAAGTGCGGCTTGGTTTGCTTGTAACTGATAGCCAGCGTCTTGGTTGTATTGGTTTTGTGCAGCGCCAAAAGCTTGGTTATAGGCATTACCAATTAATTGATTTTGCGCCAACATTTGGTTTTGTTGATTTAAACCTTGTTGTAACGCGCTACGTGTTCCACCAAAAGCACCTTGCCCAGTAGCTTGACCGGCCATTTGAGTTCCAGCTATACCGTACTGTTGATTAGCTAATTGCAGTGCTGGAGCTAAAGCGTTTTGAATGTAGGGGTTCATATAACCACCTACTTGGTTCTGAAAGTTTTGTGGGTTAGCCGCTTGACCTAGCGCAGCATTTTGGTTGGCTAAGTTATATGACCCCATAATACCCTGACCGGTAACACCCATAGCTTGTCCATATTGACCCGGTGTTTGTAAATTAGCAGCGGAAGATTGAGCTTGTTGTTGGAGCGGAGAAAACCCTGCCACAGCTTGCTGAGCATTTTGTAACTCTTGGGCATTCATCCCTGTATAGGGTTGATACTGATTAAACCCAGTTATGTTTCCGCTAGAGTCGCTATTAAACAGCTGCGCTTGAGTAGCGTTAAGCATGTTTGTAACATACGGCTGCGCATAATCAGGAATATTAGTCTGATATACGTTACTAGACGTTTGTTGTGGTGCTGCTGGTGCTGATCCGCCGCCTCCGCCCATATTAATTTCCTATCATTTTGCTAAAAACTTTATCAGTTTGTTTATAACCCAAATACTCGAATAATCTGGAATTGTCCAAATGCACTTTAGTATGCATAATTATTCTTTGTACCCCACGTTCTTTCAATACCTTTTCAGCATACTGAAATAACTTAATTCCTACTCTACCTTTGCGATAATCTTTTCGCACAAAATACAAATCTTCTGTTGCCGTAATACAGGACTTATAATGCAAGTGGGGGGATATAAAAAATATAATGTACCCAATCAATTCACCATCTGCCCTACAAGTAATAACTCTTAACATTCCTGCTTCAGCTAAACGTCTATATGCGTCATAGTCTGGTTCATACTCAAACTCTTTTGTTACACATAATTCATCGTAATGCGCTGGAAATAAATCATCTAACTCATTAACAATTTTAAATCCGTCTACGTCTGCGTATACAAGTGTTGTCATTTTGGTATGTATTTATCTGCCTTAACTGCGGGTGCTTGTTTCTTTTTACCCGTTCTATCCATTCTAACTTTATCCATCATTGTATGTAATTTTTGAGCACCAGCGTCAGTAGAACCATTCCCAAGATGAGAGACGACATCCGCAGGGACAACAAACTCACCATCAGCCAAACGGGCAGGTTGTCTATCACCGATAGTAGCAGGGATGTTATCAGACATACCATCGCCAGGACCTTTAAGTAAACGGGGATTTCCACCACTTGCATATCCTCCTAAGCTATAACCCATGATGCCACCTTGCGCAGCGCCTTGTATTTGTTGTTGCTGTTGCGCCATAGCTGCTTGAACCATAGCTGGGTCTGTATTAACAGTACCGTAATTCATAGTAGGTTGAACAATACCTCTACCAGCAGAAGTGGGCATACCAGCTCCTGCCATAGCTTGGGCAGTTCTATAATTGGCGGCTTCATAAGGCATCATACCTTTAGTATTTGCATCTACTAATTGATTATCTGCTGGTATGGTTGGGTTAGTTATCCAAGAAGGGTCTTGTGAACTTGGCGCGTTTGAACCGGTCATCATATTTTCATACTGGCTCATCATAGCGCTTTCATCTTGAACGTCTTTTACATCTCTATAATTACTGTTTTTATAACTTGCTATACCACCTGACGCCATTCCAGGACCTTGATATGGAGCATTTACATAGTTTGGATATGTAGGCTGAACAGGGTTTTGTGTTACTGGCATACGACCGGGTTGAAACGTACTTGGGTTTAAATTGTAATGCCCAGTATTCATAGTATTGCTAGCGCCGGGAGTACTATATGTAGTTGGACGCCCTAAACCAAGTTGCTTTGCGCCAAAATACATACCAAGCCCCGTAACAATTGGGTGGTCACCCATCCAGTTCAAAGCAGAGTTAAAACCGCTGCCTAATGAATCAATACCTGATGGAGATTGCGGGGCAAAAGCATTTAATGGTCCAGTATTAGCGGCTCCTGGGTTTAAACCTTGACCAGAATATGGGGTTCCAGTTGGTGTAGAGCTATATGCCGGAGCGTTTAATACTTGGTCAGCAGTGGGTGTAGGGGTAGCGGAAGGATTAAATTCACCGGGTAAAGGATTGTTTGGGATAGTTTGACCACTATTAAGAGCGTTTTGCCAAGCTGTGTAATCAGGGTTTACACCTACATCAGATACGACTCCTGGAGCATTTGCTACTTGATTAATACCAACTTGAGGACCACCAGTTAATTCCGCAGAGGGTCCAGCAACAGCCTCTGGAGTAGCAGCGACAGCAGGGGCAACTCCACTAACGGTTTCAGCAGCAATTTCGGGAGCAGCAGAACTAACAACTCCAGGCATAGCAGCACCGGCATATGTCTCAGCCGCCCCAGCCATAAGAGAAGCATCAAGAATTTCTGGGGCTGCTAATAAACCAGCATCAAGAGTAAATCCAGCGCCAGCAGTCAACGCTAAGCCAGCATCGGTGGCTACAAATGCGCCTTCGGCGGCTGCGCCAGCTACTGCTACATCTACCATTGCCATATTAACTTCCTTCTAATAGGGGATTATCTACAAACATATCTTCTAGTTTTTCTATATCAGTTTCATCTGTTGCAAAAACATTTTGAAAAACTACAGTTTCAATTATGTAAGCTATCTTTCTACCCGGTTTTCCTACAAAAGTCATAGGAGCAACAAGCTCCACAACCTCCCCATCCTGCTTAAGCAACTTCATACGCCCTTGAAGCATGATGCACAAATGTTCTGTTTTATGCGGCTTCCCCACTATAATGGAACCAGCTGGCATAGTTATTTCTTTTACATATAAGCCTGGCGCAAAATGATGTTTTTCAATACACTCAACTTGCGGCGCTGTTCGTAACGCTGGCAATATAGCTTCAATTTTACTAAAGGTTGCATGAATTAGCTCATTCATACTGCACTTCCGCTAGAATTTACCCATTTTTTACCGTTCCACCATATAGGATAACCTAAGGTAGTATCAAAGTAAAACTGCCCAATTTGTTGGTTTGCCGTTGGTCTATTAACCGTTGTACCATTATCGGGCGTTGCCGTAGCCTGAGAAAAGTTATTTAGCTGGTTAAAGTACAGCCGTAGCACATTAAGGATTTGGTTCTCAAACTGCGGGGTATAGTTTTCTGGCGCTGAAACGGGCAAGTTTGGCGGTGCTGGATTTAACGCAGTACCATTGTAGAATTTAATAGCCATTATCTACGACCATCCATACGAATATCAATACGTGGAGCGCCCAGCTGCCAAGCTACCCCAGTACCAGTAGACTGCAATCTAAATGCCATTTGGCGACCCCGAACACGGGTATAGACCTGTCCAGTAAACTGATTAACCGTATATGCTGGCACATTAGTAGAAAAGTTTTGACTACTTTGAACCGTGGGGTTATCCGTATTGGTGTTATAAGCCGTACCCGAATTTAACCGAGGTTGGAGCTGAATAGTGACCGATGGCTGGTTAGTTGTTGAACTATTAAAGTTTACGTCAGGCAACATTCTCCATACAAAGCCAAAGTTATTACCATCGCCAATGTCAAAGTCTGATGACTGTATATAAGCATTTATAGGTGTGGTTACGCCTTGTATTGAGTTATCATCATTACCATTTTCTTGGTAAAGCAATCTGCCGTTGTAATCGGCTGCAATCGGATAAGGTTGAGTTCCAGTTTGGTACCAAGCGGTGCGAGCCATAGTGCCGTAATACCAGCATTGATCTAGATAGTTGTATATCACATATTTATCAACCGCAGTACCTTGGCTTGAGTTGCTAACATAAAACCACCATACTTCGTTAAAACCTTCATTAGCACCAGCAAATACTTGATAAGATTGATCTTGGTTTAAATCTTCAAATACATATTGTTTTAATGCGCATGGTAAGGTTTTTACTGTACCATCATACATATAGAAGCGGTCTCGCCCCATCCAGTAAGTAATATTGTTTACTGTAATCATGCAGTTAGGTGACATGATAGATATGTTGTCCATCAAAATCTGGAAACCCCAAACATAAGGTGCGCCAATATACTGCATAGAATAGATAGCTGAATCAGTCCAAACTAAAATCTCTTGGCGGGTTGCCCGTGCGCCCATAATGTAGGAGCCGTTAGTTAAAGTGTATTCACCTGACTGATTGGTAATAATTGGAATCCATTGGTATTGATTAGCTTGGTCAGACCAACGCACAGTTAACGGGTTAAATGCCGTATTAGCGTTATTAGGACTATATTGGTTAGCGCCAAAACAAATTAAAAACTCTTGTACCTCTGATGAAATAACTTGGTATGTCTCGGTAGGAACAAATGCGCCTGCATAAGAGAAGTTATATATAGACGAGCTAGTTCCAGTAGTTGGAGATGTAATAGGTACCGTTGTTGACCCAGTAATATAAGTAGAAGCTACTTGAGTACCCGCAGAGATATTGTTACCCGTAATATACATGTAAGGATAAATATACGGAGCGTTGGCGGATGTTACGGTAATAGATGTGGCGCTAGCTGTAAAAGTAGAAGTATCGCTTACGGCAGTTGTAGTATTAGCTAGACTACTTAAATATACAGAACGGGTAGATACCCCATTGATATCTTGCCAGTAAAAAACTGGTCCACCACGAGGCGCAATAACAAGGTCAGCGCCAAAGTTATCATTAGACCAAAGACGTAACTGAGAACCAATACCTGATGAATATGCTGTACCCCAACCACGAGATCCACTTTGTTCAGTAACAGTTACAGAAGAGCCACCACCAGTTGTAGTAGCCGTAGCTGCTGCCGGTAATGTAATTTGATATGTGTTAGTTGTTACGCCAGAAATAACAAAAGTTGAATTTAATGTAGACGCAGCAATTCCAGCAAATCCAGTAGCCCCACTAAAAGCAACGTAAGTACCATTAGACATGCCGTGAGCAGTTTGGGTAACTGTTACCGTAGTTGTACTATTCGCTGAAAAAGGGTTATTACCTAAACTAACTACAACTGGAATAAGTGGACCACCCCAAGGCCCTGCGCCCCATCCAGTACCCACAGAATAAACAGTATTACCTGATGGATATTCATATTGAGCTGTAACCGTGCCGCCACCTGTAACCGTTGCAGATGCAGTTTGAGCAACAATAATTGTGTACTGAGTGCCTGATAATACAGAGGCAACCATATAGTCACCAGAAACTAATACCCCACCGATTGCGGTGGCGCCTGAAAAATTGACATAATCACCCGCTGCTGGGCTATAGGCATTATCGGTTACTGTAACAATAGATGAACCAGATGCAGTTGTAAATGGTCCTGTAAGGGTTTCGGTTTTATAAATAGGTGTAATGTCGTTATATACACCGCCAGAATAAATGTAATATTTAGAGTTTGTGCCTACACCAATATACTGATTACCTACACCAGAATCACCGTCTAACCAGTTCCAAATAGACCGGCAAACACCTTGATATGTGTTCGGCGAAACTTGAACCCAGCCACCAATTTTTTCAGGCAAGCCAGAACGGAAGCGAATTTTATCCCCGGAATACCAGCCTCCTTCGTTACTATAAATAGTTCCTTCCCTATTCATGCCCGGACGAAATTGTAATTTTTGTAACGGCATTAAATCACCTCAAACCGGTTAGATTTTGCAAGGTTATCCTGTTTTGGTATTACTCGCAAATTAGAAGGTACATGTAATCCACTTACATTTTTCCCCAACAAAGGAATATCGTGATCCACTTCCCAAGGACTATCTGTTATTTTAGTTAATAACACCGCTAATTGATACTGAGTTTGTATGCGCTCAAAATCAATCGGTGTTAACCAATTTGGTGTGCGTAATCTAATATGTTTTTTACGCTTGGTAGTATTTGCTATAACTTTTGCAGGGTTAGCTTCTTTCCATGCCTTAACTCTAGCACGTACCTTTTCTGGTGATTCCAAAGAAGTACCTTTTGTTGCACGGCGAATTTTTTGTAATTCATTTTTACGTGCCCTATACTCTGGATCCTTGCTTTTTTCTTTTGACCAAGCAGTACGATACGCAGAAAGCCGCTCTCGGTTTTTCTGAAAATATTCTTTCTGGTATTCTTGTTTGTTAAACATACGGGTTTACCCTAGTACTTGTTTTGCTTTAGTTATTTTAGCAATTCTGTCTTCCAGCCCTAATGTACCACCATTAATGCGTCTAGTCATCTGACCGTATTCTTGAGCGTCCGCCAAATCGTTGAGGCCAAGTTTATTCCAGAACCAACCGGCAGACAAAACAGCATAATGAGGCTCAACCAAAAGCTGTGGTTGATTAATAAGGTCAGCGCTAATTGCCGTTCCACAACGCTCATAGTTTTCTCGTCCAGTTAATTGAATAACGCCACGTCCATGATATTTCCAGCCATCACCTTCTTCTGTATTTCCCATGCGTCCTGCATATACTTTGTTTGCAATCTTTTCTGGATTGTTTGCATATTGTTGAGCCACATCTGCACTAGGAAATCTTGAGGGCCATGTACGCATAAGTCCATCGGCAGAGTAATGAAGGTTCTCTTCCAAAGTTCTGAAATTGTTTGACTCATGTTGGCACTGTCCTATAAAAGATGCTTGGCGCTGCGTAGTATTAATATTATACCGAGCAAACATATCTATTAGTGGGGTATACCATGTTGCTGCGTCAATACCAAGCTGTGTTAATTGTTCTGGTTTCATTCGTCTGAACCTATTTTAATACCTGTAATTAATCCAATAAAGCCACCTACAATAGTTTGGAAAGCTGGTCCGACTATTTCAAATAATTTGTTGTTATCTACTTGAGGGTCAAAAAACCCCATCATAAATACGCTTACCATAGCAACTACAGTTACACACAAAGTAAAAGTAGCAACCAAAGTTACCCAAGCGGCTAACTGCTCTTTACTCATTTGACACCTAACTGTTCATTAACCCATTGCTGGAGTGTTACGGTTTGGAGGGTTGTGGCTGCGCAATCTGAAGCAAGTTGATTGTAGGCGGCGATTGCATCAGAGAGTTTGGTGGTTGAGGAAATGCCGGACACTGTACTGGCACCATTGTTGTTCCGCACCCCGTTAGCATAATACTGGCGCAAAAGACTAAGCTTCGCATCATATTCATCTTGGATTCCTTTATTAATTAGTGCCTGTTGTTTCTGGATCGACTCGTTTTCTGCTTGCTGTTTTTCTGCTGCAATTCGGACTTGATCTTTGTAAATAGTAAAATCCCTATCCCTAGTATGCCAGCCAGCGAAAAACACACCACATACAAGTACAATAAGTAAACCAGCTTTGATGTAGGTTCCATATAACATTACGCCCCCGGTTCGCTTTGAGATTTCATCATTACACTAGCTCCACCAGCACCAGATACAATACCTAATGCCGAAGCAAGTTCGGTTAAGCTAATTTGGTGGGACTGCATAACTTCGTAAATAGCAATCGCAATAACCGCAATAAACCCAATAAACCAAGTCCAACGACCTAGATCATGAGTTTGGTTATCTTTGCCAGTAAGAAGTTGCTTTAATATTTCTTGCATAGAGTTTACCCAAGCAATGCTCGGACTTCAGCTTCTGTTAGTCCTAATGCTGTTAGTTTAGCTAATGCGGAAGCCCTTGCTGTTTCTTGTGCTTTTTGTGCAGCAATTTCTTCTGGCGTTGGTGGTGGTACAGGAATGCTAATTGGTTTTCCATTACTATCGCTTGAAATTTGAAATCCATTAGATTGACTATCTAATAATGTTTGATGTTCTTCATCTGTAATTTCTACTACATCATTAGGCATAGTTTCATGAATTTGATTTGAATAAAAGCCTTTAGTAGAAGCTGAAAAATAATATGTCATATTAATATCCTATCGCAGTCCAATAAGTATATGCACCAGTCGTATTTGTATTTAATACGTTTCTAGTTACCATACTTGTTGTTGAGGGAGTTCCTTCAATTTTTGGTGAGGGATTATTATTATCGTCGCTATTACCATAAGTTCCCAAAGTAACAGAAGTTACTGCCGTAGGAAAAGCTATTGGAAAGGTAATCGTACCTGTACCATTAGTTGTTGTTGAACCCCATTGAATAACTAAACCATTACCAAATTTTACATATCCACTTCCTGAAGAATTACTAGAAGCCGCTAAATATGAAGTAGATTGAGTACTTGAATCGCTAAAAGTAATATTTGAACCACCAACTGTAACCGTCATGATTTACCTTTAAGTCTTAATAATAAAGTTAATACCGAGATATGGGGAAATAGTAGTTGCTGCAGTACCAGAACCGCCTGAATTAACTGTAATACCCGTTGTTACGGTAGACGTGTTTGAAGTTGTATAGTTACCCATATTTCCACCGCCAGAACCATAAGCACCTATTGGGGTTGTTGATGTTCCTGTAACTGAATGGAAATGTCCGGGATCCGTAACCGTAAAGTTTACATTTGGTAAGTTAGCTTGGCTAATTGTAGTTGTTGAAGATCCACCGGTAGCACCGATAGAAGATGCAATAGTACCAACACCAATAGGCATACGGTCCGCATAGTTTGGTAGATTAAATGTAGTAGATCCGTCACCAGAACCAAAAGTAGTTCCAAGAACACTAAATAATCCGGAATAGGTTGTACGAGATACCGCAGATCCATTGCATAATAAATATCCGCTAGGTGCGCTAGTAGTGGGCCACATTAATAATGAACCAGATGGCACATTAGCAATAGAATTTTGAACAAAAGCGGTAGTTGCTACTTTAGTGGTATTATCTCCCGTAGTGGGGGTAGGTGCGGTTGGACTTGTAGCAAATGCCGCTGCACCAGAAACACTTATAGAAGCAGCGCTAAATGATCCAACATCTGCTTGGTTGCCAGTAACGGTTAAGTTACCATTAACTGTAAAATTGCCCGCTGATCCAGTTTGAGCTGAGTAAAAACCCGTAGAGCCATCACAATAAACTTGAGCAGTAGTCCCATTAGGAATAGTAATAACAGATCCAGTCGAAGCTCCGATAGTAATTGAATTACCACCAGTAGTATTGTTAGTGACCACATACATTTTAGAAACTAAAGGCGCAATAACTTGATAAGTAGTATTGTTTGTTCCTGTAACCACTAAAACCATATTGCGGGCTTCATCTAGCAAACCATTAAGATTTGATAGGGTGTAATTGCTGTTAGACATGGTAATGGTCTGTACACCAGCCACGGCTTGCTCAATTAACTGCCAGTTTGTATTGGTCGTAGAACCCCAAATACCCGACTGTTCGCCGTTTCCAATTTCTTGGATTTTTAGACTAGTTGTATATTGTGATGACATACTTATCCCTTATTGCTGCGTATTATTAATTACTACCCAGTTGGGGGTTTGTGCATCCCCAATATTAGACCAAGTTACGGATCCAGTATTATTAATGGCGTTCCACGTAATTGTCTGATTATCGTTGATTTTAAACCATCCTGTAGTAAATAGGGAGTCTAAAAGACTAAAGTTTTCCGTAATAGACTCTAGGAAAGCCGACTGGGTAGCGTTAGAATCGGCTAAATTGAAGTTTTCAGTAATGACTCCCAAGAATCCAGCAGCTGCAGTATTGGCATCAGCTACGCTAAGGTTTTCTACAATAGACAAGAAAAACACGGAAACAATGGTTTCTAAGTCCGCCAGCGTTAAGTTTTCCGTTCTAGAGACAGCAAACTGGGCGGTTATAGCTTCAAAGTCAGCCAAGGTAAATGCCTCGGAAACCGATTGGGCAAATTGGGCAGTAACGGCTCTAGAATCTGCCATAGTAAATGGCTCAGTAATAGACTGCCCAAAAGCAAACTGATTGGTGTTGGAATCGGAAAAATTGGCGTCTTGGGTAATGCTTTCTAGTGCAGCAAAATAAGTAGACGGAGTATCAGCTAGGCTAAAGTTCTCGGTATCGGATACAGCAAATGCGGCAGTTATAGCCTCAGACTCTGCAAGGTTTACATTTTCCGTAATGGATTCTAAAAGGGCTGCCGTTGCGGTATTAGAATCGGATAAACTAAATGCTTCTGAAATAGTTTCAATAAACAACCCTGCTTGAGAGTTATTGTCCGTTATTGTAAAAGGTTCAGAAATAGACTGTAAAAATGCAAAAGTCTGGCTATTAGAATCAGCTAAACCAGAATCTTCTGTAAGCGAGAACACATAAGCATTACCACCTAATGCGGCAAACGGGGCTTGGGCAAAGGCAGTTATTCCAAACATTATGCTGGGTTAGTTATAGCTAAAAGTTCAGTTGTTGTAGTAGCAGCTGCAATAGCAGCACGATCAGAAGCTAATTTATTGGCCCAAGTAGTGTCATCTGGATTATTCTCAATTCCAGCTAAAGTATTTAATTGACGACTTTGGGCTACTCTTACAGCTGCAAAATTATATTGAGCTAATCTAATTGATTGAGCTTTAGCAAAATCTACAGTAATAGTAGAACCCTCTAATTTCCAAGCATCAAAAAACTTAGCGTCTGACCCTTGTGGCAAAACTGAAGAATCCACAATAATTGCACCTGATGGGCAATCTTTTGCTAGAACTTCCTCAATAGGCAATTCGCCTGATGGAACTGTTACAGATACTCCACCATTGGAGTTTGCATGAATGATTACTTGAGCCATTTTGTTTCCTGTTTTATCTAAAAAATGCAGCGCAAATATATGGTTCATCACGTTGAAATTGCGTGCCGCTGTGGTCTACACCGGTTAAAATTACTTGAGAACCTGTGCTTGTTGTACCCGGCATAACTGTTTCACTAAAACCCCCCGTATTAGGGTAGCTTAAAGAACAGATTGCAACCATTGCATAGTTTGTATCAGAAAAAGCAGTGGTAAAGTTAATGGTGTAATTTCCACCGCTATTATGTGTAACGCTACTTACATTATAAGAAGCACGAATTGAATATGCAGTTCCATTGTAATTCATCCAAGCTTTTGCTTCACCAGCAGTTACGGCCGGTGCAGTATTTGTGATTGTAGAACCCGATACTGAAATACCGGTTCCGCCTGTATATGTGGTTCCGGGACTTGAGTTAGTAATTGTTACACCACCAGTAGTTGCAGAAACTGAAATACCAGTACCGGCGGCAACAGAAGTTACTCCGCTATTAGATATAGTTACACCACCAGTTGAACCAGAAACACCTATGCCTGTTCCCGCTGCAACAGAAGTAACGCCTGCATTGGCAATAGTTACAGCCGAAGAGCCGTTATATGAAGTTCCAGATAATCCAGTACCAATAGTTAGAGCATTTGGATTTACGGCCGTAATTGTTGCGCTTCCACCTAAAGCAATTGCTGTGCTATTAACAGTAACCGATGAATTTGCTAGTTGGGCATTACTTATGGTTCCGCTTAAGTTGGCCGTTGTATAACCAGTACATGAGGTTAAATTACCAGAAGCTGGGGTTCCTAAAGCTGGGGTTACTAAAGTAGGGCTTGTGTTTAATACGGCAGAGCCAGAACCGGTAGTTGTAGTTACTCCTGTACCACCACCAGCAGGCTGCAATACGCCAGAAGAGTTTATTTGTGAGCTTTCAATCGCTACGTTATTTGCTTGTGTCATTTATTTAACTCCGCTTTTAATGCTTTAATCTCAGCCCGTAGTGCCTTAACTTCTTTAGCTAGTTCAATAGCCGCAGCCAGTGCAGCTCCACCATAGTTAACAGATAACATACCGTCTTCACCTTCAGTTACTGCTTCTGGCAAAATTTCTTTTAAAGATTGCGCAGTTACTCCGACTTCCCGATTGCCACTACTAATACGCTTAAAAGTACCATTTTTAACATCAGCTAAACGGTCTAAAAAATTTAAGTTTAAGTTTTTCCAATTTGTTTTTAAACGCTCGTCAGAAGAAGCAATAAAAGAAGTTGCTGTAACAGAACCGCCCACATTTAACGGTGCGCTTGCTAGTTGGTATGAAGACCCATCGTAATAAAGATATATAGAGCCAGAATTAGTAAGATAAATAACTCCAGTTGTGCCGCCACTACGATAAGTAGTTATATCTCCGTTTACCACTGTAAGACCCGTAGATACACCAGATGTACCGGGAGTAATAATTGCTGTAGTAGATTTTAATTGTCCAGCAGTGGTTGAGGAAGTTCCAACACCTAAAGAATTAACTTGGTAGTTATTTCCAGTATTCAAAGCATTTGCTGTAGAGGCCGTACCCGCCGTCAAAGAAGAGGCAGTACCTGTTAGACCTGTTCCTGCACCAGAGAACGAAGAAGCTGTTAAAGCTCCAGTAGAGGCATTGTATGAAACTCCGTTGGTATTAGAAACATAGGCTGCCGATAATGAACCAGATGTGGATGAAGAGCCAACAATATAATAAGTTGTGTTGCTTGTAGTAGGAGTAACTGTTGCACCGGTGGGAGCCGAAGAAACCCAACCTGTACCATTAGATGTTAGTACATTACCTGAAGTACCCGGAGAAGTTAATCCTGTACCGCCATTACCAACCCCTAAAGTGCCAGCTAAAGTCACTGCACCAGAAGTCGCAGAAGATGGCGTTAATCCTGTTGATCCGCCGCTAAATGAAGTAACTGTTGTAGTCGTGGCTAAAGCAGAGAAATACTGAACCTCAATCAAGTCGCCCGTAATAGCACCGGTATTTAAAACAATAGATGTACCGTTTGTAGCCGTATAGTCGGATAAACCTAACTTAATACCGTTACGATAAACGCCTTGTAATAAAGCTGGGGTATAGGTTACGCTAAATGTTGTTTGACCAGATGTTGCGGTAAAGTCAGTAGTTGTAAGAATAGAAGAACCGCCCGGAGCAGTCCAAGCCACAGTTGATCCATTAGAGCTTAATACATATCCACTTGAACCAATACCAAAACGAGTAGCGCTATTAGTGCCGTTACCAACAATTAAATCTCCAGTGGTAGTAATTGGAGAAAGCGCATTGAAAGCTGCAGAAGCTGTAGTCTGTCCAGTTCCACCATTGGCTATTGTTAAAGCAGAACCTAAAGTCAAAGATGTAGCACTTGCTACACCTAAAGTTGGAGTAACTAAAGTTGGCGAAGTATTTAATACGGCAGAGCCAGAACCTGTAGAAGTTGTTACGCCCGTACCACCAGCAAGAACGGGTAAAGTACCTGCAACTAATGTAGAGGGCGACGTAGAATAAATAGCATAGTTAGATGAACTAAATGTGGTTAATCCTGTACCACCGTATCCTGTGCCGATTGTAGTTCCGTTCCAAGTTGCACTAGCAATAGTTCCGGGATAGGTTAAAGTTGAATTGCCCCACTGGGTATTAGATGATGCAAAAACACGAACGCCCCAAGTGCCAGCAGAAGTAGCATTAGAGACGCATAAAAACTGAGCTGCTCCACCAGTAGTAATGGTCTCCAACAATGTGCCAGCGTTATCATAAACTGATACGTTTCCAGTAGAAGTGTTGGCAACAGTATAAAAAGTACCCTTAAGAAGCGTTGTTGCTTGAGGCAAATTAATTCTTTGAGTTGTTGATCCGGAAACTGCTTGAACTTGTGTTGAAGATGAAGTTAAAGATACAGCGGTGGTGGATGCAGTAATAGTGGTCAATCCAACAACGGCATTATTAATTGCAATATTTCCAATACCGGGGTCTCCAAGACCACCTAAAGAAGCACCGCCATCAGCGTACAACGTCATTGAATCTGTTGTTGCGGATGTAGCGTTTTGTAAAAAGTGAATATTATTACTCGTCCAAGTAGCTAAAACTAAATCAGATCCATAAGATTCGACAAAGTTTGCGCCAGCAGAATTTAATGAGTTCATCACGAACCCAGCGGCTGTAGCATTATAGTTTGTACTATTACTACCAATTTCCATGTACTGATTTGGGTAGTTATTAGCCGCTGTTACATAAGAAGAATATGCTGAAGAACTTGTATTGTTTGTATTTTGTAATATGACGTTTGCGTATGTTGCATCAGCACTAGCAAAAGAAGCAATTTGGCCGGTTGCAGATGTGCTATATGTTCCATCTCCTACGTTTAAAGCCCCAATATTGGTTGCTACGTTTGGCGTGTAAGAAATATTAACGTTACCATTAGCATCTCGATTAACCGATTTTTCTGCTGGATATGTAACAAATATGTTAACTGATCCGCTAAACGTGCTAACTGCAGATCCTGAGTTTGATGATGCTAAAATTGTTGTACGGGTTAATGTACCACCAGTAGCATAAGTACCAACACCTGCTTCCCAGTTACCAGAAGCATCTACAGCACCATAATAGGTAGTGTTTCCATTACCGACAACGGCAAAAGACTGATACCCTGCAACGCTTCCGCTTAGTGTAAAACTTACGGTTGTGTTAGCAGTACCAGTCTGTTGTACCCGGTCATACAGCACTAGAGCCATTTAGGACTCCTTAGCTAGTCGCAGTTGTCGAATATGTAACGCTTACAGTATCGCCAGCTGTTGTGGTCTTAGCTGTACCAAATGCGCCAGCGCTGTATAAAGTACCACCAGTATTACCAAAAGTAGATGTAGCGCCAGTACCGGTAACCAAGAAGCATCCACCAACTACACCGCCTGAACCAGTAATTGTGTAAGTAATAGCGGAAGCAGCTGCAGTTACAACGTTAGAACCGGGGGTAGTATTGTTGTTACCAGTAGGGGTTGCAAATACGGCAGTGCCACGAACAGCGGAAGAGGATACGGTATAAGCAGTAAACTCAGTCCATCCAGCATGGGATGTCATGGTATCGGTTGGCGAGAATGTGTTTCCAGTACCAACTACCAATCCAAGATATGGGCCAACTAAAGCAACTGGTGAAGACAATAAAGTCTGTGACAACATAAAAATCTTGCCAACCTGAACTACTTGGTTAGGGAAGTCTTCAGTCCACTTTACATTACCATCTGCATCACGGCACTCTACGTGGTAGTGGCCTTCAATACCAAATGTCTCGTCTTTGATAGCGTTAGTCTGCAGAGTAATTTCTGCGTGGTCGCCAGATCCTGTAAATTCTTTATGCATAATTACTCCTAGTCTGAACTACTATAGTTAATACTACTTGTGGTAGTACCAATGGTTAAAATTGCGGACGAATAACTCGCCGTTGGAAATTGCACGGTAAAGCTAGTTGTACAAGTCTTGTCTGACCCAAAATTTAGTACAAAACA
>Ga0316217_10004373_pt1 | contig 15356 bp, 10 predicted proteins | sample 1anoAmetaG_FD_203633 | JGI IMG/M metagenome (GOLD analysis project Ga0316217, IMG submission 203633) | Freshwater microbial communities from Trout Bog Lake, Wisconsin, USA - 1anoA | ecosystem: Environmental > Aquatic > Freshwater > Lake > Hypolimnion/Profundal zone | place: USA: Wisconsin... | reverse complement strand
AGATTGAACCGCTCCACGAACTGCTGCCCGTTTGCGCCTGGTGTAAAAAAGTCCGCAACGACGGCGGCTATTGGGATCAAATCGAGAAATACATCACCCGCCATTCCAGCGCCAAAATCACTCACGGCATCTGCCCCGATTGCCGGAACAAATTCCTGGCCGGGGCCGGCTGATCCTCACCGCTGTTCACCCCGGTGCGCGACCGGCGGTTGCCGCCGCCGGAGCCGTGGCCCATCCGCGCGGCCGAATGAAATGTGACGGCCAAAGAAATCAGCCCCGCCAACGCCCTGTTCCCAACCCCCCGTGCCCCAAACCCCGGCCCCTGTTGGCGGAGCTGATAAAATGTCCGGCTCTCGGGCTGGATTGCAGTTAAATCCGGCACCGATTAATTCCCCCTTTCACTGAGCAATACGGATGAGAACCCCCAATCTTTCAAAATATTTAAAAAAGTTTTGCGCGCGGCGAAAAGTAGGCGGCGATGAACCGTTGCGCGCGGGCGGAAACCAACGGAAAAAGCTGGCGAAAACCAAAGCGGAACCGGGCGGGAACGGGGTCGGGCCCGCGGCGTTTCCGGTGCCTGCCGCAGCGGCCGGCACCGGGCGCACTCCGAAAAAAGAATTTACAGACCGCCCCTCAAACGATTTCCCGTTGCAGCCGTTCCATCTCCTGCTTGATCATCTCGGCCACGCGGTGTTTGGCCAGATAAACCTGATTGGGGGAAAGGGCAAAAGTCTTGGCGATCCGCTCGGCCGTCCAGCCTTTGTTCACATTCAAGTCGAAAATCTGGTATTGCTGCGGATTCAACTGCCGGCGGGCTTTGGTGAGGGCGGCCGTGAGCAGGTTTTTTTCCCATTCCGCGTCCCACAACTTTTCCAGCTCCGGCGGCGTGTGGGCGGGTTCGCCGTTGACGATTTGGCCAGCGGTGATGGCAATGGATTCCTGATAGTCTGCCCGCGTTTCACGCGCCCGCACCAGATCGGTGATGCGCCAGCGGGTTATGTTCAGGAGCCAGGCCTTGAAGGAACCGTTGACCGGATCATATTTGAAGGCGGGCATGTGCCGGGCAACGGAAAACATGGTTTCCTGCACGACATCCTGGGCCTCGGGCTGGGTCAGTCCGTTTTGGATGCCAAAGCGGTAGATGAGCTGCCAGTAAGTTTCAAAAAAATCCTCCCAACTTGCCTGATCCTGCCAGTTTTTCAGGCGTTGAATCAACGTCGCGCGCGTGGGAATCAACTCATCCGGCAATTCTGCCATCCCGCAAGTAATGCGGTATCCGCCGCCGTTTGCAAATAAATTTTGCATCAAATGATTTGAACCGCCGGACTGATTGGGTATGCTTTGCCGCGTTGCTAATCCGTTGGGCGGGTGTTGGGTAGAAAGCGTGAAGGTAAATCGTAAAACAAGGGAACTGGTTTTGCTGGCGGCGATGGTTGTATTACTCGCGGCCGGTGCGGGGAAGGGTTTCACCCAGGCTGCAATCGGTGCTCCCGTCACCCCGGCCATTCAGATCGTGGAGTTGCAAGGCGCGGTGGAAGTTCTTCCCGTTGGCACCACGGCTTGGCGGCCGGCGCAGACCAACCAACTGCTGCATCCGTTCGACCGGATTCACACCGCCGACCACAGCCGCGTGGCGCTGCGCTGGTCGGATCAGAGCATCGTGCCCTTCGGCGCTTCGACCGAGCTGGAAATTTTGCCGCCGGACGCCGCCGGTTCACAGGCAGGTCTGCATTTGATGCGCGGCATCTTTTCCTTTTTCCATCGCGACCAGCCGGGCCGCATCCGCATCATCACGCGCGGCGCGGTCGCCGGCGTGGAAGGCACGGAATTTGTCATGGCCGTGGATGCAGCCGATCGCACCACGCTGTCAGTGGTGGATGGCAAGGTGAAATTTGGCAACGCGCAGGCCACGCTTTCACTCACCAACGGCGAACAAGCCGTCGTCGAACTGGGCCAAACGCCCGCGCGCACCGCCGGCTTCAGCGCCAACAATCTTTTGCAATGGTGTTTTTATTATCCGGCGGTGATTGACCCGGACGAATTGCAATTCACGGCGGCCGAAGAAATAAATCTGGCCGGCTCGCTCGCTGCGTATCGCGCCGGTGATTTGCTGGCGGCGCTGGAAAAATTTCCCGCCGGCAACTCCGGCTCTCCGGCGGAAAAAATTTATCATGCCGCGCTGCTGCTTGCGGTCGGCGAAGTGGAGAAAACCGAAGCCGCGCTGGCGCTGCTGCCGAAAAATTCCGAGCGCACCGAACGCCTCGCCAGTTCGCTCCGCCAGCTCATCGCCGCCGTGAAACGACAGACACCGGCCACGCCGCTTGCGCCGCAGCTCGCGTCGGAGTTGCTCGCCGCTTCTTATTTTGAGCAGTCCCGCGCCGTCCGCGAAACCTCGCTGCAAAATGCGCTGCGCCTCGCGCAACAAGCCGCCGCCGCGTCATCGAAATTCGGCTTCGCGTGGGCGCGCGTGGCGGAACTGGAATTCAGTTTCGGCCGCACCAAGGACGCGCTCGCCGCCTTGGAAAAAAGTCTCGCGCTCGCGCCGCGCAACGCGCAGGCGCTCGCGCTGAAAGGATTTATTCTCGCCGCGCAAAACAATCCGCGCGCGGCGATTGCCAGCTTTGATGCCGCGCTGGCCGCCGATGCCGCGCTGGGTAATGCGTGGCTCGGCCGCGGTGTCAGCCGCATCCGCACCGGCGACACGAAAGGCGGACGCGAAGATTTGCTGGTGGCCGCAGCGCTGGAACCGCAGCGCGCCGAACTCCGCAGCTATCTCGGCAAGGCTTACCTGGCGACCGGCGACGACGTGCATGCGGCGAAGGAATTGGCGCTGGCGAAAAAACTCGATCCGAAGGACCCGACGGCGTGGCTGTATTCCGCGTTGCAGAACCAGCAGGACAACCAGATCAACGACGCGATCCGCGATTTGGAAAAATCGGAGTCGCTGAATGACAACCGCAGCGTGTATCGCTCGCAGCTTTTGCTGGACGAGGATCGCGCGGTGCGCAGCGCAAATCTCGCCGGCATTTATCTCGACGCCGGGCTGATCGACGAGAGCCTGCGCGAAGCCGGCCGCGCGGTGAGCGCCGACTACGCGAATTATTCCGCGCATTTGTTTCTGGCGAGCAGCTACGACCAGTTGCGCGATCCCGACTGGAGCAACTTGCGCTACGAGACGCCAGCGAACGCGGAATTTTGGATCGCCAACCTGCTGGCGCCGCCGAGCGCCGGCACGCTGTCGCCGCTGGTTTCGGAACAGCCGAGCGCAAAATTGTTTGCCCAGAACCGGTTGGGCGTCGCCTCGGACACGACGTATTTGAGCCGGGGCGCGTGGACGGAAGCGGGCGCGCAGTTCGGGACGTTCGACAATTTCAGCTACGACTTCGAGGCAAAATATATTTACGACCCCGGCCAGCGGCCGAACGACGGTAATCAAGAACGCGACCTCGTCCTGAACCTCAAATATCAGCTTGCGCCGCGCGACAGTGTTTTTTTCAGCGTGGAGCAGACCGAAGTCAATCAAGGCGACGTGTCGCAATATTACAGCCAGTCCAGCGCGTCACCCGACTGGCGCTATAACGAAACGCAGCAGCCCAACTTGTTCCTCGGCTATCACCATGAATGGAGTCCGGGCGTCCACACTTTGTTTCTGGCGACCTCGCAGAACGCCTATGATTCCGCCAGCACGGCCAGCGACGAGCAGCTTTTGGGGTGGATTTATGGCGGGGTTTATACCGCCCTGTTAACCTTTGGCAATTGGGAACAATTGCGGGTGCATACCCAGCACTATTCAACCGAACTCCAGCAGATTTGGGAAACCGCGAACCACACCACCGTGGTTGGGACGCGTTATCATTGGGGCAACGACCATTTTCAGAATGCGGAGGGAAATTCGGATTATACCGGCTGGGTTCCCAATTTTTTCCCCAACCCAGACCGCTATCCGGTGCAGGATTTTTCCCTGGATTTTCATTATTTCGATGCCTATGCCTACCACAACTGGCAGCTCGCCGATGCCTTCGCGGTGAATCTCGGCTTGAGCTACGAACAGTTGGTGCAGCCGGCGGATCCCGGCTCCACGCCGTTTTCCACGGCGGAAAAATCCCGCTCGCAACTTTCACCCAAGGCGGGATTCATCTGGACACCACTGACCGGCACCACGTTCCGGGCGGCCTACACCCGTTCGCTGTCGGACTTCGCGGGCGGCCAAAGTTCCAGCCTGGAGCCAACGGAAGTCGCCGGGTTCAACCAGGCCTTCCGCAGCCTGGTGCCGGAATCGGTAGTTGGCTACACCAGCGGCTCCCGGTTCGACACTTTCGATGTTTCGCTGGAACAGAAATGGACGACCGGCACCTATGTCGGCTTGTCGGGCGAACTCTTGTATTCCAAGACTGACGCGATGCAAGGCGGCTTCGTTTTCAACGGGGATTGGAACAGCGATGTTAATCCGTATCCACCCTACACCACGGGCATGAGAGAATCCTTGGACTACCGCGAATTATCCCTGCTCTTCAGCGTGGATCAATTGCTGGGCAAACAATGGTCGGTCGGGGCGCGCTACCGGGTGTCGCGGGCCCGACTGAATTTGGACTATGTGGACATTAATCCGGCCACTCTGGATTCGGTGGTGCAATGGCAGCCGCAACAAACTTTGGAGAGCCTGCTGCACACGGTGAATCTGCACGCCAACTGGAACCATCCTTCCGGCCTGTTTGCAGTCCTCGAAGGCAACTGGTATCACCAGTATAATTCCGGCTATTCGCCCGCCGAACCCGGCGATGACTTTTGGCAGTGCAACGCCTATGTCGGCTATCGCTTCTGGCATCGCCGGGCGGAACTCACCGCCGGCCTGCTGAACCTCTTCGACCAGAACTACCAACTGGCACCGTTGAATCTCAATAACGAAATGGCCCGCAGCCGGACCTTCCTCGCGCGGCTCAAGATCAGCTTCTAAACCGAATCCTGCAGTTGAAAGGCGAACCGGCGGCGCAGCTAAATGAAGCGGGGTCAATGCCAGGCAACCTGCAAATTTAATGACTGGCCGTTGGTCGGCGGCGGCGGCGTGTTTTTGACATAGACCGTCAGGGAATACTGCGTGGCATTGGTCGCCGGAAACGTCACGCTGTTGGTGCCGCACCAAGTTACCAAATCGCTTTTGCGCTGCACATACGCCACGGAAACGTAATTCGTGCCCCAACCCGACGCGTCCGTGAGCGTGCCGCTGCTCGTGTTCGTTGGCGGCGTGAGCCAGAAAGCGCCGGCACTGTTGGTCATTTTCGCATAGCCGGAGTAAGTGCCGGGGCAGCCCGAACCGCTGCCGCCGGTTTGTTTGGTGAAAGCATCATTTTGCGTGTCCGCCCAGACCACGCCCGCCGCAAAGCCGGCGAGCGCCCAGACCGTCAAGATGCGTCCGAAGGTGGGTTTGAATTTTCCAGTCATAATTAATTTCCCAACAAGCAGTCAGAGGTGGCAAAATAAATTGCACACCGCCACCAGGCAGTAAAGTAAAATGAAAGTGAAAATTGTCCTTTGCCGCGTGCTCATCTATGCTGGCCGGCACAGGTTGTGACCGGCCCGGACGCCAGCATAAAATCATTCCGCCGTTTTGCGCTCGGCTCGGCGCTAACGGCGTTTTGCGGTCTGCTGCTCTGGAGCACGTGGCTTGGCGATCCCTGGACCAATGCCAGCTACGATTACCTTTTCCTCTTTAGCTCCCACCCGGTCACCAACTCGGTCACGGTCATCCTGATGGACAATGCCGCGTTCGACCAGTTTCGCCAGACGCGCGGTCAGCCGTGGGATCGGGCGCTGCACGCGCAATTGCTGAACCGCCTGGCCGACGACGGTTGCGCGCTGGTGGTGATGGATTCCTTTTTCCGCGCCACGAATAATCCGGCCAGCGACCGCGCGCTCGCCGCCGCCATGCGCCGCCAGCGGCACATGGTTTTGATGGCTGAGCAATCATCGGTCACGCATCCGGGCCTGGCCGGCGCGCAGCCGGTTTTGCCGGCGGAACTTTTTTTACGCGCCGCGCAAACCAACTGGGGCGTGGCCTGGCTGAATCCCGACCACGACTCCGTGGTGCGCCGGCACTGGCCATTCTGGTCGTCGGAAACCTATCCGAGTCTACCGTGGACGGCCGCGCGGCTGGCCGGCGCGAAAGTAAGCGAAGCCCCGCCGGAACGCTGGCTGCGCTATTACGGAGCCAGCGGTGCGTGGACAACCTTGAGTTACCGCTTTGCACTGGCGCAGCCGAAAAATTATTTTCGCAATCAAATCGTCTTCATCGGCACCCAGCCTAAAACGTCGCTGCCGGACGGCGAGAACGACGAGTTTTGCACGCCTTACACCCGCTGGACCGACGAATCCTCCGGCGGCGTGGAAATTCTTTTGACCGAGTTTCTGAATTTATTGAATGGCGACTCGCTGCAACGTCCGGCCGGGGGCATTGAATTTTTTCTGCTGACGGCCGCCGGCATTTTTCTCGGCGGCGGCCTGTGCCGGCTGCGCGTGCGAAGCGCCTTCGCCGCGGCGGCGGGAATTTTTCTGGCGGTGTCCCTGGCCGCCATTATTTTGAGTTACTATTCCAGCTTTTGGTTTCCCTGGCTGATTGTCGCGGGCGGTCAGGTGCCTTGCGCCCTGGCCTGGACCCTGGCCACCGGAATTCGTCGCGCGCCGATTCCGGCGGGAACTACGGTGCTGGAAAACTTGCCGCCCACGCCCGGCTACAAACTGTTTCACCCGCCGTTTGCCGAAGGCGCTTATGGCCGAGTCTGGCTGGCGCGAAACCCCGCCGGCCAGTGGCGCGCGCTGAAAATAGTTTATCTCGCGAAATTCGAGGACAACCCCGATCCGTTTGAACGCGAATTTGCCGGCATCCAAAAATACCAGCCCGTTTCCGACCAGCATCCCGGTTTGTTGCGCGTGGAGTTTGTCAGTGAAAAAAAAGACGGCTGTTTTTATTACGTCATGGAACTGGCCGACTCACTCGCGCCGGGCTGGCAAGGCGATCCCGCCCTTTACAAGCCACGCGATTTGGTCAGCGAGCGCTCCGGGCGGCGAAAAAAAAGATTGCCGGTGAAAGACTGCGTGCGCATCGGCCTCACGCTGTGCGAGGCGCTGGATTTTCTGCATCGCCAAGGACTGACCCACCGCGATATCAAGCCGCAGAATATTATTTTCGTCAACGGCCAGCCCAAGCTGGCGGACCTGGGGTTGATCACCGGCATCCGGCCGCTGGATCACGAAGGCACGCTCGTGGGCACGCCGGGCTACATGCCGCCGGCACCGGAACGGCCCGGCACCGTGCAGGCGGATCTTTACGCCCTCGGCATGGTGCTGTATGTGGCTTGCACCGGCCGCGCGGCCGCGCTGTTTCCCGAAGTGGCCACCACGCTCGTGAGCGCCGAGGAGCCACCGGAATTTCTGCCGCTGAATGCGGTCATCCTCAAAGCCTGCCAGCCGCTGGCGACCGATCGTTATGCCTCCGCCGCCGAAATGCGCGCCGGTCTGGAAGCCGCGCTGCGGGCCATGGAAAGCCCGACTGGTTAGCCGCCGCCGCTTTCCAAAAAATGTTTTCCAGTGACGCCGGTTTTACTTCGGCGTCACCAGTTTGTCGCCAATAAAAATGCGGTAGTCCTTGATGCGCCCGCCGCCTTCGCCCTGGCGCGGAACGTAGCGGAAACCGGAAATCGTCTGCGACTGGCCGAGGTTCAAAATCAGCCGGTGCGGATGATTCGGCGCGGCCTCTTTCCATTCCGTGTGCCAGTAATTCGCCGTCTGGCCGTCAATCGCATTTTCCGCCGAGCCGTCCTCGCCGGCCCGCTCCTCGCTGTCCACGTAGGCAATCGTCCAGCCGTTGTGGCTGATGGCATTGCCGGACGCGTCGAGCAAATCCAGTTCGGCCACGGCGGCGTAGGGCTTGCCGTCGTGGGCGTTCAGCGATTCGAGGCAGAAAAATTTTCCCGCGGCCGGCGCGGCGAATTTAATTTCCTGCGTGTCCGCGCCCGGCGCAAACATACCGGAGTGAACCGGCGCGGCGGAAGCCAGATTCAATTTCACTTCAGGCCGGTGCGCCTTGGCGAAATCTTTTTCGGGATGCAGCTCGCCGAGAATCGGTTTTTCCAAACCGGCGACTTCCGGTTTTTCCGGCCCGGTGTAATCTAAAATCATAATCTCATTTTTGCCCATGTGCAGCCAGCAGCCTGGCGCGTAGGCGGTTTGCGACGGGCCGATGTTCCAGTAGCGGCCGAGGCAATGGCCGTTGACCCACAAATCGCCCTTGCCCCAGTTGTGCAAATCCAGAAACGTGTCGCCGGCTTTTTCCAGCGTGAATGTGCCGCGCCAGAATGCAGGCACGTCAGCGACGCGCCAAAAAGCATAGGCGTTGGTATTGCAAGCCTTGAAGTTTAACCCGGCAATCATTTTGTCATTGAGCGGCAGACTGAAAATTTCCCAGCCTTTCAAAATTTCGCCGCCGAGTTTCACTGGTGCGATGAGACCTTTGCGGTCGGCCATTTCCGGGCCGAAATTGATGCGGCCCATCGGCTCTACAAGAATGTCGAGCTGCGATTCGCGTTCGCGGGCGGGCAAAGAGATTTGCGCTTTCGCGCTGCGGCGGTCGAGAACGCCAACGCGTTTTCCATCAATGAACACAAAGCCAAAATCGTGGATGGCCGCCGATTCAAGCGTCGCCGCGTCGCCCGCAGGAATTTTCGTGCGATACAAAATGCAGCCGTAACCTTGGTCGTAAGCTTCCATGTTGCGCGGCGTTTCGTCTTTCACCGCCGCCGGAAGATTTTCAAACACCGGCGCGACTTCGTTCAGCGTTACCGGCGCAAACGACACAATCGGATTTTGCGCGGGCGGTTCCGGCAATTTTTCGCCGGGCAAAAGATATTTTGCAAACAGCTCGCGCGTCTGGAAAAATTTTGGCGTGGCCCAGCCGGCTTCGCTGATCGGTGCGTCGTAATCGTAGCTCGAAGTGTCCGGCTTGAACGGCCGGTCGCAGCCGGACCACAGCCCGAACGTCGTGCCGCCGTGCGCCATGTAAATGCTGAACGATGCACCCATGTCGAGCATGAGCTTCAAGTTGGGAAGATAATTTTCCGGTTTGCCGGTGTGATGCGGCTGGCCCCAGGTGTCAAACCAGCCGGGATAAAATTCGCTGCAAATCAGCGGGCCGGTCGGCTGGATTTTACGGACCTTGGCAAAATTCTTCTGCACGTCGCTGCCGAAATTTCCGGCCTGAAATAGATCCTTCAACATCCCGTTTCTCATCACGTCCGGCGGATTGCACTCGAACAACGGCACGTCAAACCCCGCGTCCACCAAGGCTTTTCTGATTTCGTCCATGTATTGCGTGTCCTTGCCGAAAAAGCCGTATTCGTTTTCCACCTGCGCCATGATGATCGGGCCGCCGTGCGTGATTTGCAGCGGGCCGAGCACGCGGCCGACTTCTTTCAGGTAAGATTTCACGGCGTTGATGTAGCGAGGATCGCGCGAGCGGAGTTTGATGTCGTCATTTTTTAGCAGCCACCACGGCGTGCCGCCCATTTCCCATTCGGCGCAGGCATACGGGCCGGGTCGCAGAATCACCCACAAGCCTTCCTCCTGCGCGATGCGGCAAAATTCCGCATCATCCGCCTGGCCGGTCCAGACGTATTCGCCGGGGTGCGGTTCGTGCAAATTCCAAAAGAGATAGGCGCAGACCGTGTTCAAGCCCATCGCCTTGGCCATTTGTAAACGATGTCGCCAGTATTCCATCGGCACGCGCGCGGCGTGGATTTCGCCGCAGCGGATTTGCAGCCGCTGGCCGTCGAGGAGAAAATCATTCGTGCCGATGGCGAAAGTGTGCCGGGCCGGCTGCGCGGGAAGACTGGCCGCGAACAAAACGACGGCGGCAAAGACGGAATACAATTTGCGAACGTTCATGCCCGCATGATGCTGGGCGGCGCAGGCGGCGGCAATCGTCTTTTTTAGCTTTCATGTCGATAAAAATTCGTGAACATTTCCAGTTCTGGTTTGTCAGATGGGACGAAATAAAAATGCGGTTCACCTTGAAAACATTGATGGCACTGCTGCTGCTCGTCGCGTTGGGCGTCGGTGCGGCGGTCGCGGCGACGTTCACCGCGTCGCTTGACCGCGACACCATCACAATGGGCGAGACCGCCACGCTGACTTTAAGATTTGACGGAGAAATGCCGCGAGTCGAGCCGGCCCTGCCAAAAATTTCCGGGTTGAAATATGGCAATGTTTTTCCGAATTCCATCCGGCTGAACATCAATGGTGTGCCGAGTTCAATTCTCACCCTGGCTTATCCAGTCACGCCGCAGCATGAAGGTGAGTTTGACATTCCTGCCATCACGGCGAACGTGAACGGCCAGCAGCTTGCCACGTTGCCCTTGAAATTATTGGTGACCAAGGCGAGTGCGCCATCGGCGGAGGCCGTAAATTCCGGCAACGAGGTCGCGTTCATGAAGCTCATTCTGCCGCAGAAAAAAGTTTATGTCGGGCAGACGTTCATCGGGCAGTTGCAAATCTATCTTCGCGATGACGTGCAGGAAAACAGCCAGCCACAGTTCACCGGCACGCCGGCGGACGGTCTTTCCCTCGGCAAAAGTGCCGGCGGCGGGCAAGCCCAAGCCCATGTTGGCAATCACAACTACACCGTGCTGCCCATTTCCATTGCGCTCACCGCCACGAAGTCCGGCAAGCTCACGCTCGGACCGTTCACCGCCAACATGGTCGTCGTCCTGCCGTCCAGTGACGACCTGACCGATCCGATTTTCCGACAACAGCGGCAGATGATGCGGCAGATGGGCATCCGTTCATCATTCATGGGCGGCGAACAAAAACAGATTCCGCTGGCGACCGAACAAGTCACCCTTGAATCGCTGCCGCTGCCGGCGGAAAATGTCCCGGCGAATTTCAACGGCGTCATCGACTTTGCGATGAACGTCACCGCCGGCCCGACCAATGTCACCGCCGGCGATCCCGTCACCGTGCGTGTGCAGATTTCCGGGCGCGGCGCGTTTGACGGCGTCAAGCTGCCCGACCAGACCGGCTGGGGCGATTTTAAACTGTTCCCGCCCACCGCGAAATTTACTCCGGGCGACCAGTTGGAACTCTCCGGCACCAAAATGTTCGAGGAAATCGTGACGCCGCAAAACGCCGGTGTGCAGGCGCTGCCGCCGTTCGCCTTTTGCTTTTTCAATCCCGACGACGGCCAATATCACACGCTCACGCAGCCCGCGCTGCCGCTCACGGTGAAAGCTGCTGGCGCGACCGTGCTGCCGCCAGCGGTTGCGAACAAAACGGCCAACGAAGAAAAACCGGCGCAGGATATTTTACCCATCAAGGAAAATCTCGGCCCGCTGGCGAAAATCAAAACTCCGTTGCTTGCGCAGCCGGCGTTTCTCGCCGTGCAAGCCGTGCCCGTGCTGGCGTTTCTCGCCGCGTTCATCTGGCGCATGCGCACAGACAACCTGGCAAACAATCCACGCCTGCGCCGCCAACGCGCCGTGGCACAACTGGTCGCCAGCGGCCTGGACGACTTGAAAAAATACGCGGCGGCGAACCAGCCCGACGAATTCTTTGCCACGCTGTTCCGATTGTTGCAGGAACAGCTTGGTGAACGGCTGGATTGCCCCGCTTCCGCCATCACAGAAAATGTGGTCGAAGAGCATTCGGTCTTGCGCGGCGCGCCAACTGCCACACGCGATGCCTTGCGCGAACAGTTCCAGCTTTGCAACCAGGCGCGCTACGCGCCGGTGCGCGGGAGCGGCGAGTTAAATTCCGTCGCCGCGCAGTTTGAAAAACTCATCGGCCAATTGCGGGAGGTGAAGGCATGAAAAAACCATTCCTACGTAGCAACCGACGTGAGGAGGCTCAAACTCATTGCCGATTTGGTTTTGAGCCGCGTCACCTCGGTTGCTACGCGGTTTTGGTTTTGCTCGCGCTAATATGTGCCGGAAATATCTTTGCGGCGGATGTTGTCTCCGATTTTTCAGCGGCGAACGAGCTTTACGCCAAGGGCAAATTTGCGGACGCCGCCGTGGCTTACGAAAAAATTCTGCAAACTAGCGGCCAGTCGCCTTCGCTGCTGTTCAACCATGGCAACGCGGAGTTCAAGGCCGGCCACCTCGGCAGGGCGATAGCCGCGTATCGCAAAGCCGAATTACTGGCGCCGCGCGATGCGGAACTGCGCGCCAATCTGGCGTTCGTCCGCAACCAGGTGCAGGGCGCGACACTGCGCGAAAGCCGCTGGCAGAGCTGGGTCACTTCACTCACGCTGAACGAGGGCACGCTGCTCACGGCGATTTGTTTATGGATGACCTTTGCTTTGCTTGCCGCGCGGGAAATCCGTCCGCAGCTCGCACCCCGACTGCGCGATATGCCCCGCTTGGCCGTCGTGCTGACCATTTGCTCCAGTGCGGTGCTGGCGTTGCAGGCGGCGAATCATTTCAATGCGTCCGTCGCGGTGGTGACGAGCGCGGAGGCGACCGCGCGCAGCGGGCCGTTTGACGATGCGCAAAGTGCGTTCACGGTGCGCGACGGCGCGGAGCTTTCGGTTTTGGACCGGCGCGAGGGCTGGGTGCAGGTCGCCGGCGGCGCGGGGAAAAGCGGCTGGCTGCCGGCAAAGCAGGTGGAAGTTCTGCCCGGCGCTTAGCTGCGACGCCTCGTCGCCAGTTCGTGTAGAAAACAAACGCGACGAAGGCGTCGCAGCCACGCAAAATTTGCTTGAACACACGGAAAGTTTTTTTGTCAGAATGTCGTCATCGAAAATTGAAATTAGAAACATGAGCACAGGAATCAACGCCATCAACGAAGCGGTCAAGGAAGCCAGCGCTTTCACGCACCCGCTGTTTAACGAACTCGGCAAGGTCATCGTCGGCCAGCAATACCTGACCGAGCGGCTGGTCATCGGCTTGCTCGCCAACGGTCACGTTTTGCTCGAAGGCGTGCCTGGTTTGGCCAAGACGCTCGCCGTGAAATCCATGGCCGCGTGTATCAGCGTGAAATTCTCGCGCCTGCAATTCACGCCGGACATGCTGCCTGCCGACGTCATCGGCACGCAAATTTACAATCCGCAATCCGGCGGCTTCACCACGCGCAAAGGCCCGGTCTTTGCCAACCTCGTCCTTGCCGACGAAATCAACCGCGCGCCCGCCAAGGTGCAGAGCGCGCTGCTGGAAGCCATGCAGGAAAAACAGGTCACCATCGGCGACCAGACTTATAAATTGGAGGAACCGTTTTTGGTCCTGGCAACACAGAATCCCATCGAGCAGGAAGGCACGTATCCGCTGCCCGAGGCGCAGGTGGACCGCTTCATGTTGAAATTGAAAATCGGATATCCGACGCGCGCTGAGGAGCGGCAGATTTTGGAGACGATGGCGAAAACTTCCGGCCAGCCGACTTGCAATGCGGTGGTCACGCCGGCGCAAATTCTGAAAGCGCGCGAAATCATCAACGACATTTACGTGGACGACAAGGTGAAGGATTACATCGTGGACCTCGTCTGCGCCACGCGCGATCCGGATCATTACAAGATCGCGGTGAAGGATTTCATCCAGCTCGGCGCGTCGCCGCGCGCGACCATCGCGCTGACGCTGGCGGCCAAGGCTTACGCATTCCTGAAGGGCCGCGGCTACGTCACGCCGCAGGACGTGAAAAGCATCGGCATGGACGTGTTGCGCCACCGCGTGGCCATCACCTACGAAGCCGAGGCCGAGGAAAAAACCAGCGAAACGGTCATCCAGAAAATCTTTGATGAACTGCCGGTGCCGTGAAAAACGAAGGCAGAAGGATGAATGAAGAATAATTTCCAGCGCGCATCGAATTGAAAATAAATTTGATTCAGCAAGCGCCGTAGGCGCGACATCTTTGTAGAAACAAGAACAAAAATAATTTTAGCTCCGTAGGAGCGACATATTGCGAACGCGAAAATGGCAAATACCTACACCCAGATTTATCTGCACGTCGTGTTTGCCGTTGAAGGCCGACAAAGTCTCATCGCATCGGAACACAACGACGAATTGCAGAAATATATCACCGGCATCGTCACCGCACAGAAACACAAATTGATTGCGATAAACAACATGCCCGACCATTTGCATTTGCTCATCGGCTTGCGCCCCGACGCGGCGTTGTCCGATTTGGTGCGCGATGTGAAGGCAGGCTCGTCCAAATTCATCAACGAAAAGCATTGGGTAATGGGCCGGTTTTCATGGCAGGAAGGATTTGGCGCGTTCTCCCATGCACGTTCGCAACTCGACACAGTGATTCGCTACATCCAAAACCAGCAAAAACATCATGCGAAGAAATCTTTCGGGGACGAATACGTTGAACTGCTGGAAAAGTTCGGCGTGGAATACGACCAAAAATACATTTTCAAAACCGACGTAGCGCCGTAGGCGCGGCATATTTGTAGAACCACGAACCAAAAATGATTTTGAGCTCCGTAGGAGCGACATATTTGAAAACGATTTGCATAACGCATGAAAATTAACAGCCAGAATATGCCGCTCCTACGGAGCTGGAATTTGTTGGGGGCTGATTTCTACAAAGATGTCACGCCTACGGCGTTTGGCATAGTGGCACGATTCCGGTTGCCAATGAGCGTAATCCTCGTCTCGCTTGTGATTTGTGGTTGTGGACAAGCGAAGCATGATCAACCGCAAAGTAAACCTTCAAGCTCGACCGCCGGAAAATTAGTAACCTTCAATGCGCCGAAAGATTGGATTCTTCAGAACCATCTTGTGAATAGTAATTCTGAAAGCTTTCAGTTTTTAATTCCCGATTCGGCGACGGACGGCACACCTGACAGCGCCAACGCAGGAATTTCGATTGAACCTGTGCGTGATGGAATGGATGTCACTAATTTTTCTGGATTGCGGCTCGAAAGCACATCAAATCCGCATGGCTATGTCGTGCTGACAAAATTCTTTGCCGGTGATAAGTGGTGCAGCGCCGTGACGCGCGGCCAGCAGGATGCAACGCCATATATGATCATGGACAGATTCGGTGTTGACCAAGGCGTGATGGTGTTCTTTCGAGTTGCCCAACCGGTTCTTACGAATAATCAAGATGCCGTTGCCCGTTCTATTTCCAACTTCAACGCAGTCGTTCATTCGCTGAAGATTGGTGGAACAAATACGGTTAATAGCGAGATGCGACAAGACCACGGCACAATTTGGCTTCGAGCATTCAGCGACATGGATACGAATTGGATGGCTTCGCCAACTAATAAATTGATTTATCGTTCTCCACTGCCTGAAAAATGATTCCCCGCGAGATTCTCAAAAAAATCCGGCAGATCGAGCTGCGCACGAACCGCATCGTGACCGAAACGCTCG
>Ga0316217_10004372_pt1 | contig 15356 bp, 20 predicted proteins | sample 1anoAmetaG_FD_203633 | JGI IMG/M metagenome (GOLD analysis project Ga0316217, IMG submission 203633) | Freshwater microbial communities from Trout Bog Lake, Wisconsin, USA - 1anoA | ecosystem: Environmental > Aquatic > Freshwater > Lake > Hypolimnion/Profundal zone | place: USA: Wisconsin... | reverse complement strand
GCGTGGATCGGGTTGAATTGGACCGGCTTGAACCTTGACAACATCCATGCTGGTAGTATTATCGGCTGTTGAGCGTAAAAGACGCTAATTATGCACCAATTGCGTTCCATAAGAGGTCGGTGTGCCCTGGATGCTGACCGCAGCAGCGGGGCAATAGACTATACCGGTGCAGGTTGAACCGCTGGTGCCGACCAACGTAGTAGCACTGTTATTGCCGCGGTCCTGGTAGATACAGATTCCCGCGTAGGTGCCGGATGCCATTGGGGCATAGGTAACGCTGGAAGTGCCCTTCATGGTGATGCCGCCGGTATGGAGGTAAATCAGGCAACCGGCGCTGGCATCCAGCACGTCATGGCCCTTGAGACTAATCCCACCGTCAACCCAATAAATGCCGCTAGCCAAAGTGCCGGCGCTCAAACCATTGGGATAGTAGCCGGGATTGGTGCCGCTGCCAACGGTGGTTGGTTTGGTCGGTGCCGGCAGCGACGCCCAGGGATCAGGATTGGGTGACTGATTTAAGAGTGCCGTTCCCGAGGGATACACGTCACCGGTATTGACGGCGGTGTCGTTGCCGGTGATGGCAAAACTGGTGGCGACCACGTACGGGTGGCCGGTCCATTGCACGGCGGTGCTGCTATTGGAATTGACGGCGACTCCGCCATTGGTAACCACGATTTTGTTGGGGTTGGAACCGGTGCCGGTGAGTTGTATGGCCGGATTGGCGGTTGGGTCCAGACAAACCAGACCGGCGCCCCCAGCTTCGGGGTCGTTCATGGCAATCGCCAAACGGGAAATATTCGCGGTGGTGACGCCAAAGATAGGCCCGAAAATGAGATTGAGCGGCCCACCCAGTGAACCGGCGGTGCGGTTGGCGGTGACTTTGCAAGCGTTATAGGGCGCGGTATTGGCGGTGAAGGTGGCGGTGCTGCGGACATAATTACCGACTTGGACATCGGTGGCGGAATTGAGCTGCACAGCAGCGCCGGCGGCGGTGTTGGCGGCGGCAATGCTGACGGCGTTGCTGACCGCCGTGGAGGGGTTGAAGCTGACCTGTTGCGCGCCGGCGAGGGCGGCGGCGTCAGCGGCGAGTTGGAGTTGCTCTCCAGTCAGGTAGACATAGGCCGTATCCGCCGCCAAACCGACCACGCCCAGCAGGATCAGCAGCGTCACCGCAATATACACGACGGCAAAGCCGCGCTGCCGCCGGTTTCCCGGCCGCGCGTACCGTAACGGATAGCCCATAAAATGGGCAAGAATTGTCCAGACTCTCATAACTGCTCCTGCCACAAATCCCTGTCAAAGAAAGGAGTCGTACAAGATGCTGCCGCGGCGGCTTAGGCCGCGATTGGGCCAAGCCGTGCTGGTGCCAGGGAACAACACCAGGGCATTCAACGTGATATCAACCGGCAGTGGCACAGCCGCGCCGACTGCCTATTACGCGCATCGGACATGCATCCGATACACACTTCGTTCTCCTTTCCCAAATTGTCGCAATTGCGGTCAAAGAGTGACCGCGCCTGTCACCTCTCATCAGCCACTTATTGAACAAGATAGGCGATGTGGGTTGGGGGGTTCAGGCTCGGGTTATAGTCGATGTTCAGTTGGGCATCTCCCTGTACATTCAGCGTATCACAAATCAATTGGGTTCCGAAACAATTGGGGGTTCCTTGGATAGTGACTGGCGCCGCCGGGAAATACAGCCGGCCGCTGCTGGTCTGGCCGGTGGTCCCTTTAAGCGTTACGGCGCTAGTATTGCTGCGGTCTTGATAGAAACTAATCCCGGCGTAGGTGCCCGACGCCAGCGGGGCCACGACAATCGTGGAATTGCCGACCATGGAAATACCACCGGTATGGAGGTAGAGCAGGCAGCCGGCGGTAGCGTCCAGAACGCTGTTGCCTTTGAGGATGATGCCGTTATCGATCCAGTAAATGCCACCGGCCAAGGTTCCGGCACCCAAACCGTTGGGGTAATACCCGGGGGGGAGAGGATTGCCACTTCCCGCGGCGGCGGGTTTGGTTGGCGGGGGGAGCGAAGCCAGAGGATCGGGAGTGGGAGTCTGATTGAGCAGGGCTTGGCCGGAGGGAAAGACGCTGCTGCTGTTAACCGCGATATCGTTACCGGTGATATCGAAGTTAGCTGCGACCACGTAGGGGTGTCCGGTCCACTGCACGGCGGTGCTGCTGTTGGAATCGACCACCATGTCACCATCGACGATGGCCACTTTATTGGGGTTGCTGCCGGTGCCAGTAAGTTCCAGCGCCGGGCTGGCGGTGGGATCCAGGCAAATGACCCCCGCGCCGCCACCAGCAGCGTCCATGGCAACGGCCGTGCGCGACACATTGGAGGTCTTAATGCCGAAGACTGGCCCAAAGATAAGGTTGAGTGGCCCGCCCAGGGATCCGGTGGTACGGTTGGCGGTGACCTTGCAAGCGTTATAGGGAGCGGTATTGGCGGTGAAGGTGGCGGTGGCGCGGACATAATTACCGACTTGGACATCAGTGGCGGAATTAAGCTGCACGGCCGCGCCGGCGGCGGTGTTGGCGGCGGCGGCGCTGATGGCATTGGTAACGGCCTGGGTGGAATTATACTCAACTTCCTGCGCGCCGGCCAAGGCGGCAGCGTCGGCGGCAACCTGAAGCCGCTGCCCGGTCAAGTAGACATAGGCCGTATCCGCCGCCAAGCCGACCACCCCGACCAGGATGAGCAAAACCGTGGCGATGTAAACGATGGCAAAGGCGCGTCGCCGGTGGGGGCGGAGTCCCAAGCCGGTCACAAGGGTTAAATGTCTCATAACAGATCCTCCACAAACCATCGGGTTAATGGGAGAAAGCCACAAACAGGGATATAAACGCCGGTCCGGCCATGATCAGCAGCGCGGCCGGAAAAATGAACATAATCATGGGAAACATCAGTTTGACGGCCATTTTTTCCGCTAATTCCTGGGCGCGATTGCTACGCGTCTCGCGCATGGTAGTGGCGAAGTTGCGCAGCGGATCGGCGATGCCCGAGCCGAAACGTTCCGATTGCACCAGCACCGCCACCAAGGACGAGAGTTCATCCGCGCCGGTGCGCTGGGCCATGTGCCGCATGGCCATCGCCCGCGCTTCGCCCAAATGAATTTCCAAGTTGGTCAAGGCCATCTCGTCGGCAAGGATCGGGCTGACAGCACGCATTTCATCAGCGACCTGGTTCCAGGCCATGTCCAGCCCCATGCCGGCGGTGACACAGATCTCCAACAGTTCGATGGTATCGGGCAAATGGCGGCGTACTTCGCCGCAACGGCGTGAGCGCCGCGCTGCCACCACCGAGTTGGGAACGAAGTACAGACTCAGCGATCCGGTGATGATCAGCAGGGCTTTGCTGTCGGATTCCATTGGTGTGGGCAGGACCAGCGCACACGTGCCCAGCAAGCCGATCAGCAGCAACAGCGTTTTGGCGCCAAGATAGACGACGGCGGCTTCGCTTTGGTAATAGCCGGCTTGGGTCAGCCGCTCGCGCAGCAACACCGAGGTGCGTCCGGCAGAAACCGCATGGCCAAACTTCTGGATCACATCAACGTAGCGTGATGAATCGGCGGACGGCGGTGGGGTCTGATCGATGGTGTCCGTGCCGCTGACCACCTTCAGCCGCGAGCGCAAGATCACGCGCACCGCCCAGCGTGCCAGCAGCACGGCCCCGCCCAGGGCCATCACCGAGGCACCCACTAAAAATGCGATCATGATTTCGCGGCTCATAAACAGCACGCCTCACGGCGTCTCCAAACTTGTCACGGCGTCAGTTTCGACAGCCAGTTCATCATCATCCAGCCCAGCACCAGTCCGACGGCGGCGGCGAGCATGATCATTTGTCCCAGGGCCGTGGTGTACAGCGGGAACATATAAACCGGATTGACCACGTTGAGGAGAACGAAGACAAAAAAGGGCAGCGCCAGCAGAATACGTTTGCTCAGTTGCGTTTGCGCCGTCAAGACCTTGACTCGCCGCGCCAGGCGGGCGCGATCGCGCATCACGGCGGTGATGCGTTCCATCATATCGGCCAGATTGCCGCCGCTACGCAACTGGATCACCACCGAGGTGGCGAAGAACTTCAGGTCCTCGCTATCGTTACGATCGGCCACGTCACGCAGCGATTGATCCATGGCCATGCCCAACTGTTGTTGCTGGCAGACTTCGCCGAAGAGCGGGCCGATGGGTGCCGGCACTTCTTCGCTGATGAGGCGGAAGGCACCGACCAGCGGATGACCGACGCGCAGCGACCGTGCCGCCAGGTCCAAGGCGTCGATCAGTTGCCGATCGAAAGTGGCCCGGCTGCGTGCCACCACGTTGCTCAGATAGATATACAGACCGATCAGCAGCGCCACCGGGGCGCCGATGGCGGCGATGGCGCTATTGGCGATCACGTAGACCGAGCCTGTGGCGAAGACGATGGCCCCGCCCAGGCGGAGCAGCAGTTGCGGCAAAGAGGCTTTCAGGCCGGCCGCCAGCAGGAATTTCCGCATCCGCGCCACCGGCGCGAAGGGGGTGGCGCGGTTGGGAACGACGGTGGTCGCCTCCCGGCCATCGTGCCACAGCCGCAACACCCGGCCGGTACCGTCACCGGTTAAACGTGGTTGCACCAGTTTCAAACGCTCGCCCACGGCGCTGCTGCGCCGCTTGCGCGCCATCGACCACATCAGCAAACCCAGTAGCCAGATCGACAGCACCAGCCCGAAGGCGGCGACGGCCAGGATCAGACTCAACAGCTTGTGGGGATCGCTAAACATTGCGGCCTCCAGGACGCGGGGCGGCGGCAGGTTTGAACTCCATCACCCGGCGTTGGAACAACTGATCGGGAATCTGCGCCCCGCGTTCGCGCAGGCGGTCCAGCATTTGTGGGCGCACACCGCAGGCTTCGAAATAGCCACGGACATTACCATCGGCATCCACACCGGTTTGCCGGTAGATAAACAAATCCTGGAGGCAAATGACGTCGCCTTCGGTGCCGGTCACTTCGGCGATGTGCGTCACTTTACGTCGGCCGCCAATCATGCGCGACGTTTGCACCAGCAGGTGCAAAGCCGCCGCCGTCTGCTGGCGGATGGCCGCGACCGGATAATTCAGACCGGCCATGCTGACCATGTTTTCGATGCGGCGCAGGGCGTCGCGCGGGGTGTTGGCATGAACGGTGGTCATCGAGCCTTCGTGCCCGGTGTTCATCGCCTGCAACATATCCAGCGCTTCGGCGCCGCGCACTTCGCCGATGATGATGCGGTCGGGGCGCATACGCAGCGTGTTCTTCAACAGATCGCGCTGGGTGATTTCGCCTTTGCCTTCGATATTGGGCGGCCGGGTTTCCAACCGAATCACGTGCCGGCGCTGCAACTGCAATTCGGCGGCGTCCTCAATGGTGACGACGCGCTCGTCGGCGGGAATCCAGCGCGACAACACGTTCAGCAATGTGGTCTTGCCCGAACCGGTGCCGCCGGAAATCAGGATACTGGTCCGCGCCGCCACGCAGGCTTGCAGAAACAAGGCCATCTCGGCGGTCAGACTGTGGAATTCGATCAATTTTTCCGCCAGGATGGGCACGGTGCCGAAACGGCGAATGCTCATCGCCGGGCCGTCGATGGCCAGCGGGGGGATGATGGCGTTGACGCGTGAGCCATCGGCCAGGCGGGCATCGAGCATGGGGCAGCTTTCGTCGATACGCCGGCCGACGGCGGCGGCGATCCGCTGGATGACTTGGATGAGTTGCGCATCGTCGCGGAAAGCCGCGGTGGTTTCTTCCAGGCGCCCACGCCGCTCGATGTAAATTTGCGCCGCGCCGTTGACCAGCACGTCGCTGACCGCCGGATCACGCAGGAATTCTTCCACCGGACCCAGACCGAAAATCTCGTCCATCACCTCGCGCAGCAACTGCCGCTTTTCCGGCGCCGACAGCGGGCAACGCTGCTCGTTGAGCAGCGAATCCACCCGGCGGGTACACTCGGCTTGAAGTTGCTCGACCGGCATCCGCATCGCTTCGGTCAAGTCCATCGTTTCCAGCAGCCGCCGGTGGACGTTGGTCTTGAGTTGTTGCGTGCTCAGCCCCGGCAACGGTTGGCCGGTGCTTGGTCGGGGCGGGATGATCGTGGCTACGGACATGCGTCTTCTCCGGATTCATTACACCAAGGCAACTTCCGCCGGCGGTCGCGCTGGGCTTTCCAGCGGATGACAAGTCTCCACCAGCGTCGCCGCCAACTTTTGCACATCGCGGCGCAGGTTGGAATGTTTGGCGACTTCCGCCAGCGGCTTGCCGAAATTCACCGCCTTGCTGACGGTGTCGTAATCGTTGTGCAGATAGGCCAGGGCATCGGCTGCCGAAATCCCCAAGGCTTCCCGCGCTTCATCCAAACTGATCAACTGCCGCCGCCCACAATACCGGCCCACCAACAATTGCACCGGGGCGCCGGGCACGTGCAGCGACAGATTGGCGAGCATCTGCCGGGCCACACGCAGATCCTTGATCGTCAGTTGCAACATCACGAAAGTAATATCGCTGTGGCGGACCACTTCGGCGGCGATGGGGCCGGGCAGACGCGGGGCGTCCACCACCGTCCAGCGGTAAGCGCTCTTGCAGGCTTCCAGGGCTTCACCGATGCGCTGCTCGTCCATCGCCACGGCATCGCCCAGACGCTCGCGGGCCGTGCCCAGCAGCGCGTGGACCTGGTGCCCGGTCGAGATCGCGGTGCTGCGAATCAACTGGGCATCGATCGGGTCGGTGCGGTTCAGCAGGTCGAGCAAGCCATATTCGCCATCGAGGCTGAGGTAACTGCTGACAGCGCCATAGCAGTAATCCAGATCGACGATGAGCGACGGCGGGGCGGGCGGTGGCGGGGCGGGCAAACGTGCCAATTCGTCGGCGAGATTGACGGCAAAGGTGGTGGCGCCGCAGCCCCCGCCGGCGGAAAGCACGGTCACCAGCGTGCCTTTTTGCGTGGCATCGGTTGGTGGGCAAAGCCGCTTCAAGACGCCGGCCAAATCGTCGGCGATGGCTCGCTTTTCCACAAAATCGCGCACCCCCGAACGCATCACCAGCAGCAGCAGGTCGCGGTTCTGTGAACCGCTGAGTACGGCGAATCGCGTGCTGGTGAAGCGTTTGGCCAGCGACTCCAGGGCGGCGAGGATTGGCCGTGGCTGTTCGTCGATGTCCACCAACGCCGCGGGATAGCCACCCCGTTCCAACCGCGCCGTCAGCTCTGCCAGATTGCGGCAGACATCGCGCGGATCGAGTTGGCCGTTGGCTTCCAGCGCCGCGGTAACGGCGGAAACGGTGGCCAGTTCATTGGTCATCAGCAGTACATGTTTCATGATTCGGTTCTCCTTGCCAAACGCGGTTTACGGTGTGGTGGCGGCAACCAACGTGGTGTATTCCACGGTCAGCGCTAACGCCAGCAGCGCCCAAATCCAGCGTACGGCGATCACCAAAACACGGTCGGTCCACAAGGCAGAGTTAGTCGGGATCATGGCTTGCTCGCTTCCTGTGCCACAGGCACGGCGTAAGATCGGGTTTCACTGGTGGTTCCCTGCATCACGATCACGTCCCAATGGGGCGTTTCCGGGGCCCGGGTCACCGGCGGTGGGGCGGTGAACGGCGAGGGTGCCGCCGGTTGTTCGGCAACCGGTTGCTCGCCCATCATGCTGCCCAGAGTGATGGGTTCTTTGTCGGCGGCGGTGGAATCCAGCGGATTCCGCAGCGCCAGCGACAGTGAGCCAAGTTTCATACCCAGTTCCAGGGTCTTGGATTGCCGGGTATCCACCAGCAAGGTTACACGCCTCATGCCGCCGCGCGGTACGCCGTCCATATCGGTAATCGATTTATCCGGCGAAACCACGGTGTGCTGCTCGAACGCCAGCACCTGCACTTTTTCCAGCAGAGTGACGGTGGTGGCATCGTGGTGGCCACCAACCGTGCCGCCCGGTTCAAACGATGCCATCACATCCACCAGGCTGCCGGGATAGATCAGACCATCCAAGCCGGCGTAATCGGTAACGGAGATGGCCACGGCACGCTTACCTGCGGGAATAACCGAGGCTAACAGCCGCGAGCCGCTTTCCTCGTAAAAGCAGGTGGCGGTATAGGGTTGTCCGGCGGTCATCGGGGTCTTCACGACTTTGCCGACAACATCGGTGGTATTGCTGAGATAGCCCTTGGGAGCCTCACCGGGCGGGATGGACTGGCTGCCGACCATGCCGCCCTCAACTACGGTCATCGGCAGCAAATCTTGCGCGGCACAGAGGACGGTGACTTGCGGCGCTGCCGTGGCACCCGGTTGTGTGCTGGGTGCGTTTTGCACGACAATTACCGGGGGACGCAAACCTTTGACCAGCAGCGCGGCACAAACCGCGGCAATCACTCCCAGGAAACACAGGCCGACAATTGCTACTTTCATAATCGACTCCAATCGAAGTTAAGGCCCTTCTTTTTCCATGGCCACTGTGGCGCTCAAGGTGTTGGGCAGCGGTAGGGTGTTGAAGTGGGTGATCTCGATCTTGCTGTAGATTAACGAGATTCCCACCGACACCGTGCTGCCGGTGCTGGCGGTGGCAATGTTGGCGGGTGTGAAGGTGGTGGTATAGCCGCTGCCGGATAGTCCATAGTTGGACATCAGCGTGGTGATTTGGCTGGTTACCGTGGCATTGGTGGCGTCCGGAGTGGCCGCCAGCCGCGCCGCTTGCCGCGCGGCGTTGACGATTTGCTCCTGTTTGAGGAACAGCCAGCCATATTCCACCGCCCCCAGCGTGATGAGCATGAGCAGCAGCAGCGTGACCGCCAACTCCAGCGCGGAAGTGCCGCGATCCATGCGAACCCGTTTGCAGTGATATCGAATCATTGGCCGCCTCCATCTATCTAAGCGAGATAGACGCGTAGTGCGACTACCAAAACGCCCATGAATATGGCCAGGCCATAGGGCATGGGCAACATTTTCTGCGTGTCGGGCATAAGGACATCAGCCCTGCTCCACTTCTGTTTGCTATGTAGCAGGCAAAAGAGAGAGACGCAGATCATACGCAGGTTGGCGAACACGTCGCGAGCCTGCCGTTTGCCCAAGGCGTAGCCCAAGCCGACGACGACACCGCATAGGCAAACCACCACCAGCAAGGTGCAGCCGCTACGCACCCCAAGCCAGACGCCTAATGCACCCATCAGCTTGGCATCGGCGGCACCACCGCCGGCAATCACAAACAACACGACAAAGGGCAGCGCCAGCAGCAGAGCGGTCGCCAGGCCATCCAGCAATTGTCCGGTGCCACCCGAACATGCCGCCCAGATCAAACCGGCGACGAACAGCGGTGCCGTTAACCAATTGGGAATGCGTCCGCTGCGTAGATCGATCACCGCCGCCAACAGTGAGGCACCGATTAAGGCACCCCACGGCAGCAGCGGCAAACTATGGTGGGCAGGATTAAACATGGTGCAGCGCCTCCGTAAAGCGATAGAGAACTACCTCCTTCTCAAATACGTTGATTAGCTTGTTCCGGTTTGCATCGTGGTGAAGCGCGCCACAATTTGGTTGCTCAGCAACCCGATCACGGCAATCACTCCCGTCACGATTATTCCGGCTACGACGCTCCATTCAACGGTTTCCGTGCCGCGTTGCTCAGTGGCGAACCGCCTGACAACTTGCGCGAATCCCATGGTGTACTCCTTTCAGCTCAAGAGGCAGCAACACCATCGCGCGCGGACCGATCCCTGCGCCCCGCGTTCCACGACAGCTCACTTATCACGTCGCCCAGCCTGGATCAACTGGTCGAAGTTTGCAGCGTGGTGAACTTATTGAGGATCTGACTGCCCAGTAAACCGACGATGGCAACCAAACCGGTGACAACGAGGGCGGCCATAATGCCCCACTCCACGGTCTCCAAGCCACGCTGATCGGCGGCAAACCGCCGGAAATAATTACGTGCTTTCATGATAGGATCCTTTCAAATAAAGAGTTATCTTGGTCGCCAGACGCGGGAAGGCTCCCGCGTCCGGCGACGGTAAAATCACATCTACGCAAACGCCGCCGTCAACTCGTTGACGTTTGCAGCGCGGTGAACTTGTTCAGGATCTGGCCGCCCAGCAACCCGACGATCGCAACCAGGCCGGTCACGATGAGTGCGGCAAGAATGCCCCACTCCACTGTTTCCATGCCACGCTGATCACTGACAAAACGCCTGACTAACTGTTGAACTTTCATGATACGGTCCTTCCGGACGTTAGAGAGACAATAATCGCCGCCGGGTGCGGGACGATGACCGCGCCCGGCTACGACAATAATTACACCGCAATGCCGTTATTAGCTTGTCGCGGTCTGCAAGGCGGTGAACTTGTTCAAGATCTGGCTACCCAGGGTCTTGACGATGGCAACCAGGCCGGTCACGATGAGTGCCGCCAGGATGCCCCATTCGACGGTTTCCATGCCGCGCTGGTCGCGGGCGAAGGTTCCGATGATTTGCCACGTTTTCATATACAGCCCTTTCGAGTAAAGAGTAACAATGTCGCCGTCAACAGGCCCATTTCCTGCATTGGGCGATGGTAGAACCACTACACGGCACGAACTGACATCAGCTCGTGGCCGTTTGCAAAGCCGTGAACTTATTCAAGATCTGGCTACCCAGAGTCTTGACGATGGCGACCAAGCCGGTCACGATAAGCGCGGCCAGGATGCCCCATTCCACGGTTTCCATGCCGCGATCATCGCGAACGAATCCGGCGGCGAGATGGATAAAGCGTGTCATAACAACTGCCTTTCTTCAGGCGCGATGGCGCACCGCCGCTGAGCGGTCGGCGCGTAGCTGACCTGAACATGAGAGATGGCTGCGAGCCGACCGAAACTCTCGGTCGAAGACACCCGCGTTTCACGCCTCCAAGGCAACAAGCCCTGAGACTATTGCGTGGTTAATTAGCGAGCCGCGCCCGGCGCGCGACGTCGCGCCTGGCCTGCCAGCCCAGATAAAGCTCATGGCATTCGCATCGAGCTGTAGAGTCTACGTATCGTGATCCGGAGAAGAATCGCGCACCGGCGTCTTGCCGTTGGACCACAAAGCGAACGTTTGCTCTTATGTGATGCATATCTACCGTCCAAGCCCAACCAAACAAATGAGTGGGCTAATTCACGATACTCTAACAGCGGGTAAATGAACGGCAATCCTTATATCTCGGTAGCCACGGCAACAAAACCCGGTAGCCGCGGTATATTGTCGTCGCGTAAGCGACGGCCCATAGGACCATGGCCGGCGCGCAACCCAACCTACGCTGTTTGCGGCAGCAAACGCGCCTAGGCCCAAGATCAAGCCAATCGAAAAAACTGGTTGACCGCGGCAGGATATTGGCTAACGATGCTCCGTATGACTCTCGGCTGGTTGACGGCCCGGATCAAAACCGCGGCCGATACCAACGTAGCTGGTTAGCAACAGCAACGCTGTGTCGTGCTTGCTCTTTGCGCCGCGAGGGCCGGCGCCGCCCCTTCGCTCCCTGACTGGTCGACAACGACCTTGGGACCGCTACCTAATGTTCTGCGTTTGCGAACTTGGCCGGAAGGGGACTTGGCAAAGGCAAAGAGTCCAAGCTTCCGATACGTTCGGATCATGACAATCTTGACCAGAAGGAAAACGACAGGCGACTTATGGCGCAGACCATTGATCCGTTGACACAATGCCGGAAACAACCGTTCTGAAAACTATGCCCGTGTCGTTTTCTTCGCTCTTCGGCATTGCGGACCATACGGTTAATATATGCTAGTAGCCGACTCAAGGGTAAAAGGTTCGTGAAAATAAAAAGTATTTCAACGAAAAAATAAGCGGCGTTTCCAGCGGCGCCACCCGGGGAAAGATCGGCGGCGATGCCAGGGCTGGGGCGCGCGGACGGATCGGTTGCTTCAGTGGCGTGTGGGGCGGCGGAAAAGGTTCCGGGCGGCCAAAGCGACGGCAAACCAGACGGTGCAAGTGATGACAATGGCGGCACCACCGGCGACGTCGAAGTGGAACGACGCATACAGGCCAATCACACCCGACGAGATGGCGATAATCGTCGCCAGCAGCATCATGCGGGAGAGCTTGCTGGTCAGCAGCGAGGCGGCGGCGGCGGGAGTTACCAGCAACGCGCTGGTGAGAATCACACCCACCACCTGAATGCCAGTGACCACGGCCAGCGCCAACAGCACTAGCAGAAGATTGCGCATCCAGTCGGCACGCAGGCCGATCACCGCGGCGTAGGTCGGATCGACCGAAGTGAGTTCCATTTCTTTGTGAAATAGCGCCAGCGTTCCCAGCACCAGGAAAGCAAAGATGGCGATGAGGATCAACGCCATCGGCGTTACGCCCAGGATGTCACCGAACAACATATGCGAAAAATCGAGGAAGCTTTTCGCTTTCACACTGATCAAAATGCCCACAGCAAACATGCCGGTGAATAGCACGCCGATGGCGGTGTCTTCGCGCACGGTATCGCGCGCGGATAACCAACCAATTCCTGCCGCGGTCGCTAGCGCGGCGGCCAACGCGCCACCAAAGAGGCTGATGCCGTACAGATAGGCAATCACCAGACCGGGCAGTGTGGTGTGGGCGATGGCGTCGCCAATGAAAGCCATGCGGCGCAGAACCACATAACTGCCGAGGATGGCGCAAGTTGCGCCCACCAAGATGGCTGCCAGCAAACCGGTACGCATGAAATGGAAACTCAGCGGATCGGTCAACCAAGTCATACGGATATCCTTTGGTCGGCGACAATCGGCGGCGTGCTGGCGCTGGGCAAATCATTGATCAACCGCCCGCCCGACAACTGCACCACCGAATCAAAATCAACTTCAATATCGTGCGCATCATGCGTGGCGACCACGATGGTCTTGCCAGCCTGCGACAACGTGCGCAGCACATCACGGACAATTTGCCGGGTTTGCGCGTCCACGGCGTTCAGTGGTTCGTCCAGTAGCAGCATGTCGGCTTCTTGGGCCATGGCCCGCGCCAGCAAGGTCCGTTGCTGTTGCCCGCCGGAAAGCTCGTTAATTCGCCGGTCGGCAAGATCGTGAATTTGCAGCAGATCGATCACCTTTTGCACGATTTCATGGTCGCGGCGATGCGGTCGGGCAAACCATCCCAGATGCACATAACGCCCGGTTAAAACCAGCCGGCGCACGGTCATGGGGAACCGCCAGTCCAGTTCGCCGCGCTGGGCCAGATACGCCACGCGATGGCAGCAACCACCGGCTTTCGAGCCGTGCAAATGAATTGCGCCGCCACACAGCGGCAGCAGCCCCACGGCGGCCTTGAGCAGTGTGCTTTTGCCCGAGCCGTTGGCGCCAATCAACGCCACCCGCGACCCCGACAAAATCTTCAAACTCACCGCCACCACGGCGCAATGTTCCGCCCGCGGATAACGCACCGAAACTTCCCGGCATTCCAACGCCGGCGCTTCCGGCCCGGGTGTGCCATGGCGAATGCGCGAATAGGGAAATCGTGGATGCTTCATTGTCCCAAGGCCTTTATCAGGGTGCGCACGTTGTACTGAATCATCTTTATATACGTATCGCCAGCGGTTCCTGGCTGGCCCAGCGCATCAGAATAGAGCGGTGGACCGACCTTCACTCCGGCTTCGGTGGCAATCTGCGCCATCAACTGCGGATTCTGAATGTTTTCCAGAAAAATCACCGGTACACCCGCGGCTTCGATCTGCCGGACCACATCGACTATCTGTTTGGCCGATGGATCGGATGCCTCGGTGGTTACCGATTCCAGGGCGCTGCGCGAAATATCCACGCCATAACGCCCGCCGAAATACCCAAACGCATCATGGGAAGTCACCAGCTTGCGACGTTGCTTGGGCAGGGTGTTAATCTGATCCTGCACCCAGGCATCCAAAGCCGCAAGTTGCTGGAGATAAGCTTCGGCGCGCGCTTGGTAGCCGGCCGCATGGGCCGGGTCGGCTTTCACCAGCGCAGCGCGAATATTGCCGACCATCACCATCGCGTTTTGGACGTTTTGCCAGGCGTGCGGATCGTCGCGGCCGGTGTCCTTACCGCGGGGGGGCATCCCCTCGGATTCGGCAACATGCCGCACTTCGATTCCCTGCGTAATCACCACCCGCGCCGCCTTAGCTTGCGAAGATTGGTACAGCTTGTCCAGCCAACTTTCCAGTCCCAAGCCATTTTCAAACAGCACATCGGCTTTGGCCAACGTGATATTGTCGGATGGGACCGGTCCATATTCATGCGGATCGCCGTCCGGCCCGACGAAGGTTTGCAGCGCAACCTCATCCCCACCGACGATCTTCACCCAGTCGCCGATAATGCTGATCGTCGCCACCACCCGCGGTTTACCGTCCACCGGCGGCAGGGCGGTTTGGTCACGGCCGCAACCGGCCGCCAAAGCCAGCAGCATGGCCGTGGCCACTGCGTAGAAAACGCTCAAGAAGTCATCGAATCGCAAGGCCATGTTCCTTTGCAAGATCCTTTCCATAGGCATTTTATTGGTGGCCAAAGCAAAATGCAAGCCGGTTGCATTTGCGTTTTTTCCGCCCGTTTGCTTCACGCCTGCGGATTGTTTGCTATGATGAAGCCTGTGAGCCAGTCAACGCCTACCGCCGAATCCGTATTAACGCACGCCGGTCTGCGCCGCACCCCGGTGCGCTGCGCGGTGTTGGACCTGCTGGTCAAGGCTCCCGGCCCGCTGAGCGTGCCGGAGATTCTTGCCAAGCTTCCCGTCGGTACTGACGAAGTCACCGTTTATCGCACGCTCAACACTTTTACCAAAAAGAAGCTGGTCCATCGCATCCAAGCCGACGACCGCTCCTGGCGCTACGCCCTGGGCGATTCGGCCGTGGCCATGCCGCATCGCCATCCGCATTTTGTCTGCGATAATTGCCGCACGGTGGAATGTTTAACCACCGCCGAAATCCCCACCAAACTCCCGCAAGCGATGGGCGTCGCCCGCGGCTACCAAGTCCGCTACCCCGAGGTGGTCCTGCATGGCCGTTGCCCTAAGTGCAAATAAGCTGTCATCATTCACACAATCAAATCGTCAGGATGACCACGGCACAGCCCGCAGCCGGCCCGCGTCTTTTCCCGCACGGCCATGGCACTGTTCATAGTGCCATTCCCACGTCGCGCTTCCAACCCGACAACCCCCGACCCTATTCAGGTCAAACCCGAGAAGACGACTATCCGCCTGTAAACTATTGCACCCGCAAGATATGGGAGCACTGGCAATTGTTTTCACATTTCCCTTGAAGCGAATCCGGCTTATCCGTATCATAACCAGCGACATGGCATCGAATGGTGTCTGCCACGATCGGGCTTGGCCGTGTGCGACCGCTCGATTACGGCAGAACTCTGACGCGAAGGAGTTTCAATGTTGCG
>Ga0316217_10004371_pt1 | contig 15356 bp, 7 predicted proteins | sample 1anoAmetaG_FD_203633 | JGI IMG/M metagenome (GOLD analysis project Ga0316217, IMG submission 203633) | Freshwater microbial communities from Trout Bog Lake, Wisconsin, USA - 1anoA | ecosystem: Environmental > Aquatic > Freshwater > Lake > Hypolimnion/Profundal zone | place: USA: Wisconsin... | reverse complement strand
CTCTTGGAGCACATTTTAAAGCTAAGTGGGGCTTTAAGCTATTTATTTGCTTCCTTTGCTGCTCTTCAAGCATTTAAATGAAGTTATGGAAGTAAGACTAAATCAACTATTGATTACGGTTATCCATTCATGAGAAGAGGATGTGTGAATCTATGCCGACCCTGAAACTTTATCTTTCGAAAGCCGTAAAGATTGAGTTGCCTCACAAAACTTTAAAATTTTTGGTGTCTGAAATATTTGGGAATGATTTCAGCTTCCATTCTTCCGATGTCTAAAACATCGATGTTTGTTTTGGAGGAGTCCCAGGTGATAATGTCGGAAAATGCTTAACTCTTAATAAATTGACTAGTACTTTAAGTAGTTTCTCAAGCTTTTGAACGAAATTGCCGTTTTTGTGTTAGTTTAACATTTCGAAACTAATTTATATAGAAAATCAATTGTGGTTCTAAATATCGAAGGAAAAAAATAAGCTTTATAAAAACTCCACGGAAAATGCGATATTTGACTCTAAGCTACAAACTTATGTGATTTCATTTTGAACAATTTATGCATTAGATTTCGAAAATTAAAGCTTAACTAACCTTCAACTTTCTTTATGGAAACTGCAGTTCCAACTCTAACCATAATAGAACTGAATTCCAAATGCACTCCTGTTATATAAAACCCAATTTGTTTAGTGAGTAAGCTAAGTTTCAAAATTCGATTTTCGAAATAAATTTTATTGATCTTCAAATTAAAAACTACCGAAGTAAGCATAAAATTATGAAGATCTTGAATTCATCCTGAGAATTAACGGAAATTTAAAAAATTTTTACCTAAGAAAGAAGAGTAAGCAAGCGGCTTTTATATTTGCTAAGATTATTCCTCGCTATTTCTAATAATCATTCTAAAAAATTCTGAGAAATTAGGCAAAATAAGAGATTATTTTGATCATTTGAGTTGGGCTTCTTGTATTTTGGCACAACATTCTTCTAATAGCTTGAGAAGGCAGTCATAAGTCAGCTAACCTTACTTTGCCTAAGTTTCATTCATCTTTGATAACTCTTAAGCTAGGCCGCTTATCATTAATCTTAATTTCGCTTATCTTTCTTCTCTGTTTTTTCTTTTGTTTTTCAAAAGATCCCCTAACTGATCTAACTATTTGTTTGCATCATTGTTAATCTTTGCGAAAAGCTGAAAATACTTTTCTTTTTAATTTTCAAAACTAAGCTGAGCTTACCCCAGAATATCTTTTTTTACCTCTTTCAGAGTTTATTCTGTCTTGCTACGATTTGCATTGTCGAGAGCTTAGAGCTTATTGCCTAAATCTTTTATCTTTTTGGTCGCATATTGTTGTAAAGATGAGTTAAAACCACTTCCAGCCTACATTTCAACAAAAATACGCCAAGAAATTCATTTATAAACTAATTTTTCTTTTAAAGATGGTTCAAACGAAAGTTTGCTTCTGTTTAAAAAAGGCCTACAATGTTTTCTTTCGATTACGAAGCTATTGAATTGATTTTTTTCAGAGTTTGACCAATTATCTAAATAAAAGGTAAGGTTACTTCTCCCTTTTTATCTTAAACTTAGGAGACTTGGTTTTTTCGCAGCTTTAATTGATCTTTCAAAATGGAGAGATCTTACTTTCGTTCTTGTGCTTAAATCCTAAAGGCATCTTCTACAAATCCCCAACGCTTATCGATAGTTTAAAAACGAAACTCATTCGTCTCTTTGTGATTTTGTTGTGCTTGCATCAATTTCGAATAACTAATTTCTAAAACTAATTCTTAAAACTCAAACATAATATAAATAATCAAAGTTGTATTTTATAGTAAATACGGCCTCCAACCTTAATAGAATCCGGTGTTATCAACTCTAAACGTTGTACCTATGATTACGCTGAAACGTGAAAGTTCTTTGATTCAGCAAACCTTGAACTATTGTAAGAATTCCTGTTTTTTTTGTCTGTATCTCTATGAATCATCCCAAAGTAAGAACCATAGTTATTTGACTGTTTGAACCTATCTTAAAACTGAGATTCAAACATATCCTTGACTTTCGAGTGCTTACTTTAATCAGCCTGTGGCTATCTTTATTATTTCCGTGGGTCAACAAGATTGAAATTGGGTGACTCTTCAAAGATTTCATCTTAGAAATGCTCCTTTTTCTACTTTTATTTTTATTTTTGAGCTGAAAACTTTTCGGTTGGACTGAAATAATAATTACTTGTGAAGTTACTCTGGAAAGATGACTTTAAAATCGGGGATTTTGGAGATTTTATGTCCTATTTTTTAGCCTGAAAATGAAAATAGTCACTATTTTCTTTTCTTTATGTTGGGCTTGCTAAATAAGCGTTATACCTTAGTCCTTCAGCCCCATAAATTTGCATCTTTTCTCTTTACTTTTTCTAAAGCTCTTTTCGCCAGCCGTCTACCTCTTACAAAAGGCCTCCTCTGCCTGGTAAATATCGACTATGTGATGAATTTTGAAAATTTTTGGAGACAGATAGGGCTCTTTCGGGAGAGCTAAAGTTGTTTGTCTTGACAGAAATAATCGGAGAATGAGAAGTGAATGGATTTCTGCGTTGTAAGCTCTATATGTGACTATTGTTAGAATGTTGCGGTGACGCTGAGGTTTAGTTAGTCTTATGAAATGCTTGATAGTTTTTGCGGAAGAGAAATTGAGTCTCCTGGTTTGATGTAAAAGGGTTAATCATCGATGAAGAGATGAAGTTGGTAGAAGAACTTTTCTTATTGTTATAAAAAATTTGAAATAAAGCACCAAACATTGATGTAACGTCCAAAAAGTCCAAAACTTCTAAAAAACCCAATGAACATATCTGATAAAGCTTATAATCAACCCCATATCATAAAGTTTTGCTTATATTTCTCTTGGCTTTAGGAAAATGGCTTCAGATCTATAATTTTTTGGCAATTAACAATAACAAATATTTACCAATGCTCACAAAGCGATGCAGAGTGGCTCATTTCAATTTCAAGAGAAATCAACTGATAATAAGCGGCAATGAGATCCAATGCCTTAAAACTTAACCTTCCTCTTCTCAGAAGCGAGTGACCGTCAAAAGCATCAATCCTTAATTTGATAGACTCTCCAGCTTCAGATAGGCAAAGAGATATAGTTCTAGGTAACTTGAAGAAAAAATCCGAGAAAAAATAAATACTCCTCATTCACATTAGCTCTTTGAAGATAAAGTGCTTTGCAATAGCTTGGATATAAAATTACCAAAAGTAGTACGTTCAAATACTCCTTTGAAAAACTAATCCATTAACTCTAAAAGGGAGGTTGTATTTCATTCTTGTCGGAAAGATAAATTTTGGAAGCCAAGAAAAAGTGGGCTATCAACTATTTAATGACGTGATAATTAATTCTAACTCTTGCTATTTATATAAATTCTTTGTTAATTAAGTTAGATATGTAGACAGCCAAACCCTCCATCAACTATCGATATGGTGAGTTCGATCTTTAGATCTCAACTCACGGAGAAAGGAAGTTCTCAATAGTAGTCATTGATTCGGCGACTCGTGTTTAGTACGCTTAAAAGGAAGTTCTCTTAGAATTGATTGGAGTGAATACTTTAATCAAAGCCCTTTAGAAGGCAAAGCAGGAGATTAAAATCTACTTCAGCAGAAAAACTGAAGCTGAGAATGATTTACTTGAAATTAAAATCACTGTCGAATCACCATTCTTGAAGCCTGTAGTATAGGTCTTTATTTTGAAGAAAATCAGAGAAGTCAGCTAAGAATAAACATTGAAAAAATCCTTAGACCATCTATCTAAGAAGATAAAAGATCTGAAGGAATCCAACTAAAAAAACAATTTAACGACATTTTGTGGAACCCATCTTCAACAAACAACCTACACCGGAAGCACCTATGAGTCATTAGCAAGTATAAAGCTGCCAAAGGGAAAGTATCTCTTAACATTCAACTTTTTGGCAAGGTGCCAAAACCAATGGATTTACCTTTATTTTAACCAAGGTCAAACTCTATTGCAGAATGCAGGTTTTTATGTGCCAAATACAACAAACTTTATTCCTCATACCTTGAGAAAGATACACACTGTATCAAATTAAACTTAAACAGTTCAATTTACGACATATTGCGCCAACAGCTATCCAGTAACTATAAGAAACGCCATCATTACTGCTAAGCCGCTACCTTAATGATAGTTGAATTCGATTATAACAATAAATCTCTTTCTTTTTTCAAATGTGAATTAATAATTTACCGTTAATCTCTGGTTCGAGATCTGGCCTTTGGTTATCTTATTATGCATTCTGAAGGATTCTTGTTATTGGCTTTTTTGTAGAACTGAACTCAATTTCTGAATGATAAATAAACATTTTGCTAACTAAAACTTTCCTTACAATTAATTCTTCTGAATAACATTTTGTAGAGCTTTTAGACCTTCTCTAAGCTCACTGAAGTTAAAAGAGACTATTAGAAATCAACTAGACTAAACCTTTATGTTGCCAGTGCCATGTAATAAACTATAATAACTTTTTTACTGGCAAGATAATAAAAAGATAAATTACTTGAATTTTAGTTAGGGCAACAGAGATTCAAGCAAAACTAAGGTTGGTTTACTGAGTTTAGTAAAAAAGTGATCGTGACGGGACTTGAACCCGCAACCTCAAGACCCGTAATCTTGCGATCTACCATTGATCTACACGACCCATCTAACTTAATAAACTTTCTCACAGTTAAATTCCAATCAAAGCCTTTAAAATTTTGCTGAAAAAGCTCTTGGATAAAAAGGAATGTAAAATAAGGCTTTTTCTCAAGAAATATTTGATCTAAAAATCTAATAAAGCCTTAGCACTAGGTGTTTATTCCAGCTATTCATTAGTCTGCTAGCTTTAAGCCTTTGCTAAGAAACTTTTATGACATAACGTCCTAAAAGATGCTAATATTGAGAAGAATATACAAATTGCCCCAAAATGCAAATAAATCGTTTTATTCTGAAGTAGTTATTCTCTTAAAACTAAGGAAAAAGTCAATTCCGCTTACTTTTGAATATTTATGCAAGATTAGGTTCAATTAATAAAAAGATGGTTAGAATAATCACTCAATACTGAACTTTCCCTTGATTGAAACATTGTAATTGTTATCTTTGATTTGTTTGATCAGTTTTAAAAACTAAGGTCTACCACTGCTTGCTAGCCGATTCAAGTAGGCCTCCAAATCAATCTTCCTTTTTTAAATGAATGAAGGGTTTTTATTGCCAAAGAGTTTTTTGCCTGGAAGGCCCATTCCTCCGAGCTTTTCATCCAAAACCTCTAACAAAGAGTAGCGAGTTTTAAAACTGTATTTGTTGAGGACAGTTCTGCCTAGAATTTTATAAGTTTCGCAAAGAACAACGTTGTATTAGACATGGTTTCCAATTTCGTAAGTCGTAAAAGTGAAGCTAAAGTTGGGTAGAAGGTGGCTGGGCTTACTATTTTGAGCTTTTACGTCTTCTGTGCTATCTGAGAGATTATCTTTGGTCAAACGTTTCTGCTTCCTGTCCAAAAACTGGAGAAGCGATGAGTTGTTTCTAATAGAGAGTTAGGAATCATATACTTTTAAGCAATCCATGATGGCCGTTTGTTGATACAGAAAAGCTAGACAGCTTGTCTAAATAATATTTATTATAAACTCATAAGTGCGTTCCCACAAATATAATGTTCCATTTCCGTTATATCAACAAATGAGGGCATTCTTTTTCTGTTTTTTTGTGGCCAGCTATCGAAAAATGATTCTTCTTTTATATTTTTTCTATGTAAGCTACTCAAAATTTCCTCTTTTAAACAAAAATGCATATTTTATAAAAAGTCTAATATGAAAACAACTAAAGATACAAGAGCATAGCTACAAAAATGTTTAGACTAGGCAATGAAGCTCCAAGGAACTATCGCCTAAATCGATAAGTAAATTGAAAAGTTCGAGAATAGTCTGCTCGGGACAGGATGGTCTGAAGGAAATATCAAAATTGGGTGGGTAAAGGGAGAATCTTTTTCTTAAGGCATTTCTACTTCATTGATGAATAGAGATCGGATTTTTTCGCTTAGCAGCATTACATCCCATGCTAGTACTCACCTTACTCCTCTTTAAAACTAGAAAACTACGCCTTGCGATGGTCCTCGATTTTACAAGAAGTAGGCTAGTTTTAACTTAGAAAAAAGAAACACATTAAGAAAAGGTCATAGTCATAGAGCAAAAAAGAAAAAGCCAAAACAGGAAGGCGCAAAGGAAGATGTCCAAAATCCAAAATTACTTGATTTAGTTATCTCATTTACTTTACGTTTTCAAGTTGATTCAAACATCTCCTAATTTGGATTTTTAAAGTTGACTTTGCTTTTTTCGGCTTTTCCTTGAAGATAATTTATTATTTTTTTCAATATGTGCGGAAATGATGTTTCTACAATAATCAGTCCACAAGGAGACTTCTATACAATAGTGTCTCCTCAGCTTCCTTCAAGAAAGATCAACCTCAGTAAAACTTTTTTTCATTCAGAAAACTACCCTCTCAGCGAGCATCATGCAATACAACTCAGTACTTTCAATCTTATGGGAATAAGAGAGCTAAACATTTAAAAATGTAGAGTCAACCACTAAACAATGGAAGCACTAAGTAAGGTAAATTTTCCGATTTTAACGAAGCTCAATCTTGGTAAAAAATCTTGTTATTTAGCTGATAATGAGTTGGGACCTATTGGCTGTCGAATCTTAGCTGGATCTGCTTTGTTAAGCCGCCTAACTTAGCTCAACCTTAACAATAATAAATTGAAAGATATTGGAGTCAAGGCATTGTCAAACGCTGATCTCCTCGCAATAGAAGATCTGTCTTTAAGTAAAGCTTTTTATAAAAAAGATGATAATTCGCTGACTTCTGAAGGCATAGCATCTCTAGGGGGAGGAAAGTTGTCTAGCATTTAGTGCTTGAGCTTGGGTGGAAACAAACTGAATGACAAATCAGTTGCACTAATAAATTCCATCAACCCTGAAAACATTTACTATTTGAAACTCTGTATATCTTTCCTAACAAAGCTCGAAACTAATTTACTGACTAAGGTTTAAAGCAGATTGTTACTCAAAATAAGCATTTAGATGTTCTTTTGATCTAAAGAAATAAAATAAAAGAATCACGAGACAAGTTTGGAGCGAAAAATCTCTTTTTATTTTATTGAACATAAGATTTTACTCATTTAATCAATAAAAAGATATCCTTAAAATATAATTTAATGATTAGCAGAAGAACTATTGTAGTTATTTTAGCTGTAATCGTCACAGCTTTGCTTGTTGCAACAAATGCGACATCGAAATTATTTGAAGTCCCTTCTAAACAAATAGATAGTTCATTAGCTCCTGAAATCTAAGATATCCAAGATTCTCAAGAGGATAGCTAAGCTTTGGCTGAAGACAGCAGTAGTGCTGAGAAAAAAGAAAAAAAGAAACCAAGCAAAAACTCAAAAAATTCACAAAAATAAGCTAAATCTCAAAAAACAGTGACCAAACCTACTAAATAAGCAAAAAAAAAAGAAGCTGAAAAGAATAACAAACAAGAAGGCAACATTGTAAGTGTTTAGGCAACTAAAAGCACAACTACTTCCAAGAAAGGCAGTAAATCAGAGAAAAAAATATAAAATAAAGCTTCATCTTAAAAGAAGGAAACACTAGAATAGAAAAAGCCATCAAAAGAACCCAAAAATACCGAAACCACAAAAGTGAAAACAAGTGTTTAAAAGCAAAAAGATAAAAAATCAAAAGAGAAGGCGAAGAAACCTCAAAAATCAAACACAAAAGTATAAAAAAATACTAATTAAGAGCCGAAGTAAGTTAAAACTCCTAAAAAATAGATAAAAACTGAAAAATAAAACAAAAAAGTGGCTGTTAATGAAAAAGTAAAAACTTCATAAAAAAAAGCGAAAGTTGCAGAAACCACAAAAAATCCCAAAGAAGCTGTTAAATCTGACAAAGAAAGCAAACAAAAGGTAGAAGTAAAGAAGCCCAAGTAAGAAAAACCATCTAAAGCTAAAAAAGACGCAACTCCTCAAAGCAATTCAAATAAAACTGAGAAAAAATAGATTCTGGTTGTTCAAAATATTTAAAAGAATATTAGCGCCTCTAAAACTATAAATTAGTCAAAAGAAGTGATTGTTTTGGAAAAACCTGTAGAGGCAGAAGTAAAAACTGAAAATAGTCACAAAAAAGAAGAAATAAAAAATGTAAAAGCTGATAGTTCCCCAACGATTCAAGTAGATTAACAAACTAAACCTTAAATAGTAACTTAGAAGAAGTAAAGTACATAAAAAATAGAGGCTAAAGCATAAAAAACCAAGAAATAGGCAAAAAACTAGAAAGGAAAAGAAAAAAGTAAAGAAAAATCGAAAAGCAAGGATAAATCCAAAGCTTAAGCATGATCAAATAAAATCAATAATTACGATTCTTACTAAAAAAACAGTAGATGAGTATTGAGTAGTAATTGAACAGCACTTTCTTTGCTTGCTTTTATAATTTTATTCTTGGCCCTAATAAATTTGATATTATTCTTTTTGTCTGCTTCTAAAGATATCCTATTTTAAAAATAAAAAAGGAAGCCTATATCTTTTGTAAGTGAGGAATTGATGATTATTATTTTGAGAAATCAAATTTGGCGGTATGAATAAAAAACCACAGAAGGATAAAAAGCAGTCCAATAATCTGCATAACTATTTTGGCAAAAATAGCAGCAGCTCATAGTAAAAAACAACCCCACCTACTACCGCAAAAAGCTAAGGAAAGAAAAAACTATTAATGCAAACTAATGAAAGCACAACCTCCAAAGAAAAACAAACAACTTCAACTCTCATAACAAAGAAAATGCAATTGCAAACTTACTTAAAGCAAACCCCTTTTGCAGAAATTCTTGAGAAATGTCCCAATTTTGGTAGTTTTATCAAAGCAATAACTGAAAAACTTAGTATTTAAAGCAAGGCAGTTGAAGGCATTTTAAAAAAGTACCTAGAATCGAGTAGTATCTCTCTTTGGAGTGTTAAGTACGCTCCTCGTTCGATATCTTAGCTTTTTAACACAAAAGCAGGAGAGAAAATAAAAGATTGGCTTAATGCTTTTTTCTAGTACAAAAATAAGATCAGCTAAGAAGATAGCTTTCTTAATGACTATTCTTAGCAATATTCCTGCAAAATAAAAAAAAATATTCAAGATCATTAGTGGCGCTTGCTTGCTCTGATTGTCAGAGGAAGGCCCGGGATAGGGAAAAAGACAGCAATCAGAGCAGTAGCTCAGTCCATGGATATCGATCTACAGTAATGTGGAAACTAGTATAACCAAATCAAATACTTGAAATAAAAGAACTAATCAACTCAGAGTTAATCCGTCAAAACTGCTTATAGTCATAAACCTAAAATCTAAAAGAACGCCCAAATGATAACTAAGTTCATGTCTTTCCTGTAGAAAGAGAAAGAAAAACCGAAGTAGACGAAGAAAGGCCAAATGTTTCACAATATAAGTATGATTTATCCAGAGTCTGAGGCTTCTAAGTTCTACAGCTAGCTTTCTAAGTGTGTCTAGCTCTCAAAGATTCCTTTTATTATGACTAATTCAGGATAAAAATTGCCTTCGATTTGCGAAAAATACGATATAATACAATACTAAGCGATTGATAACACTCTAATCGACAAAATTTTGTATGTAATCTATCACTTAGAGAGTTTAGAGGTCATTCAAAAAACCGTTTTCATCCAAAAGTAAGAAGTTTTTGATTAAATCAATAGGCAAATCCAGAGCCTTTAATTCAAATAACTTTGTACTCTCTAATGCATTCATGAAATCTGCCTACTTTTTAACTACAGACTAGATTACATTTTTACCTTCATACAGTATCAAAAGAAAAATCTACATGAAATCAACGTTTTCCCTATGATAATCTAGAAGCTCAAAACTGTGAACTAGGACAAGCTTTTATAAGAGATTTTGTTCATTGATTTTCAAAAGATAAAAGTTTCAAATTCTATAAAATTTGACATAGGTAGACTCGAATAGATAAATACCCAATAAACAAATATAAGTGAAAAGCAAAAAGAGCCTTTTTAGACAAATATTACGACATACGCAAAGAAGCTAAAGCTACTAGCCCTCTAAGATACATTAAAGCATGAAGATTATGCCATTCCTTACTCTAAAGATAGCTTCAATAAAGACTAGTGGGAGAAATATCCTTATACCTGCATTTAAATGTAAAAGATATCTTATAAAGTGCAATTCATCAGGGAATCAAAAAGAGTTTGGTAAATATGGCCAATTCTTAGATTAACTCAGCCTTTTAGAAAAACAGATCAACACTCAAACTAAAAGAGCTTAGTTATCTGCCTATGTTAATAAGAGAAAAAAGAGCAAATAGAAACTCGAGGGTGGTTTAAGACACTTTAAAGAAGGTTTATGACTCTAATGAGTACTGCTACCTTGGGAAATTTGGAAACTTTATCACCAAGGGTGAAAACTGATAGAATTCGCATTTTGTAGCTGCTATACGTTTAGAGTTATTTATAATAATTGAATTGATTTATGAGAATTTTCTGGGACTTCAAACGCGCCTTCTTCGGTAAATTCCTTGTAATTAAGGTCTTCCTTTCCTTCTTCCTCTTACTAAGGGAATCGTAGTTGTTCCAACAGTGTTTCTGGGGACCCTTGTGACTTTGCAATACATATTGCCTTCAAACATCTACTATGACGAATATAACGGATAGGCTCGGGAATCCGTCAAGCCCACTTTAGCTTGATTATAACTGCAAATAGTAAAAAACTTGCAATTAGTAAGAGTTATTCTCGTAAATATCATTTTTATCGTATCTTTTTGAGAAATTTATTAGTCAAACAGAAGATTTAAGCATTTACAATCAACTTAAGTTCGACAAAAATCTTTTATAATAGATATGTAGCAACTTTAAGATTATTTTTACTTAGAGTAAAGCGAGGCAGCAATTAAAGGCACATGCAAGTAATTCATTTCCTAGGATGAACTCAAATGGAGAGAGGTTGATAAGCTTTAGGAGCATCCTTACAAGAGAGTAGGCAAATACATCAGAAATATTTAGTATACATCAATAAATACCCGAACAATAGATACTCTTAAAAGTACACTCAAATATCTTATTGAAACTATTTTTCCTTTAATGCTAAAGCCAAACAACGAAGGTCTTAGCAGCTAAAGAGTGGCAGTGTTTTTGGAAGAAAGATTGGTTGGGATTAGATGCGAATACTTTGTGCAAGGTATCATTTGCCCAAAGTAACTTCTGAAACTCCTGAGATGCTTAATGGTTGTTTGGATGATCAAAGGAATAACAAGCAAAAATTTTGAAATGGTAGGACTTTAGTTTTTGGTCCAGCTGGAATCTAAGAATGTTATGGAGAGTCGATTCCCATCAGAGTATTCGGAAGCCTTAAAATACGCCATTCTTGTCACAAAAACATCAGAATTGCCAAAACTGCTTTCAATACACTAGATAATTCTTAATGATGAAGAATTTTATCGACTCTTAGCTTTAAGGTTAAAAATAGAAAGAAGCAACTACTAAGCATATTTTACTGCATTATCTCAAGAAATTCCTACCTTAAGATGTGTGGTTTGGCTTAAGATTGATGACATAAAAGCATAGTTTACGAAAATCGTCAAAAAATCCTTTGGAGATGTGAAGACAAGTTGGCTCTACAAACGTTTATGCATCTTTAATGCTAAGCCTTAGACTTGGATTAATGCAAAGCAAATTCCTGATCCAAATGACTGTAAACAACTTAGTTTCAAAGAATGGATTGAAATATAGGCAATTCAATAAGTTCTGGCATGATATTCATTACTCTCATCATTTTGAAACAAGCTTTAATCTCAGAATGCAATCAAGCATCTAGAAGTATTGATAATTTTAGACAAAAAACAATTTCTAAAATTTTATTAGAAAAAAACCGACTTTTATCGACTCCTTTACATTTTTGGATAAGCTCAGAACAGTAGCTTTCGTTTTTCGCCTTACAAAAAGATTCAAATAAACTCAACGTTCTTTTTTCTGCTACCAGTTCACTTTAGCTTTGTTGCTTGTTTATGCTATTTGCGTATACTATCAAGATATAAAACACTGGATGAAGATTTCATTGACTTTAATTTGCATCCTCCTCCCCTACCTAACTCATTCACAAAACTGCACTAATGTCTACTCCTTTTGGCATTCCACCTGCATCTTCTACTTTAACAGCCAATAGGATTGCCAAAACGTAAGTTTTAGCTTCTGCACATGGCAAACTTGCCTCTCTCAGAGAACCTCCTAAAATCAAGATTGCTTGGAAACCTTCCAAACCAAATCTGCCAGCTGGGACTAATGCACTTCTAACTGCTGTGATAGTTCTATTAGCTATTCCCAGAGTTGGGATTCTGTGCAGAAATGTCAGACATACCTCACTCTAATATCGAATGAGTCTTCAGGGCTATCAGCTGTGCTCTTAGCCACTGCGATTCTGATGGGGGTGATTGGGTTATTGTGTATCTGCTACTGCTGCCGTTCAGGTAGAGTTTTATATTATGAAGGTATTCTAGTTTAATGTTGCAGGCCAATCAAACATTGTCTAGCTTCAATTATGCGCTGCAAGTGCTGTAAAAACGTGAGGGAAGTGAATGACATTGACCATAATATCAGCCAAGAAGGTCTTCCGGGTTCAAAAGAGTCGAAGTAAGTCTAAAAACAGTAGAGCTAATGGGTATATTTATCACCTTTTGAGGCTAAGTAATGTGTTTAGGAGATAACCTGCTGCATATGTTTGTAGAATAGACCGACCTTAGAACTGGAGTGCGGACATAAGTTCCATAAGCTCTGCATAAAAGAATGCTTAAAAAAGAAGAAATAGTGCCCACTGTGTCGAACAACTAAGATCAACAAAATTCACTTGTATTGTGAGAGCTGTTTTCGCTCATATTTGTGCTCAACGCTTGTAGACTATTTTGCAAACAAAATATGCTTATCTTACTCCTGCCCGAACTGCATCCGAATAAGGGAGATAAAGAACTGAAGAGATGGCTGTATTTCCTTTTTGTTGTTTTTCCACAAAATCAACTTATTAAATTATGCTAGTTAATGCTTAATATAATTTGATGAGGTTCAGCCAGAATAAATGAATAAAGAGATATACACAGTAATAAAAAATACACTTGGAATCATGATATTCACTAGCAAAAAATCACCTTTTCTTTTGCCTTTTAGACCCCAACTCATGCTCAATATTATCTATAACTCTTTTTCTAGCCTTTGGGTTCCAACGCTAACGGCTTCGATCTCTTCTCTATTCCTTTTTCTCTCCAGACTCTTTAACTTAAGTTTGAACCATCTGGTTGAAAGTGGTAGCTGCCTTTTAATCATAGCTGCCTTCGTCTGACTATTTGGACATTTTCTATAGAAACTTTCGCAGTTTGGTCTCATACTTTTCAGATACAATGTTTTCAAGTTCTATTGTCTTTATTCTTTCTCTACAGGGCAATACTTTACTGCGGTCGATCTCGTCTCTGCAAAGTGGACAATTTTGGAGAGAACCTTGCTCCTGGATGCACTTCTAGCAGACGAGATGTTGCTGGATGCAGACCATGATGGGCTTTTTGTCGGTGAGGTTGAATGACTCGAGGCATATGATGCAGTCTTGGTCTCTTTCTGTGTGATTGATTGCCTCTTTGATTTAGTCCCTGGTAAATTATGAGACTTTGAGCATTTGGTTCAGCAGCAGTAGCTCATTTTTCAAGGACTGCTGCTATCTCAGTGACTATTGCTGCAGTTTTTTGTATTTTTGAAGCTATTCCTCCTATGATACTGGCTATTATTATTATTACAGCTAACTTTCTTTCTTTTAACTTTCTTTCTTTATTGGCGCGGCGTCTTATTTCTAAACATCCTGTCTGTTTCCTCCGTATTCTTATTTGGCAAGGGAAAACCCTTTCCTCTTGCAGAGCATGCAAATCCCGAGCCTGTTTTTGCAGGCATTCTTAAGTTTTCTGCCACAGTGTGCGCAGTAGGTCCTCATATAGTTGATCACATGCTAGGTAAGTTCTTGGTCTCCGCAGGGCAAAGTAGTTTACGCTTGCGTGAGGTCCAGCTTCAAGAAATGGATTTGACAAATATGCTGGTTGCAATGGAATTCATAGTAGAGTTCGTCCTTCTTGCTACTCCTCAAACACAGGTCGCATTCTCGATATTCAATATACTATTCGTAGCCTTCTTTTTTGTTTGTGCAGTCTTTGCAGGAGAAGCAGGAACCATTGTGCAAGGGACAGTCGGTCTTTAGCCCGCATAGACCTGAGAAAGGTTTGTTACATTAGCCGCATTATTTTTACATTCCCAAAGAATATTATATCGGAGATATAATAAACCCACCCATCATTTATATCCCTATATATAGTCACTTTTAAAAATAGTCAGCACACTATTTTCTTGCGCAATCACCATCTAAATACATATTTCGTGTCCTTATTGTGATCTGCTCAAGACACATCTAGGTTATGATGTGATCTGTGATAGTTTAACTTGAATATTATAACGATGAAGTCGAGAGTCAGCCCAGTCAAGTTTCTGAAGGGGGATTAGACCAGTCGTCGCAAAGACAGGAGTCCTGGTCACTCGGTTATCTCACTCCGCAAGGAAGAGTTCAACCCCACTCTCTACATCTCTTCAAAATTCAATGAGGAAGACATTGTCGCCATTAAGGAGGCTTTTGACAGCTACGACTCCAACCGTTCAGGACTGCTAACCCCCAACGACCTTAAGGTAGCGCTGTTCCACCAGGGATTCCACGCGAGCAGAGAAACAGTGTACAACATAATCGCGGAGTATGACTAGGAGTGTCTGGGCGGGTTGAACTTCTAGGCGTTCATGAAGATAATATCTGGAGAGCCAATCGAATTGGAGAGTGAGTTGTAGGTGAAGAAGGTGTTCAGGAAGATGGACAAGGAGAATAAGGGCTACCTGGACCAGAAGGACATCAAGAACCTGCTGAAGAGTTTGGGAGACCAGTGGGACGAACAGGACATTGACGTCATCTTCGAAAAGGTTGACCCCAAGGAAGCCCGCAAGGTTACCTTCGAACAGTTCAAAAAGATCATGCACAGCCCCACAAGCATGTACTGATTACTCACTCATTGTATTATTCTAGCTATCGCTATTACATCTGACATCTAGCGGACACAATCTAGGGTGAAGAAAGAATATGGTAGTTATACTAGGATTGCAGGTTAATCAAGAGGTGGCATCTGGTAACATATTAATGAGTTTTCTACGCTTAATTAGTTTGACAGTATAAATATGTATAATAACTTGAACCCCTTTTCTAACAAAAAGCAGAAGACCTCCT
>Ga0316217_10004369_pt1 | contig 15364 bp, 8 predicted proteins | sample 1anoAmetaG_FD_203633 | JGI IMG/M metagenome (GOLD analysis project Ga0316217, IMG submission 203633) | Freshwater microbial communities from Trout Bog Lake, Wisconsin, USA - 1anoA | ecosystem: Environmental > Aquatic > Freshwater > Lake > Hypolimnion/Profundal zone | place: USA: Wisconsin... | reverse complement strand
TTTGTAGATAGCAAAACTATTTTCTTGTTTATCGGTTTACGCCCACCAGCACTTCCCTCCCTGTCATTCTCTGGCCGTTTTATTGCAGGGGCGCCGTTTTCTCCTTTTTTACTGTAAATGAGGTTCAACTTATAACTCCGAATTCCACGGCCCACTTTTTATTTCAATTTCAAACCACTTCCAGACGCACAGCTGACGAGTAGTCGCCCAAAAGGGTAAAAAATGACACCTAGCTCTGTTTTGAAAGACTAAGCCGGGTTTATTTAAAAATACTGAGTAACATAAAATAAGGCGAGAGGATGTTAAGTCAGAGTTTATCCAAAAAAAGCTAGATCAACGAGAGGAGAGCAGTTTTTTACCAGCAGAGATTTTAAAGCTCGCACGCAGTCAGCAAGCATTATATATATATTCATATTATGGGCAGGAAATTAAGGAATCGATAAATTCTAGACTAGACTGATCTCGAAAATGACTTTACGGAAACCTAATACCCTCTAGCCACTCCACTCTCACCCAAAACTCTCAAAAAAACCATCCACAAAAAGTTCTAAAAACAGCCCCAGCGACTCACTAGCAAACACAACAGTAAAGGTTTATTTACTCAGGATTCATCAGCCGACTAGAAAATGGGACTATTACTGCGATTTTGGATTAAAGCAAGTTCGAATGCCCCATCTGCCTGTAGCTGATGGTCAAACCCACCCTTATGAACTGTGGACATATGTATTGCTATCGCTGCCTGGAATCCAACATCGCGCATAGCACTAGCTGTTGCCTGTGTCGCCAAAGACAAAACCCTGACAATTTTATTGGCTCCTCAATTGCTTAGAATCTTATCAGTGAGTACTTGAATATTTATGCAGAATTCTTGCGCCTAGATCGAATGAAATATTCAAATATCTGTGCCGCACCACTGATACAACCGAATGGATCAAGAGGAGAGAATTGAATAACCCAAGACCCGGTTTAATCGTTGATTTTCAAGATGCTTTCAAGGTCTGGAGACGAGCCATCATCCTCAAAACATTCATCACCAACAACAAACTTATGGTCAACATCAAGTCATTTTTCAAGGGCACTGAGCTCCTTGAGACCATTGAAGCCTGTTCCAAGAGACTAGCCCCTCTGAACTTCTTTACTCGTTCGAAATACCTATAAGAATTCGCTCCTGTTCTACCGGAATTCGACCTCTATGAGAAGGAATTATAGATTTTGGAGTACCGCAATGTTGAAACCCTAGGGGAGGAATTCCCTTCAGATGGCAGCCAATAATAGTGCCTTCTTTAGTTTCAAAATTAACAACATCAGTATTCCAATCAATTCAACTAAAGTCTGGAGGATCAGGCACTCGCTCTATTCAATTGGTAGATGAATGTGAGTGAGTTCCTTTTTTGATATTTTTACATTATTTATCTCCTAACTATTTTGTTGTTGAATTCATAACTCCGGTAAACTTAACATCAGTAAAAAAATAAAATATTGCCAACAAATCCTCGAATAAGCCAATCGATGTCAGATTCCGACTATTTATGGCAGGAATGTCGGTATTAGAGGGAAATTGAACTTTAACTTAAAATTGATGGGAATCGAGTTATGCTACTTGAAATTAATTTTATTAATAAAAGAAGTCTACATGTCCTCAGAACTGACTCATACTCGCCATCCCACTACCTTCGTCTCTCTACCACGAGAACCCTCAGATCAGAACCACCAGCAGAAGTACCTAGTAATCGACAGTGAAAATTAAGACTAGCTCATCTGTAAAAAATAAGTCAAGTTTAAATAGTCAACCCCGTCTTCTTCCATTTCCAATCGCCGATCTTCAGTCATCGTCAAGTCCAGAGGGTAGAGCCTTGCAAATTTTATGTCTTACCAGATCTACCCTTAGCATAAGAGCATTGATATAGAAATCAGGCAGACTGAAAAAGAAATAAGTTGTCTTTAAAAGGAATGCAGGCTGCTATAAAGTATGATCAATGATATGGCAGCCGAGCAAGCCAAAATATTGGTTGAGGTGAGGACCAAAGAGAGAAGATTGACAGCAGAAAAAATAGAAAAAATAGTAATAAATAGAAAAAATTGCCCAATACACTCTGAAGCTCCTAAAAGGCTGGATAAAATGAACGAAAAAGCAAAGAAAATCAACTAATCTGTTTTGGTTGAATAAATCAAATCAGAAATAAGCTTGACCACTCCTTTATTTACTATTAACTACGATAAGACAAGAGAAATCAAGAACAGAGACGAAGCCAAGACTATCGCCATTGACGTTTGTAGAGACCCCTTAAAGATAAAAGCGAATAATAATGCAATCGAAGAGAAAAAGCTCTGTAGTAAAAGGAAAGTTAAGAGGACAATCTCAGCAAAGTCTAAATAGAATGAGCGAGCCTCGAAGCCTAAAAAGAAAGTATGATATATTCTGTCTCAGTAATACAAGCAAGCTGCTCTTTCTAAATTTACATTTAGTTTATTCATCTTAAAGAAAAAATTTGATTCATCACAAATGTACTTACTAAGAGCTAATGCATAAAGTCATAGAAAAGATAGATTATTTTATTATAAATAAAATTATATTGGGTTAATGGACAATGATAAGGGTCTGATTGGCTTTTTAGAAAAGAAATCTTTGTTTAATGCAGATGCACAAAAAAACGCAAGAAAGAAACGATCGAATACTATAAACTCAAATGATAAGGATTCAATAATTAAGAAAATAACAGAAAAAGACGTACGAAACAGTATCTCAAAGGAGAAGTATGAATCTACTGCTTACAACCTCAAGAGTAGTGTATCATCAAACGATCAAATATACATTCAATCAGATAGCCCTCATAATATCAAAAATTTTACTCAGCATACAAAAAGTCGTTTTGTAGAGCAAAGTAACCCATTGTCCAAATAGTTAAATCAAAGTATTGAAAGTCTCTATAAAACTAAAGAGGAATCTCTTAAAAACAATAGCAGAAGGGGTTTCGAAACTCCCCAAAACCTTAAAAACTCTCAAAAAACACAAGTAGTAGCAAAACCACCTAACTCTTTTCTCAACACTCTTACTAAAAGTAGATAATAGAAAGAAATGAGTATTTCTAACAGTAAGGAGAAGCCAATCAAATTTTGGCAAGGAGTAATAACTCGCACAGTCGGGTTTGAATCAGCTAGAGCATAAACTGCTTAATGTTTAGAAAGGCTTTCTTTTAACATAAAGATTTAGCTATCCAATCTAAATAGCAAAATAGAGTCCTTTCGGAAGGATATTTTTGAATTCCTGAAGGCTTAAGTGTAAAGCTTAAGAGAAAAGCTAATCACTCTTGTGTAAGAAACATTTTAGTAATCATCCAAGTATATTTCAGAGTACATGTTAATAGAAGAGCAACGAGTGGCTGGGGATTTGCTTAAATTTAAAGAATAACTAGAGAACTATTACATCAAAATAGAAAACATGAAAGAATAAATTAATAGGCCTCAGTGGAGGAAAGTGGCTGGAGAAATACTCTCCACTGAACTTGAGACAAATATTTAAAATCTCCTCAAATAAAGTAATGAAAAGATAGTGTACAGTTGGTAAAAAAGAAGTTTAGGAAGAGAAAAAATAAAGAACATTACAAACGAACTAAAGCAGCTGATAAAGCTCAAAGAGTGATTTCTTATAATTGTTTTGCCTCCGGTTAAGAATGAATTATTGTATACTTTGTAGCTATCTTTTCCTTTGTTATTTATCAGTTATTCAACATCCAAATCTAAAGTTTAACTTTTATTTTACTCGATAAGATGTAACGCAAAAAATAGAGCTTGAAAAAACCATGTGTTCACAAACCGCATCAACATTCGCTTGATACAAAAGCCAAACCTCTACGAAAGCAATCTTTATCATACAAATCACCTGATAAGCAGCAGACTGGATTAGTTGTAAGTTAGCTGCTTTTGGAAAACAAGCAGCTAAGGGAAGAAAACGACTTTTATCAGTAGTATTTTGCCACATTCTAAAAAAAGTACAAAGAACAGAAGAAATAAAATAAAAAGCTCAGGAAGTAGCTTAAAGAATTAAGTATAGAAAGGGACACTTATAGCCTAAGTAAAAGATGCTAAACTGCGATTAGTAATTCGTAAAAAACAATTACAAATAAGCTCAGCAGAGTGACTAAGTGCAGTAGGGGGACTTTCAGCTACCAATGATCTATTTAACCCTTGTTACTTGTTTGTTTCAGCGGACGTTGTTTTCAGTAAAATTTTGATTTTAACTTAAATTAGCCAGTCTCAAACGATTTTTCCGATTGGAACTTCAAATAACTGAGTTATAAAAATCCCTTCCTTTTTCTTTTAGAGATCTAGGGATCAAGAGAGTAAAAGTTTTGAAGCAAAAAAGTTACTAATTGGATTACTTCTGAGTAAATTTGCGTAATAACGAATAAATTTGTTATTAAAATAGAAATGGAAAGATGCAGTATATTGCACTTGGCCCTCCTTAGAAAAATTAAACCAAGATCATCAAATGAAAAAAAGAGCCCATCGTTCAAATATCACCGTAGGCTAGATAGCTATAATTCCAATCATACTCCATAAACTTCTCATACATCAAGATAGCTCTCTTAGAATACTTATTTAAGCAGTTAAATGTTGAATTTTGTTAGAAAAAAAACCAATACATTTGAACCAAAAGACCAAATCAAAAATCAAACAATCGAGGATTCTTTTATCTTAAATGGCTGGAGTAACTAAAAAGATTATGAATATGGTTACGACAAGCTCATCAAAAGTAGTAGATTTAGGCATAATCATAACTAGCCACAACCTTTAAAAAAGATACAAGAGATCAAGGAAAAATCTCCAATTCAGAGAAACTTTAATTTTTTTTCATAAGATTTTAAATAGTTTTTTAAAGGAGTAAATTTATTCAATAGGAAAATTAATATCAAAGGAAGTACATCAAAAAAATCAAAGATAAGCAAACTCAAAAACTTAATTATTGAAGGATCACTAAAGTAATAACATTAATCTCAGCAAAAAACTTCTTTTTACTTTGATAAAGAAAACTAATTTAGTTAATCTTTTAACCTCAGCCAGCTTCCAGGAATCAAAAAAAGGTTGAACAAAAAATCAAAAACTCAAAAGATTACTGAGCTAGTCAAATAATTTAACTAATAGTTTAATCTAAAGAGAATATGATTGTTTCTAGCTTTTGTTTTAAGTTCTTTTATTAATTTTTACTCAATAATTATATTAAAACCAAAACATGTAAAATACACTCATAATGAATAAACTATCATTACCTCGTTATTACGATGGAGAGAACTGGAACACAGTATTTCGCCCCAATCGAAAATCAATACCAAAGTATCTACATTAAGATTTACCTGAACTCAAGCTTCTCGAGCTGAAATAGCGCTTTAAGCAAATAGGCAAATTCAACTGTCCTCGGTTGTAATATTTTGATGATTACATACGAAAGCATAATGCTGTAAAATAAAAGAAGCCAAAGAGTTCAAGGTATGCATCTCAAAAAAAAGAATATTAAAGAGTTGAGGAATAGCTGCAATATGCGATAATGCTCTGTGACTGGAAAAGTCCTGTCCTGGATGATCTAATAAGTCGCTCCAAATCAGTCAAAAAGCCTAATTAAAGTTCCTCAAAATAGAAAGGCCGATACTTTCCCAACACCATAGATTTAGTCTTTAGGAATAGAAAAAATATGTATTTGAGTCATCAGCGTAAAAAGTAAAACGATTTCACATCTTCAATTGCATAGGAAAAGATATAACAAATAAAGCTGATTCCTTTTGAATGATTGATGCCTTTAAGTTTTGTGTTTAAAATCAAAGAACAATACAAAAGATTTGCTAATTTTGGTGTAGAACTAAATGTAAACTGAAGTTTCTTACTTTAATATGCAATTTAGTAGATTTTGTACTTGAGGTAAGGATCAAACATAAGTAAAAAGACGACTTGCAATGTCTTTTACTATCCAGTCTACTCCTTAAAGAAGCCCTTCTCCTGAACGTGCACTGCAGCCGATCGCGCCCCAATGTCTAGTGTTTACTGTTTACAGCTCAAAGAAATCTCTTATTTGCTCAGGAGTGAGGCTGTTAGGTATGTCTTGCTTGTTGCAAAACACTAATAATGTAGCTCCCATTAGCTTCTATTGTTTTAGCAATGCATGAAGTTCGTTTTTGGTATCTTAAAGCCTCAATTTGTCTGAGCTGTCCACAACCCAAATGACTCCATCAGTTTGTTCAAAGTAATTTCTCCAATAAGAACGAATTGTTTTCTGACCTCCAATGTCCCATACATTAAGTTTGTAACTCTAATACTGCAAAGATTTGATGTTGAATCCCAGAGTGGGAGAGATTTCATTAATATCTTCACCATTAAACTTTTTAATGATTGTAGTTTTACCAGCATTATCGAGGCCTAGCACAAGTAGTCTCATCTCTTTCTCTTGCTCCTTAGCCTTCTTGACGATTGACATAAAACCCATCTTACGAAATTTATATTTGAAAACTTATCTTTAATTTAAAATTGTAAATATCGTCAGATAAAATTCTTTAACAAAGCCTTTAGGGAAGCTAATTAAATAATCACTTAAAGCTAACTTCTATAAAAGCGGGAGCATCTCCTGAACGAAGAGCTTGTTTAAAATGAAAAACTGTTTAACTGGAGGAAGATGTTATAAGCAAAATCTAAAAATATCTTTTTCTTAGATATAAAACGGCAATCTAAAACCTTTAAAATCATTTTATCTTTGAAGTTATCGTGCTATTTAATAATATGAGCCTATCATAGCTTCTAAAAACTTACGAGTCTAAAAAGAAGAGTAGCTAAAAATCTGTTCAAAGCATCAGGAAAGATATTTAAAGATGCATCTAAGATGAGACCATTTCAGCCCTCAAAACACAAAACTATGTAAATACTTTGCTAATCAGAAAGTCAACAACATACATAAAAACCAGCAAGCTATCGAAACAAAGTTTAAAAAGCAACAATAACTGCTTGCTGAGTTCAGGCAAAACCAAGATATGTGGAGAAGTCTTTACTAGCAGCTTAATCGTGCTCTGATGGAAGCAGGCGATCTAGTTCATTACGCGGGTTATGTTTAAGCAGAAATCTCATAGCTTCTAGGATAAGGCACAGTGGCTCAATATCTTAAGGATGCTGAAAAAGAAGAAGGAGCCTAAGTAACTGAAGTCGTCCTAAAAGAAAAATTGGATTAAAAAGGAGAGAAAGATACTTAAACTCCGTAAAATATTCAAGAGAATAAGATAAGTGATGTAAACTCGAAAAAGTAAGCTCAGCAATGAAAAAATACACAAACTGTTATTTATTTTATACAATTTATCGGATTTAAAAATTGAAATAAAGATCACTTTGGATTTGTTAAATGTTTAATTTTGTTTATCCTTAATGCTTTCAGATTGCTGTGATATGAAATATCTGAAGCACTTCGGATTATACAGACCAATACACAAAAATTTATAAAGGATAACAAACTATTTGTGAATTCAATCTTCGAGAAGACATCTTTTGCCGCTGAAATCATCATGTACAATTCCCTGCTTGTTGCTTTGATTCTCTCACTTTAGTAGTTGATACATAGAAGAGATTAACTGTTATTGTTTTGTAGTTTATTATTAAACTACCATTGATTTCATAATTATTGGTAAAAGGTAACTCGAGCGTTTCGCTTGAATGATTGTTATGTTATGTTGTTGGTAAAAGGTGACAGCTACCAATAGTAAAAAGATGATAAATAGTTGTTATTTTTCTATTTCGGTTCTAGTAAGAAAACTGAAAATAAAACAAGTTAACAGGCACAAATCGTTTTTTTTTTAAAGACAAAGAAATGTTTTTCCTTTTTAAGGTCAATAGAGGAGGTTTGTAGGAGTAAAATTGCTTTGCTATTGACTAGATGTTTGGAAGCTTTAAATTGCACGATAATTATGCTTTTCTTTATAAAAATTATTTAGGAAACACAGAATGTCAACTTTGTACTAAAAGCTTGGCTGTTAACAAGCAATAAATGGAATAATTGACAAGTATTTTGAGTAAATACTTTCTGATTCCAAAATAAACCCTTTTTACGAAAATAAAGACATCTTAGCACTCAAAATAAAATATAAGAAGTTTTTTACAATGATTACTGGAGGACCAGAAAACTTTGAAGGCAAAAACATGAAAAATGTTCACGAAAAAGTTCAAATTAGTTCAAAAGACTTTGAAAATTCGTGGGTTCACTTCTAAAAAGCGATGAAACATCATAAAATTGAGGAAAACCTTGTTAACTAAATGAAAAAAGTTTTTTATTCTTTGTAAAAGGATATCGTAGTAGTTTAAAAAGAAAAATCAAAAACTTTATTTGAGCGAATGGGAGGTTAAGCATGCATAACCGCAGTTGTTGATAAGTTTTATGAATTCATACTAAACGATCCAGTCACTGGTCCTTTTTTTAATAATACGGACATGAAAAAACTAGCCCACCAACAAAAGCAATTTATTACAATGATCACAGGAGGTCCAAACAATTATAAAGGTCTGGATATGAAGACTGCACACCATCAATACAAAATTGGAAAGAAAGAGCTTGATTAATTTTGGCATAACCTTGAAAAAGCCCTCAACTTGTACAAGGTCAGCCATGTCGAAGTAAATGAGTTAAAAAGTGTCATCTATTCCTTACAAGGAGAAGTAGTCCAGCAATGATTGAGATGTTCATTTCTATGCCATTCGATAATTTTTTGACGTAGATGTCATAATTTTAATATACAGTAAATTCAAAATGCAAGGACTGATAAAAGCTAAAGAACTACCAAATTTCCTCTCTTAGCTTTATCTTGACGAAGCTATTTTTTGGAGCAGATTTAGAAAAGTTTCGCGCTTTGAAGATCCTTTCGTTAGATCTTATGATGTCTGCAAAGACATTATTAAAAACACACGGGTGGCCGTCAAAGACTATTGTTCAACAACGTAAAGGCAATGCAAAGACGTTTTGCTCAGTATTTATTAAATCAAATAGATCTCGAAGCATATCGAGGCATTTAGAAGATGGAAGAAATATGCAAGCTCGTGGCTTTCTCTCAATAAAAGTAAACTGGAGATATAAGAGCAGCTTTTTAATATAACGATGAATCTCTTTAATAGCTTATTTCAGTACTATTAGAAAATATAAAGAAGCGATATTGCCAGTAAAACTCAAGCGAGTTTTATCTTTTCATCTTCAAGGAAATGTTGTTTGCTATCAGAAGCCTTTCAAACATTGGCATAACTCTCGAATAAATCACCCTCACAAATTTATTGGTTTACCAAAGCTAAGGATGTTATAGACTGAAAGTACTGTATGACGAAAGATAAAAAAAGTACGACAAAGTCCAAGAAGGGTAAATTTTGGGGTATATAGACTTAAAATTTTCTGTTCCTCAGCTTATATAAATAGAGCCTTACAATAATGGATCCAAATCGAAAGTAATAATGAAGAATAAGCCATCTACCAGCTAGGCTTAATGCTTTTGGATATCATTTACTAGTATTAGTCAACTTCTTACCTAAGATCCAATCGAAAGAATCAATAATCATTTCAAAAAGATAGCTATTTATTCAAAGGCTATCTAATCTTTTAAAATAATGAGCATTGCTCTGAAAATTTGAGCTTAATAACCCTCAAAATCAAATGTAAACCTAAAATTATATAGACTTGACTTAACTAAAAGAACCTTTCATCAGTTCTCTAATATCGCTTCTTAAGAAAATGATCAGCTAATCAAATTCAAGAATTAAACTTTAAACTCTTTTTGAAGAAATTGAAAAGCTAAATCTCCCTAAAGAAAAGTAAAGGATAGATTATCCTCTTTAGAAAAACAATCAATGGTTTTAAAGTTCTTCCCCTAAAGAGATAAGTCCTATTAAATCAAAGGGATAATCAATCAAAGAGTATGATTCCTTGAGATATTCTGATTCTTCAGCAAAACTCAAGAAACCTGTCATCTCTCAAACAACTGTAGGCACATCAAAGCTTATCAATAATGACAACAGGTCTGAACATGCTTCTATCTAGTTTTAAAAAAGAATTGATTTTTGCATTATTCCTCGAGAAAGATTTTAAAAATTAAATTGCCATCTTGAATTGAGAAAAAAACTTTAAATCTTCTTAGTTTAGTTGCAAAACAAAGTAAATCTTTCGAAAAAAGATTACTATGACAATAACGTTTATTATGGCTAAATTGATATGATTACACAAAAAAGAAATGGTGTTGGAGTATATCTTTACAATCATGGAGATATTTATTTTGGAGTTTGGAAATAAAATTCCTTAGTCTAAGGCACTTACATCTTCAAAAATGATGAAGGATTCTAAGGAGTGGTTAGAAGTGGAAAACAAGGAAAAGGAAAATATTACTATTCCAATGGAAATATTTACGAGGGAGACTGGGTTGATGATATGAAGCATGGATATGGAAAAATGTTTTACTCAAATGGAGAAAGCTATGATGGAATGTGGGTCAAAGGTAAAAAGAATGGGTAAGGAACTTACTTCTATAAAGATGGAGGCATTTTTAGGGGGCATTTCTCAAACGGTAAAAAATAAGGAGCAGGCTCAATCATTTTTTCAGATGGCACAAAAGTTGAAGCAACTTGGAAAGACAATCATGTTCAAGGTTGTGGCAAGATATTTTACAAAAATGGAAACTATTTTGAAGGTACTTTTAACTGTTCTTAAAAGAATGGGAAAGGAACATACAAATGGGACGGTTTGATCTAATATGAAGGCGACTTTAAAGCAGATTTGATGGATGGTTAAGGCTTCATTAAATTTGGAGAATATTAGTTCTACCAAGGTCATATCAAAAAAGGTAAGAGAGAAGGTGAAGGTTTTTATAGATACGTGAATGGAGATGAATTTAGAGGAGAATGGAAAAACGATTAAAAGCATTCCGGCCATTACAAGTATTTCAATGGGAACTCTTTTGAAGGTAAATTCAAGCATGGAGAAATCTCTTACGGAGTAATGATATATGCGAATGGGTAGAGTTATGAAGGAGAGTTCGCAAACGGCCTTAGAAATGGAAAGGGAGTTTATAGAACTCCTCAAGGAATGTTGAAATTCTAAGGCAGATGGTAAAATGACAAATTTATCTCTTCTTGATATATATTTTTCAATCCTACAAAAGCAAAAATAATGAAATAAAGTAAGATTCCCCTTTCGTTTTAAAATTATCATTATAAAAAAGTTATTAGGCTGTGAACAAGTCCTATCAAATCATTTAAGCTAATGAAAGGTAAGGGTTTTCAATGAATTGCTTCCAAGTGTTAGAAAAGCGAGCAACAGTGGCTCCATCAACAACTCTATGGTCGCAACCGTAACTAACATTTATAACTTTTCTCTAAACTAATTCGTTTCCTCTGTATTTTGGAAGAGATTGAAGTTTGCCGATTGCAACAATGCAGACCTGAGGAGGCAAGATGAGAGGACAAGCATTAGTACCTCCGATAGTGCCAATGTTCGACAAGCAGATAGTACCGCCTTGAAGCTACTTTGCGGTTAATTTTGCATCTTTAGCTAGGTTTCTTAATCTTTAGAGCTCGTTTTGAATCTCCAAGAGGTTTATGCTATTTACGTTTTTGATATGAGGTACAACCAAGCCATTCGGTGAGTCAATTGCGATACTGATGTTATGATTAGGGTATATACTGTATTAGTAAGGATCCACATCTGGGTGATATAAAGAATTCATTTTAGGGTATTGCTTAAGAGCAAGCGAAAAAGTTTTTATTAGGATACCCATTACAGTTATCTTTTTGTTATTTTCCTTTAGAATTTTTCTCATTCTTTCTATTTCTGTAATGTCAAACTACTAGTGAAGATAAAGATGAGGGATTTTATTGCTCTCTGTCATTGATTTTTGCATTCCTTTTTCATAGCTACTCATCGCTATTGTTGAAAAATTAGATAAGGTTGATTGCAAAGGAGACTATTTGGTAGCCTATTATACCTTTACCTCGGGCTTAGTAGAGACTTTGTGAGCTGTTTCCTATTTTTTAGGTTTTTATTGTGCAACTGAGCTTTTGTTCAAGGCATTTTCGATATCTTTTTCTGTGATTCTTCCTTCCAAACCTGTACCTTTCAGTTTAGTTATCTCTAATCCATGCTTTTTTATCAACCCTCTCACAAAGGGAGAAGCCAGAATTTCAGAAGGATTTTTGAAAGAATGTACTTTTGATGCTTCTTAGACATTGGTATTGTTCTAAAGATTGTGGAATGATTATTTAGTAGCTTTTTGATCAACTGATTGGTGCTCATCTTTAACTTAGATTTCCATAAAGAGGTCTCCAACTTGGCACACTTCATCTTATTTGAAGAATATTTTATGGATGATTCCTGTGTCTGCGGCTGTCAATTCTGTAAATTGCTTGTCAGAGGCAACATCTGCGATTTTTTGGAACTATTTGACAGAATCTCCTTCCTTGACATAGAGTTTTTTAATCGTACCTTCTTTGATTTTTTCTCCTAAATCTGGTAAACTGAATTTAACGATTCCGAAATGGTAAGTGTTAAATCTTCCAAAGAGCCCCAATCTCCTGAAAGGTATAAAGTTGTTTTTGAACAGTAACATAATAATATCTTGTTATTAAAATAATCAATTAATCATTAAAGTGGTGATTTTACTCTTATGGATAAACAAATTTAAGGTTATCTTTCTATGCTCAAAGCAAAAAGTTCAATAAAAAATTTAAATCCTAGACCTTAGGAGCAAAGATCTATGCAGAAATGTAAAAATTAAAACTTATTCTTCTAAAACAATTCTTTCATTAAGATAAATTATTCATATTTCTTTAGTATTAGTCTTGTGACAAATTTATATCTATCAAAATCTGCTTTTCTTAGCTGCATTTAGTATAGCTATCTTCTGTAGGTCCTTTTTATATTGAGTGGAATTAGATCTTGTTAGTGGCTTGATTTAAGGCAACAATTTAATTTTGTCGATGAAGCTTGGTTTTTGGAGAATTACTGCCATTTTTGATTCATTCAAGCTCTCTTTTTTAGATTTTTAGCGTATCTACTTTACTTCTTTAGAAATGAGCTTTTCTGTTTTTAAGTGCTTTTTAATCTAAACTTGAACTTGCTCCAATTTTGTTTCTTTATTATAAAGTTCTGTGTTTCTCAATATTCTTTGAGTGCTAAGTTCGTAGTTTATGTCGATTTGTTTCATCATTTCCAATGTACTTTGTGCTAAATTGACTAATTCTTTATCTTTTTCTTAAGCAAACTTTGAAATTACTTCTTTTATGGCTATTTTTTCCTGAGAGTTGTTTGGATCTAAATAGCAACTTAATAGAGATAAACATACTAAGCATTATGAAACTCTTCTACGAATTCCATTTTTATGAAAACATTTTTTTCATTTACGATATTCTTATAAACTAAAGGTGTGATAGACTTGTTTAGCTAGTAAGAAGCGTTCATTTTAAAGAATGCATACATCTTAATGAAGTTTCTTCTGAGCATCCAATTTTTCGAGCCCAAGCATTTCTCCCTTACTTTTATGTAAATATCCATATTCTTCCGGTCTACAAGAACAAGTTGAAGGATCACTGCATGTACCTTTTGAAGTAGAAAATAGGGACAGTTTAAGTAAAGTTTTAAAACATTGCCAATCATCTTTTAAATCTGAGATTGATAGAACTTTATTTCAGGTACTCTATTCAGAAGCTCAAGCACGTTTTTCCATTTCGAGGAATCGATCTGCTGACCTAACATCAAAATAAACATATTAATGTCTTCTGCCTAGGAAAGATCGAAAATGCGAATGGTTTTAGACATATCTTTCGGAGCTATGTTTAAATAGAATTCATGATATCTTAAGCCTTTCACAATTTGCTTTTTAATTTACTATCTAAATTAAAAGTGACTGACAAAGTTGTATAGATCTGCTAAACCTCTTATCACATTCATGCTTTCGAGGTCAAACCTACTAAACTAAAGCTCCTTTGTAAGCATTGATTCAGGCAAAATTAAGGATAAAGTTTTGAAACAATTCATTACTGTTTAAAAACTAGATTCGATATTTTGGGCAAGAAGACGATTTAAAAATGAGAAAGTTTTTAACTGATACATTGAGTCAATTTTTATCTACTTTTCAAACTTAATAGGATTTTTTTTACCGTTTTTAGTAATATTGGAGAATATTTCATGATTATTTTACGTGACTAAGAATCCTGAACATCAAACTGATCAAAAACATGTTCTGCGTTTGGTCCATAGTGTATTGAAGTCATGATTTAAAATGCTTTCTATCTGACAGAAATAGACTTATCTTTATAGTAATAGTCAGACACACATTTCCATATTTAAGGGATGCTTTGTTTTCTTAAAATTTTGTGCATTATGCTACAAATGACTTTTCTTGTTAAGGGGTTCAAATCATTGTTAAAAAACAATACTTTACTCTAAGCTTGGGTTGAAATCTCCTAAGATTACTTGCTTAGTTATCAATCAATTTACCTCAATTAAAGAGTTGATCATTTAGAGGGCTGTTTTTCTCCTTTAGGGCAATGAATTCATTAGAAAAGAACCATTTATAAACTACTTTATCTCAGAAAATTTCTCTTTCCTATCATTAGGGTTAGTATTAAAGCTAGAAGGTTTGAAGTACATATTCAACAGTATCATCCAATCACTTAGCAATTCACTCCCTTGGAATTTAGGACTTGTTATTGTTCTAAGCATTACTCTATAAATTGAGTCATAGCATTTTTTGTTGATGAGGTGAGGCTATTTTTCACATTTTTGGAAGTATCTCCAGACTCCTTCTCCCATGATATTTATAAACTCCTCGTACTAGAAATAGTTTTTCTTGGTTATTATGAGTTTCTACTTATATGAGGTTCAAGATAGCTTCTGCAGCTTGAACATTAGAAATATACAAAGTCAAGTTTTCAAAAAGAGACCACTTTTGTATTTTTTCTCCATTTGAAAAGATATGCAAAAACTTATCAATTTTCGGAAGATTCTCATTAACACACATGGAATTTATCTCGAGCTCAGACTGTGTAGATTGAAAGGTACCAAAAACTTTCGAGAATAATCGATTTTGTCGCCTGTTATTAGGTTGATACCTTCTAAAAATTTTTCATCATCTTTTACTAATGCACCCCTTTATTTCATTAACTTCATAATATATTCTAATTAATCATTCAAGGTAGACAGACTATCAATAGTTCCATTTTAAGTATTCTTTGTTGCTTAACTTAAACGGGCAATTTTATTCTTCTCCTCCTTTCATCTAACTATTTTACTCTTTTTTAGTAATCTTGGATTTGAAAGGGCACTCTAAAACTGGTTTAGTGTTCAAAGTTTTAGTGGAAAAATCCTCCAAAACAG
>Ga0316217_10004367_pt1 | contig 15365 bp, 14 predicted proteins | sample 1anoAmetaG_FD_203633 | JGI IMG/M metagenome (GOLD analysis project Ga0316217, IMG submission 203633) | Freshwater microbial communities from Trout Bog Lake, Wisconsin, USA - 1anoA | ecosystem: Environmental > Aquatic > Freshwater > Lake > Hypolimnion/Profundal zone | place: USA: Wisconsin... | reverse complement strand
CGTGCCCGATCTGCACGGGCCATCACAAATCGAGTATCAGAAGTTCTACCAACTTGGCGTCAGCGGTGCCGATCCGGAGTGGCGGGCGTTCTCCTGGCCATCCAGCGACATTCTGCCCGCAACCGAAGTGGAATCCGCGCGCCATCGCATGGACCCGCGGCTGTTCGAGCAGGAATTCCTGGGCAAATTCATCGTCGCCGGCGGCCGCGCGTTTCCCGATTTTGACGTGGCGATTCACGTCAAGCCGACGGCTTACCGGAAGGATTTGCCGCTCTGCTGGTCGTTGGATTTCAACATCAACCCCATGTGCTCCGGCGTATTGCAGCACCGGGCCGGGATGATTTACGTCATTGACGAGTTCACCTTGCCGGACACGCGCACCGATCATGCTTGCGATGCGTTTTTGGAGCGTGCCAAACAGCACGGCTGGAACCTGCATAGCCTGCACGTTTACGGCGACGCCACCGGCTCGGCGCGCGACAGCACCAGCGGCACCAGCGATTGGCGGATTGTTTCCAACCGGCTCAAGCAGCTCTGCCCCATCATAAAAGTTCCCCGTGCCAATCCGCATATCAAGGATACGATCAACGCGGTGAATGCCAGATTGAAGGACGCCGCCGGCGGCGTACACGTGAGCATCGACCCGCGCTGCCATCGGTTGATCGACGATCTCAACACCGCGCTATGGCCGGGCGATCTGGAGCCGCATCATGCGTTGTCGTGGTTTCGGTATTTCGCGGAACGGGAGTATCCGATTATGTATGAGAGGAGTGGGATTGGCGGAGTGGTGGCCACGTTGTAAAGCCGGCGATGGCATCGACGGCGTTACACGGGAACGGCTCGCAAACGACACGCTATGCCTTCACTGGAATTCTATATGTAAACTGCTGATGTAATGATCCAAGTATGCCATGCCGAAGAGAATCACAGCGATTGTGGTGAAAAGAACGGTGCATACGACAATCAGCGTCCACCTGAGCCACGGCTTCATCGGAGACGGCTCCTGCAAGTCCGGCCGAGCGTAATCGAGCGGCTCAAGTGGCATAGATGGCATTCTAACGGCCAACGGTTTCATTGTAAACACCCAGGGACAACATCCGCCGCATTAAACATTGAGCATAAATTATGACCAATCAACGCAATCTCCAATCCGAAACCACTGACAGCCAGCAGCGCGACACCGGGTTGCCGGGCAGCACGGCGGCGGCGCTGCCGGCGTTTTTGCCGGCGGCCGCGGGAACCTATGACCTCTACCGCCGCATCTCGGCCCATCCCACCAACGCCCTGGCTCGCGGGATTGTCTATGGCCCGATTGTGGCCGGCAGTTGGCGGTGACGAATTAAAACCGATTAGCCACAGATGGGGCACCGAAGAACACGGATAAATGCGGAAATACGATCGACCGCGGAGGACGCAGAGGAACGCGGAGAATAAATCCCCTGGTATTTACTCTGCGCATCTCGGCGTCCTCTGCGGTGAAACGCATTGGTATTATCTGTGTTCATCTGTGCCCCATCCGTGGCTAAACAGATAGCTTCTCTGGCGTGACGAATCACGCCCTACCAATTGCAATCTATGAACACTCCAGCAATTACAACAACACAATTGCCGGTCAGTCGCGGGTTAATCCTCGGCCCGCGCATCGTCGTCAAAACGCTGGCCGTCGCGGCGCGGCATTGCATTTATCGCGGCACACTCACACGCTTTGAATTGGTCTGGCCAATGCAGGGGACGGTGGAAATCTTGCCGGGGCAAAGCATCGGCGGCAATCAACTGGCGCTGCTGGTGCCGGGGAAGGCCTATTTGCATGGCACGGGGGAGCAGCGCAGCCGCAGCTTGCATGTGTCGTTTGACATTGAAAGTTATCCAGAGGAATGGGGCGAGCCGGGGGCGTGGCCGGGGTGGGTTGACTTGGCCGACGGGGATATCTGCCGGCCGCTCTTGGGGTATTTGCGGACGCACGCGACGGATGCGGATGATCGGCTGGTGCGGCCGATGCTGGCGGCGCTGTTGACCGCGTTGATCAGCGGGCAGACGCGGATTGCCGCGCTGGATGTGTCGCCGGTGCATCCGGTGGTGGCCAAGGCGCTGGCGTATATCCGGGGGAAGTTTGACCTGGATCCGGCGTGTGCGTTTACGCTGGGGGAGATTGCCAGGTTTGCCGGCGTGGGGGCCAACAACTTGTGCGATCTTTTTCGCCGGCGGCTTGGGGACACGCCGATGCACTGCATTTATAAGGCCCGGCTGGATCGGGCGGTGGAGTTGCTGCGGACGACGGATTTCAATTTGACCATGGTGGCGGCAATGACGGGTTTTGGCCGCCGGCGGGCGCTCTGCCGCTGGTGCGGCTGGGAATTCGGTTGTCCGCCGGGTGAATTGCGTGCGCGGTTTGGCGGCGGGCGGGAGGCGTGGCCGCTGCCGCGTTGCCCGGAACTGGCCGGGCCGGCGGTGCCGGGGCACGTGCTACGCGCGCGACTTCCAAGTTCTGGGGTGTCGTCGCAGGTCTATCACGGCAAGGACAACGATGGGTGATGCCGGCTCGGCTACGAAAAATACCCCGTATGGGAAGCGCCGCAGTTGTGCCCGCCGCAATTGCCGGTGCGCCTTGGGAAAGGAAAGCGGGCGGGACGAGATCGCCACGAAGGTTTCACGGATTTGGCCGATAAACTCGCGGCCGAGCCCCTGACGCTGGGTTTCGTACCAGCGCGCCGCCGACCGAACGTCTTCACGCGACGCCGCAGTCATGCGCAGACCGCTCATTAAAGCTCACGCTCCAACTGGTCCAACACTTGGTCTGCGGGCAAAGTTGCCGCGGGATCGGCGAGATAGGCATCCAAGCGGCTATCGAGCTGCACTACCTGATCTTCCGACAACGGCGGGAAAGCCGCCTCGCTTTCAACCGAGTCCCACAGATCGAGGGCCAATTCAAGCCGATCGCGGCTCGACAACGCGTTGGCCTCACCAAGGAGTTGTGCTTTGGTCATGCCGCGATTATAGCCGGTCAGCACGGTAACCGCCAACAATTGGTTACGTGCGGCCGGCCGGGATTTTCTTCGCTTGGATCGTGTCGCCTATTTGTGTTCCAAGTTCTGCACGTCTTGCCGGGCGCTGGCCTTGTCCTGGTCGACCTTGTCTTTGTCGACGGTGACGGTGAGGCTGCTATGGCCATTGGTGTCGCTGGATTCGGCATGGAACCAACCGCGGTAGTACCCCACGGCGGCAATCAAAGCGAATACCACCACCAACATGCCCAAAAAGCGAATCATCGGTGTCTCCTTGATGGATGGTGTCCATCGGTAATCAAAAACCTTGCGAATCAATCAAAGTCATCCGGGGCGGTAAAACCCGCCGCCGACCGGCGGGCATCGGTTTGCAGTTCATGCTCGGCTTGATGCCAGTTCTGCTGGCAATGGCCTTGCGGGCGGCCGGTCTTGAGGTAAATGGCATAGGCCCGTTTGGCAATGTCCTCGTGCGTGGGCAAGGTGACCACGCCCGGCCCGGCATGCAGATCGCTATGCGTCTGTCCGGCCGCCAATTCGCGGGTCGCTTGCGACTGAGTGGTGTATTTGTTCATCGGATCCTCTCGCTTATCTTGGGATCAGCCGGGGGTGGCGTGGCGTTCAAGACGCCACGCCACGCACGGCAATCCGTTGGGGCCATACTTACGCTCAGTGGGCCGCGGTTTGCAGATCGCGTTCGGCTTGCTGCCAATTCTGCTGGCAACGGCCCGGCTTGCTGCCGCTCTTGAGGTAAATGTCATAGGCCCGTTTGGCAATCGCGTCGTGGTTTGCCTTGGCGGCCCCGCAACAACCGGCGTGCGTGGCGTGGTGCGCCGCTGCGGGGGTGTGACATTGCGTTGCCTGGGAATTTTGTCCTTGATTGTGCATCGATACTCCTGGTACGTGAAAAATGAAACCGCTTTCGCACAACATGTGCGGAAACGCAAAAAGCCGACGCCACTAAACACCCGCGGTGTTCAATGGCGTCGGCTTACTCGTTAACGAGTCTCCCGGTGTTTGGCCGGGTTACTCTTTATTTAGTCATCCGAAAACTGCAAAACTCGATTGCGAGCCTATTTACTCAAAGCTCGGCATACCCCTAATCGTAGGCCGCCCGACCGGCGAAGCAAGCGGGTTACCGATTTATTTACGCCGCACCCAAGCGCGCCACATGGGCCGATAGGCCGCTCATCAAAGCGCACGCGCCAACTGGGCCAATACTCTACCACATGACGCGCAAAGGCCTGGTGATCGTGTTTCACCGGCTTGCCGATGGCATTGCAGTAATCGGTCTGTTTAAGTGGCGCGCCGCTGCTTCAATCACCGCACCTTAACGCCACCACAACCGCGTTTGGCATCAGGCCACGGCCCAAACTAAACTTCGCCCCACATTTCCGCTACATTCACCGGCATGATCCAACAGCTTGACCTCAACGGAACTTGGAAATTGCGCTGGTCTGATTATCAGCGCGGCCGGCCGGAATATGCGAATCGCGACGTGACCGACCCGACGCGGTATATCGACGCCAAGGTGCCGGGGGAAGTGCATTTGGATTGCATCAAGGCCGGACTGATTGCCGAGCCGACGCTGGGAATGAACCATCTGGCGGCACGGTGGGTGGAGGAAAATATCTGGAGCTATCGGCGGGAAATTGAAGCTCCGGCGGAAGCGTTGGCCGGCAATGCCAGGGCGTGGCTGGTGTTTGATGGGCTGGATTATGCGGCCAGCATCGTGCTGAACGGCGTGGAAGTGGGCAAGCATAAAAACGTGTTTTATCCGTGCCGGGTGGAAATCACCGGCAAATTGCGGGCGGGGAAAAATGTGCTGGCGGTGCATCTGGATCCGGGGTTGTGGGAAGTGGCCGATAAGCCGGTGGCCGGCTGGCAGCAGGACCGCAATCAACCGCTGCATAAGCGGCATTGGCTGCGCAAGCCGCAGTGCCAGTTTAGTTGGGATTGGTCAACGCGGTTGATTAATTGCGGGATTTTTAAGCCGTGCCGATTGGAATACACCACCGATACCGCCCGGCTGGATCAGCTTTCGCCGCTGGTGACGGTGTCGGATGATCTTCAGACTGGCACCGTGAATGCGCGGATTTTCTGTGAAGGGTTTGGCGACAAGCCACAGGCGGCCAAGCTGCGCGTGCGCTTGCCGGAAGTGGGGATCGATCGGGTCTTTGATGTGGAAATCAAACCCGGGCTGCATCCGCTAGCGGCCACGGTACACGTGGCCCATCCGCAATTGTGGTGGCCGGTGGGGTATGGCACGCAGCCGCGCTATCAATTGCAAGCGAGCGTGGAAATCGGCGGCGTGGTCATTGGGGAAAAATCCACGCGCATCGGCTTTCGCCGGGTGGAAGTGGATCAGCGGCCGCACCCGCAAAAGGGGCGGTATTTTATCATCCGCGTCAACAACACGCCGATCTTCTGCAAGGGCGGGAATTTTGTCCCGGCCGACATGATCTTCGCCCGCATCGATCGGCAACGCTATCAAACCCTCGTGGAGCGGGCCCTGGAAGCCAACTTTAATTTCCTGCGCATCTGGGGCGGCGGGATGTACGAAAGCGATGATTTCTACGATCTGTGCGATGAACATGGCATTTTGGTCTGGCAGGAATTTATTTTCGCCTGCGGGCGGTTTCCCTCCACCGATCACGAATTTCTGGAGGATGTCAAACGCGAGGCGGCTTTCAACATCCGCCGGCTGGCCGAGCATCCCAGCCTGGTGGTGTGGTGCGGCAACAACGAAATCGAGGGCGGCGACTGGAGTTGGGCGGCCTACCAGGTAGGCGTGCGGCATCCGGATTACGCCTTGTACCACCTGGTCTTGCCCCGGCTGATGAAGCAGGAAGACCCCACGCGCTATTATCAACCCAGCAGCCCCTATTCGCCGGACATGGAAGATCCCAATGCCGATGAAACCGGGGATCAGCATCCCTGGAGCCTGGGTTTTTGGGACAACGATTTCCGCAAGTATCGCGGCTTTGGTTGCCGGTTCCCCAACGAAGGCGGCATCCTTGGCCCCACCAGTTTACCGACCATGCAGGCGGCGCTAGTCGATGGCCAGCGGTTTGTGCAAAGCCTGGCCTGGCAGCAGCACGATAATTCGGTGGACAGTTGGCATGAACCGAGCCGGCCGGATGAAATGATCCGCACCTGGCTTGGCCACGATCCGCTGAAACTGAGCATTGAAGAATTCACCTATTGGGCCGGGCTGCTGCACGGTGAAGGCTTGGCGCAATACATCGAGAATTTCCGCCGCCGGAAGTTCGATACCTCCTCGGCGATTTTCTGGATGTACAACGATTGCTGGCCGGCCACGCGAAGTTGGACCACGGTGGATTATTACTTGAACCGCACACCGGCCTTCTGGGCGGTGAAGCGTGCCATGCAGCCGGTGCATGTGGTGCTGGTGGAGCAGGATGGCCGGGTGGATGTTTTTGGCGTCAACGACACGCTGGCGCCGGTGTCCGGCCAATTACGTTTCGGCGTGATGAACCTTGCCGGCGGCTATCCGGTGGATCAATCCGCCAGGGTGGAAATCCCCGCCAATGCCTCCAAAGTGATCGGCAGCTTTGCCGCGGAAAAATGGGCCGATCATGCCGGCAGTTTTGGCTTTGCGCTGTTGAGCGATGCGGCCGGCAAAATGATCGTCCGCAACCGGATTTACACGCCGTTGTTCAAGGATATTTCCTGGCCTGCCAGCCAGGTGAAAGTAAAGCTTGAACATGGCCAGGCGATTTTTACGGCAGATAAATTCGCCTGGGGCGTGTGTATCGATTTGGATGGCCGGGAAGCGCTGGCGGACAATTTCTTCGATGTTTGGCCGGGGATTCCGCATGTCATCGCCTGGAGCGGCGGGGACGTGCCGATCGTCAAACATAAGGGTAATTGATCGCCGATTACTCCAAGAACCCGCGCAGATGTTCCATCGCTCGCCGGGCCACTTCCGCGGCGGCGGCTTCGTAAGGATAAAGCTCGACAGTCACCCAGCCGGGATAATTCGTGCGATCCAACGCCGAGAAAATCGCCTTGAAATCAATCGCCCCTTTGCCGGGAGCCAGGTGCTGATGCACGCGATTGTCGCCGATGTCTTCCAGGTGGACGTGGGCAATCTGCTCGGACATTTGCGCAATCACCGCGGCCGGATCATCGCCCACACAATACAGATGGCCGATGTCGCAGTTCATTTTCACGCGTGGTTCATCGGCGAAATAGGTCCGCTTGAATTCCAGATATTCCGCCGCGGATTCGATAAACAGCCCCGGTTCCGGTTCCATGGCCAGGGTGATATGGTGCTGCCGCGCCGCCGGCAGCACGGCCAGCAAGCCGTCGGCAAAGCGCCGCCCGGCAGTCTCGCGCGAAATATCGCTGCCGATCAGCGGGCCGCCGGGCTGGAGGCTGACGGTTTTCGCGCCGAATTCGGTGGCCAGGGCGATGCTCAAAAGGGTGTGCTCGATGCGTTTTTGCCGCAGGGCCGGATCGTTTTCGATCCAGGTGGGGTGGTAAGTATCGCCGTCAGCGAATAGCGTGAAAGCGTTGATATTGCTGACCGCCAGTCCGCGCCGCCCAAGCTGCTCGTGCAGCGCCGCCCGTTGGTCGGCGGTAAACGTGGCCGGGTGCGCGTGCGGCACATCAGCCATGATTTCCACGCCGCTATAGCCGGCATCAGCGATGGCATCCACCGCCTGGGTCAGCGTGTTTTTCTTGAACGCATTGGTCGAAAAAGCGAGTGGCCGCATGGCGATAGGTTATCCGCTTAATGAGCCGGTTGCGTGGCGGGCTGATTTTGGGCTTTACGTTGTTCCACCATCTTTTGGTAATGCTTCATCATTTGCATCGACTTGATGGCTTGCGACAGGGGAAGATTCAGCAGATCGGGAGTGAACACATCACTGACGATCAGCGAATTGTCCTTGGTGTCCATTTTGACATTGGCCAGGAAAGTTTGGAAAGCCTCGAACGCTTTGGCCTGCGTCGGGTCGCGCTGGATTTGCCCGAGCATCGCCACTTTGATTTGGCCGATGCCCACGCGGATCAGGCCCATCAGCGCCCGGGCATTCTCGGCCGTGTCACAATTGGCGACCAGTTGCAGGTTGGCGCCGTCAGCGGTGTAGTCCGACGTCAGGATAAAATCCTTGGTATGGGCGATGGCCGGGGGAGCATGGTTTTGTGCCATGGCCGCCGGAACAACCATCCGCACCCATAACGCCTTGGTGGTATCCACACCGGTTTGTTGAGCGGTCAGATCGTCCAACTGTTTGGGTGTGGCGGGTTTGTTCAGGTTCGCCACCAATTTCTGAATGAAGGCTTCATCGAACGGCTCGCCGCCGACAATGACCAGCCGATCATCGGCAGCCGCGATGATGGTGGTGTTATTGTCGCTATACGCCGGCACACCGCCCACATCCGTCATTTTGTCCTTGGGAAAGAGCCCGCGCACCAGTTTGGCGTTATAGGAACCGTGGATGATCGCCACCGCGCCGCTGGCATCCGATCGCTTGGTCGTCACGGTCATCGGCGTGACATCCATGGCCGCCCCCACGCTGGCACCGTCGATCCGCGCGTTGCCGATCTTCTCGGCGATCGGCAAAATCGCTTCGGCGATGGCATCGGCCGCGTCCTGACGCTCTTTGTCATCAGCAAAACTGGCCTGCAAAAGCGCATCGACGGTGGCATGTTCCCCGCGCCGTGAAAGCTGCCCGATCATCGTGTTCTGCGCCGGCAACAATGCCAAATCCTGTTTGCGCACCGCGGCATCCAGCACCGGCCGGATCGTCGGCTTGCCATTGATGGCATTCATCGCCTCCTGGGCGTAATCCGCTTCAAACTGCCGCTTGGAATCCAGCAATCCTTTCAGCGCCGGCAAGGCTTTGGCGTCTTTCAGTTCACCCAGCGTGCGGATGGCCATCAGCCGTCGCACCCCGCCCGGCACATCATCGTCGGCAGCGGTGGCCGACACTTCTTGCAGCATGGCATCGGTCGCCACCGCCACGTGCTTGGTTTGCCAGTACGATTGGGTCGGCATCAGATCGAGCAAATCACTGGCCTGCCCGCCGGCAGTGAGCATCATCATCAGCGGCAACAACATCGAATAGACCATCAGCGCATCCTTAGAAAAAGTTGGAGGGATTGTAGCGACCCCCAACAAAATATATAGCCCGCCACATGCGGCGGGGCATCACACCGGCGGCGAGACGGTCAGGTAAACAACGTTTCCAGCATGATCAATCACCACCAGTTGCCCCTTGCCCAGCGACGGCAACACCGCTAGCACTACGGGCATAAGCGGTTGGATTGCCTTGGGTGTATTGGCGGGTACGTCAAGATCAATGACGGAAATCGGCAGTGTCGCCAAGTTCTGCTGGAAGCGAATATTTTTGTCGACCCTCAGCAGGACATCAAACTGCGGCGCGGCTTGGGCGAGCAACTTGCCGTTTTTCAGGTTCTGCCAACCCATTTGTTGGGTCCACACATCGGGAGTACGCACCACACGGCGTTAGCCCGGCGAAAATGGGCCGCACCAAAGCCGATGAAGCCATTGGCGGAGGTTACACCGCTTGCGGCTCTGATTCGGACCCTGCAAAATCTCGCGACGTTTTACGCACGTTCTGCAAATCGAGCAGCCGCCATTGCTCCAGCTTTTGGTTTTCGCGGCAGCGTCCTATAAAATACGTCCATGCTTTCCGGCCTCAGCCAAATCGTGGAAAATCTGCCCGCGGCCAAAATCGTCCTTGTCGGCGATTTCATGCTCGATCGCTATATCTTTGGCTCCACCGAGCGTATCAGCCCGGAAGCGCCGATTCCCATTCTTAAATATCAACGCGAAGAATGCCGGCTGGGCGGGGCGGGGTTTGTGCTGGCGGCACTGGCGACGCTCGGCGGCAAAGTGGCGGCCATCGGTGTGGCGGGGGATGACGCCACCGCCGGCGAACTGCTGGGGCAGATGCAAAAATATGGGGCGGATGTTTCGGGCATGGTGCCGGTGGCGGGGCGGCCGACCGTCAGCAAGACGCGTTATCTGGGATCGAGCGAAGATCGCGCTCCGCATCAGATGATCCGCCTGGATATTGAAGACAGCGCCCCGGTGGATGCCGCCACCGAAACGCTCATTATCCAGCGTGCCATCGTGGCTCTGGCCGGGGCGGCGGTGATGTGCCTCGAGGACTACAACAAAGGCGTGCTGACACCGCGCGTGTGCCGGGAAGTGATTGCCGCGGCGGGGCGGCATGGGGTGCCGGTGCTGATCGATGCCGCCCGCCTGAGCGATTATGGCAAATACCGCGGAGCCACGCTGCTCAAGCCAAATCGTCCGGAAACCGAACGCGCCACCGGCCTGCCGGCGCGCACGCCCGCGCAATGCCAACTGGCCGCGGAAAAACTGCTGACGTTGCTCGATCTGCAAGTGGTGGTGATCACCTTGAACGACTTGGGATCCTACTTGGCGCTGCGCGACGGCGAGCGCGAATTGGTCGCCGGGCGGCCGCGCGAAGTTGCCGACGGCACCGGTGCCGGCGACATGGTGTTGGCGATGCTGGCCATGGCCTGCGCTGCCGGGGCAAGCTGGCGTGATGCCGTGGCCCTGGCCAATGTGGCTGGCGGCTTGGAAGTGCAGCGTCTGGGTTGCGTGCCGATCACCCGCGAGGAAATCATTAATGATCTGATGCAGGAAGAGCATCTGGCCGTAGGAAAACATCCCTCGCTGGAACAACTGGTGGGCATCGTGGCCCGCCACCGCGCTGCCGGTAAAAAAATCGTCTTTACCAACGGCTGTTTCGATTTGATCCACCTGGGCCACGTGAAATATTTTCAGTTTGCCCGGCAGCAAGGCGATTTGCTGGTGGTGGGCGTGAACACCGATGCCGGTATCCGCCGGCTCAAAGGTCCGCAGCGGCCGATCCTTTGTGAGCAGGACCGCCTGGGCGTGCTGGAAGAACTGGCCAGCATCGATTACCTGATTACCTATGATGAGGACACGCCGCTGCCGCTGATCGAAAAAATCCGTCCCGACGTGCTGGTCAAGGGCGCCGATTATGCCAAGGACGAGGTGGTCGGGGCGGCGTTGGTGGAATCCTACGGCGGCCAAGTGGCGCTGGCGCCGCTGATCGACGGCAAAAGCGCCTCGGCGGTCATCGCCAAAATTCTGGCGGCGTACGGCAAGCAGTAACCCCGGCGTGAGGAGCAACCGCCATGAGCGCAACCACGGAACCAGGCAAGCAGCGGCGGGCGGTGTTCCTCGACCGCGATGGCACCATCAACCGCGAAGTCGATTATCTTTCCCATCCCGATCAACTGGAATTGCTGCCCGGTTCCGCCCAGGCGATCGCGCTGTTGAACCAAGCGCAGATCCCCGTGGTGGTGGTCACCAATCAGGCGGGTGTGGCGCGCGGCTATTTCACTCTGGAACAAGTTCACGCCGTTCACCACCGGCTGGACGAACTACTGCACGCCGCCGCCGGGGCGCATATCGACGGTTATTACATTTGTCCGCACCATCCCACGCCCGGCATCGCGTTGTCACCCGTCGAATGTGATTGCCGCAAACCCAAGCCAGGCTTGCTCTTGCAAGCCGCGCATGCATTAAACCTGGATTTGTCCGGCAGCGTGATGATCGGCGACAAGCTGGTGGACGTGGAAGCCGGCCTGGCCGCCGGCTGCGCTGCCATGCTGGTGCGCAGCGGTTACGGCGCGGTGCAAGAAACGCAGCTTGATCCCTCCCGGCACCGCGGCACGCGCGTGGCCGATACCTTGCGCGACGCCGTGCGCACCTGGCTGGTCACCAACCTTGAAAAACGGCCGTGAACTGGTGGACTTGATTCGATCCTGGTCAGGCTGCTTAATCTCCTTTCCAGACAAGTATCATGGGCTGGGCGGCGTTCGGTCCCACCTGTGCCGTGATCACTCCCGGCTCATCCGCCACATGCCACGGATCATTGGCAACGAGTTTAGCGCCGCCGGCCCCAAGATGCAGGCGGACCACATAATCACGCCGCTCCGGCATGCCTTGGTAATGCCCGGTGCGCGGGTGGATCGTGACGCGGACACCGGCGCGATCGGCATCACAAACAATCTGCGTACGGGTGACGGCGCCGTCGCGGTAAGCCAGACTGATGCCATCGTCTTCGACCAATTCATATTCGCTATGACCGGCGGGGTAAATGTCCAGCGTGATGGTTTCAACTGGCTTCTCACCGACGTATTGCATCGGCGGCCAGGTGGGAATGATGGCGCCGCCACGTACAAACAGCGGCCCACCGCGATCCGCAGGGAAGGTTGCAGGCACGTCGCGGCCGCCTTCCATGACCGCTTGCGTCCAGTAGTCGATCCATTGTCCTGCGGGCAGATAAACGCTTTCCTGAAAGGCGGCCGTCAGCAGCCAATCACCCAACATGTACTGGCTCAGGAGGTTGCGGCAGCGATCATCACCGGGAAACGCCAGCACCATCGCACGCATCACCGGCAGTCCCGTGCGGTTGGCGACATGGGCGGCGGAATAAATGTACGGCAGCAGGCGATAGTGCAACTGGGCGTAGAACTGAAACATGGCCTTCAACGGCGGTTCCAGATACCACGGTTGCCGCCAATATGCCCAGTTATTCAATTGTGACCACGGCTGTAGAAAACCGAAATGAATCCCCGCCGGGGAGAAAACGTCCATGTCGCAAGTGACGTTGGACATGCCCGACAAACCGAGATTCAGCATCGAAACCAACGGCTTCGCCCCGCCGCCGGTGTCGCCTGCCCAAGTGGCGGCATAACGCTGAATGCCAAGGTAGCCGCCCGAGCTGTAGATCATGGGGCGTTGTTTGGTCTGTTCGGTAAAACCCAGCGCCATCTGTTTGCTCCAGAGCGTCGGATACAGATTATGCATCTGCTCGTCGGTCATACCGTTGCCATAAAGTCGGTCCGGATGCTCGTTGACCTGGTAGGCCCCGTCGAGTTTGAATGCCGCCACGCCTTGGTCCACAAACTTTTTCAGATGCGCGAACCATGGCTCGTCCGGCTTGGTAAGCGCGTCGAACCGCCGACCCTCATGACCGAAATGCTCGTCTTGCTCGAAATCGTCCGGATGAAACACCGGCGCGGCGACTGGCGCGGCAACACTGCCAGCCTGACGCTCTTCTTCAAACGTCAGGTCGTACTCGCAGCAGAGCCACAAACTCAGGCGAAACCCCAGCCGCTGTAACGCACCCAAAAACGTCGCCGGCCCTTTGGTCGCCCAGGGCGGCAGGAAAAACCGTTCGGGATGCCAACACTTTTCCGTACTCAGGTCATAATGCTTGGACATCCAGCCCGGCTCCAAGCCAATCAAATCGCAGGGAATTCTTTCCCGCCGAAAGCGTTCCGCCTCTTCGAGCATTTCCCGTGCATTCGCTTGTTGATTGCAGACATAGGTCAGACCATACCCCCACAGCGGCAACAATGCCGGTTTGCCGGTAATATCGGTGTAGTGGTCCAGCAGTGCTGGCAGTCCAGCGCCGACGAAGAGCAAGAGATCAAGTTCGCCGTGCGGGACGGAGAATGTGAGGTGATTTTCGCGGCGTGCGCCAACATCAATGTGCTGCCGCCACGTCGTGTTCAGCAGCACGCCCCACCCGCGCGGGCTCATCGCCAAAGGCAGCGGAATGTACGCGGCCACGTTGACAACCCACATCTTGGCCAACAGCGTTCGCCGGTCCAGGCCATCACGGCTAACATCGCCAAGGCCGTAGATCGGTTCGTCGGGATCAAGCGCCAACGCGCATTGGAATCCACCGCCCGCGCCAAGCCACGGCGGTTCATCGCAGGCAAGCAAAACCTTCCCATCGGCGCCAGCCAAGGTGAACTGCCCCGTCGCACGCGCAACACTCAGCGTACCGGCCGACGTCCGCAGAACGATTGCGGAATCGTTTGCCACCATATTAACGGCTAAATTCTGTTCCGGGTTGGTCGTGAGGATGCGATAGCGCTCCAGCGTGGACGGCGCGAACTCATTTTCGCGGGTGGCACGCAGGCGAAACGTCTGCGGGGCAATTGCCTGAACGGAAAAACGAACGCCCGCTGCGCTGGTCCATTCCAGCGCAGCGGACGAAGTAGAGTCAGTGGCTTCATGCATAGAAACCTATTGTGGCCGCACACCACCGATGCTGCAACAACATCGCAAGCCTAGCCCCTAGGCAGTCTTACGAGCCTTCCGCCGCCGCCGACCCAGTAGCGGGATGCCGCCGAGGAGCAACAGGCTCAGGCTCGCAGGCTCGGGAATCGCCGCGGTAATGCCCGCTGGACTTGCCTCGCTGCTCGCGCCCGGTTCGGATGCTGGTAGATCAGCCGCCGCCAACGCCCCGCCTAGCGGCTTGGCCAAGTCGGAGGCGGTTAGGCTTGCTGTGGTTAGATTGTCGGCACCGATAAGTGTCCCGGCGGTTAGTCGGGTGTCGTAGTTCGGAGCCATCGCCTGATAGTCCAAGATATCCACGTGGCCATCATGGTTGAAATCGCCTTGCGACCAATCATAAGTCCCGGCCTCATCATAATGCGGGGCCATCTGCTGATAGTCCAGAATGTCCACCGAACCATCGAGATTGGCATCGCCGGCCAAGGTATAGGCAACCTCGACATTACCGGTGGGCACGGTGCTGATCTCGGTATGATCGGCATAGCCCACGGCGTACTTGCCGGCGGTGCTGGAGTTGGCATTCGCGGCGATCACCGTGCCGCTGACGATGGCGCCGTTGCTGGCATTGCTGGCGTTGCCGTTGTTGCCGGCACCCCAGGCCACCGCATTGATCACCGCCGCCAGCGGCGAAGTGCCGTTGCCATAGTTCAGCAGCACGGCGTTGTTGCTGATGTCCAGGGTCGAGCCGCTGGCGATGGTGACCAAGCCTTGCGTGGGCTTGATGCCACCAAGCACGCCGGGGGTGCTGGCCGCGGCCAGGGTGACCGTGTTGGCCAAGCTGCCGTTGCCGATGGTCAGAGTGCCGGTGCCGGTGAGCTGGCCGATGGTGCCGTTGCCGGTGATCTCTACCAAGCCGTTGTTCAGCAGGCTCGCTTGCGCGAAGCTGGTGACGGTGAGGCTGGCATTGCCACCGACCGTGGTATTGCCGGCAGTGCCCAGGCCGCTGGTGTCGGCCAGGCTGGCCAGCGTGCCGGTGCCGTTGACGGTCAGCGTGCCGTTATTGATGAGACTCGCTTGTGACAAAGTGCTGGCCACCGTGAGACTACCATTCACCGTGGTCGTGCCGGTGCCACTGAGGTTGCCCAAAGTCTGGCTGCCGGTGAATTGCAGCAGGGCATTGTTGGTGACATTGCTGCCGGAGAGCAAACCATTGCTGGCGGCGGTGATAATCAGCGTGCCGGCATTGACCGTGGTCCCGCCGGAATAGGTGTTGG
>Ga0316217_10004366_pt1 | contig 15365 bp, 13 predicted proteins | sample 1anoAmetaG_FD_203633 | JGI IMG/M metagenome (GOLD analysis project Ga0316217, IMG submission 203633) | Freshwater microbial communities from Trout Bog Lake, Wisconsin, USA - 1anoA | ecosystem: Environmental > Aquatic > Freshwater > Lake > Hypolimnion/Profundal zone | place: USA: Wisconsin... | reverse complement strand
GTGATGGAGCGCTCGCCGCTCCACGCCGTCCTGCAGCTGGACAGCGCCAGGATGAAGGAGACGGTCGCCCGGGCGCTCTCGCGGCTCCCCATCGCCGACCTCAAGGTGGAGGACGCGCCGCTCGAGGAGGTGCTCGCCGACTTCTTCGCGAAGAAGGGGGAGGGGGAGTGAGCGCGGCGGCGCCTGGGCTCCGCGGCGCCGGTCGCCGGCCAGGGACGGGGCTGCCGGGGGTCATCGCCGCGCTGGCCCGCATCGCGCTCGCCGCGACGGTGGCCTACCGCAGCGAGTTCATCGTCTGGATCCTCGCCACCAACACGCCGCTCGTCATGCTCGCCCTCTGGTCGAGCGTCGCCCGCGAGGCGCCGTTCGGGCAGTTCGGTCAGCGCGCGTTCGTCGCCTACTTCCTCGTCTCGCTCGTCGTGCGCCTGCTCACGGGGACCTGGGTCGTCTGGGAGATGAACGCCGAGATCAAGGACGGCACGCTCTCGCAGCGCCTGCTCCGCCCGGTCCACCCGTTCCTCGTCTACGCCATCGACAACCTCGCCGGCGTCCCGCTCCGCTGCCTCGTCTCGCTCCCGGTCGCGCTCGTCGTCCTCCTCTCCGTCGCCCGCTCGGAGCTGACGCGCGACCCGGTCCTCTGGCTCGGCGCCCTCGTGGCCGTGCTCGGCGCGTGGCTCATCTCCTTCGGCGTGATGCTCGCCATCGGCGCGCTGGGCCTCTTCTGGGAGAGCTCCATCGCGCTCTGGGACCTCTGGTTCTCGCTCTACTTCGTCTTCTCGGGGTACCTCGTCCCGCTCGCCCTCTTCCCCCGCGCGCTCGCGCGGTGGGCCGCGGTCGCCCCGTTCCGCTACACGCTCTCGTTCCCGGTCGAGATCATGCTCGGCATGACCACGCGCGCCGACCTGCTCGCGGGGCTCCTCGCGCAGTGGGCGTACGGCGTGGGGTCGCTCGGGCTGGCGCTCTGGATCTGGCGGCGAGGCCTCGTCCGCTACGCGGCGTACGGAGGCTAGGCGATGGCGCGCTACCTCCGCCTGCTCCGGGTCCAGCTCCGGATGTCGCTCCTCCTCGCGATGCAGTACCGGCTCGAGTTCTTCCTCGACGCGATCATGTCCGTCTTCTGGACCGCCTCGGCGCTCGTCCCGCTCCTCGTCCTCTTCGGGGCGCGCCCGACGGTCGCCGGCTGGACCTGGCCCGAGGCGCTGCTCGTCGTCGCCGGCTTCACCACGCTGAAGGGGGTGCTCGACGGCGCCATCCAGCCCGCGCTCGGCAACGTCGTGCAGCACGTCCGCAAGGGGACGCTCGATTTCCTCCTGATGAAGCCCGCCGACGCGCAGTTCCTCGTCTCGACCTCGCGCTTCGAGCCGTGGCGCGGCAGCGACGTCTGGCTCGGGCTCGGCCTCTTCGGGTGGGCGCTGCACGCCCGGGGACAGTGGCCGACGCCGGGGGGCGTCCTCATGGCCGCCGTGCTCCTCGTGTCGGCCGTCGCCATCCTCTACTCGCTCGCGATCCTCGTCGTGAGCCTCTCGTTCTTCGTGGTGAAGGTGGACAACCTCATCTTCCTCTTCGTCTCGATCTACGACGCCGCCCGCTGGCCCGCGTCGATCTTCCGGGGGGCGCTCGCCTTCGTCTTCACCTTCATCGTGCCGCTGGCGGTCATGACCACCTTCCCGGCGCTCGCGCTGCTCGGGAGGCTGTCGTTCGCCCAGGGGGCCGGGGCGCTGCTCGGGGCGGCGGCGTTCGGGGCCGGGGCGCGCCGGGTCTGGGTCCGGTCGATCGGGCACTACACGAGCGCGGGGGGGTGACCGCGGCAGCGGCGCGACAGGGCCCGAACCGTCTGACGGCGCCAGGCGCTCCTCGTGACTCCGGTCACACGGAACGTCGAGGTTCCCGGAGGAGCGCGCGGCCGTTGATGCGCCGTCGTGGACCGGCCTATCAAGGGGGATGGTCGCCTCGTCGCCGTGGGTCGTGCTCCTCCTCCCGGTCGCCGCGGTCTCGTGTGCGGCGCCGACCCGCGGGCCCTCCGGCCCCGTCGCGGCCGCACCGGACCTGACCTGCTCCGTGTGGGACCGCGAGGAGAGCTTCTCGCGCTCGGTGCGCGAGCACGACGCCCGCGCCTTCGCCGAGCACGTCCAGGAGGGGGCGCTGTTCCTCGAAGGGGAGGGGGGCGTGCTGCGGGGGCGCGCCGCGATCGTGAAGGGCTGGGAGGCGATCCTGCGCGGAGAGGCGCTGCAGCTCGAGTGGCACCCGACCTCCGTCCTCGTCACGGGCGACCCTCACGTCGCCCTGTCGCGCGGGCGGGCGTGGGCGACGGTCACGAGGCCGGGGGGCCCACCGAAGCTCGTCGCGGGCGTCTTCCAGTCGGTCTGGGTCCTCGACCCGGATGGCGTCTGGCGGGTCGTCCTCGACGGCGGACCGCCGCCCCCCCGGGAGGTGACCCCGGCGGAGCTGCAGCAGATCAGGGAGAGCATCCCGCGGGCGTGCCCCGGGGCCGACCCGCATCGGCCTTGAGCCAGCTCGTTCCGCCTGTTCATCCGTAGCGGACAAGCTCGGAGGTTCGCCTGCGACACGAGCGGGCACGCGGAGGAGGTGAGAGGAGGTCTCGAGGCGTGTTCTCGCCACAGCGGACAGGGCGATGGGGACGGCAGCGAGGTCGACGAGGACGCGTTCGACCGGGCCGGCGTCCGGCAGAAGGTGGACGCGGAGCCGCCGAGGGGGGTCGAGGGCTCGCGCGACCGCGAGACAGATCCGGACAAGCGGGACGAGGATCCCCTGGAGTTCCGCGTGGATAGGCCGAAGCTCGCGCCGGATCGACAGGAGGAGCACGAGGATCCGTCGGACCTCCACGAGGATCGACAGGAGGAGCACGAGGATCCGTTGGACCTCCCTGAGGATCCGAAGGACCTCGACGAGGATCCGCAGGACCTCCATGAGGATCCGTCCGACCTCCATGAGGATCCGAAGGAGGAGGAGAAGGATCCGCAGGACCTCGACGAGGATCCGTCCGACCTCCAGGAGGATCCGAAGGAGGAGGACGAGGATCCGCAGGACCTCCACGAGGATCCGTCGGACCTCCACGAGGATCGACAGGAGGAGCGCGAGGATCCGTCGGACCTCCACGAGGATCCGAAGGAGGAGGAGAAGGATCCGCAGGACCTCGACGAGGATCCGTCGGACCTCCATGAGGATCCGTCCGACCTCCGGGAGGATCCGAAGGAGGAGGACGAGGATCCGCAGGACCTCGACGAGGATCGAGAGGAGGAGGAGAAGGATCCGCAGGACCTCGACGAGGATCCGCAGGACCTCGACGAGGATCCGTCCGACCTCCAGGAGGATCCGAAGGAGGAGGACGAGGATCCGCAGGACCTCGACGAGGATCGAGAGGAGGAGGAGAAGGATCCGTCCGACCTCCAGGAGGATCCGAAGGACCTCGAGGAGGATCCGAAGGAGGAGGAGAAGGATCCGCAGGACCTCGAGGAGGATCCGTAGGACCTCGACGAGGATCGAGAGGAGGAGGAGAAGGATCCGCAGGACCTCGAGGAGGATCCGTAGGACCTCGACGAGGATCGAGAGGAGGAGGAGAAGGATCCGTCCGACCTCCGGGAGGATCCGAAGGAGGAGGACGAGGATCCGCAGGACCTCGAGGAGGATCCGTCGGACCTCCACGAGGATCGACAGGAGGAGCGCGAGGATCCGTCCGACCTCCAGGAGGATCCGAAGGAGGAGGACGAGGATCCGCAGGACCTCGACGAGGATCGAGAGGAGGAGGAGAAGGATCCGCCCGACCTCCGGGAGGATCCGAAGGAGGAGGACGAGGATCCGCAGGACCTCGACGAGGATCCGTCCGACCTCCAGGAGGATCCGAAGGAGGAGGAAGAGGATCCGCAGGACCTCGACGAGGATCGAGAGGAGGAGGAGAAGGACCCGCCCGACCTCCGGGAGGATCCGAAGGAGGAGGACAAGGATCCGCCCGACCTCCAGGAGGATCGCCAGGAGGAGCGCGAGGATCCCCCCGACCTCCAGGAGGATCCGATGGAGGCGGACAAGAAACCGCCCGAGGTCGACGAGGACCCGTCAGACCGCGAGCGTCCCGCTCACTCCCGCACCTCCTCCTCACCCGACCCGCGCGAAGCCCCCCGCTCCCCGCGCCCCCTCCGCCGCGAGGCCTCTTCACCGAGTTCCAAGCGAAGGGAGCCCGGCGCCGCGCCCAGGCAGCTGGTCTGCAGCGAGCGAAGTGTCTGCCAGGGCGCGGTGCAGGGCTCCCTGAGCGACCCCTGAGCGTGACGCGGGGCCCCGGGATGCGCTAGAGGGGGGTCACCCACATGACCAACACACGCCGTGCATCTGCCGCCGCCCTCGCCGCGTTCTGCCTTCTCGCCTGCGCCAACGGGGACAAGTCGAAGTCCGACCCGTCCCAGGCTGCCTCGGTGGCGTCCGGGGCCGCGTCGGCCGTCGCGCCCGTCGCCGCCCCCGCGGCCGGCGACACCGAGCACGTGTCGGTGACCGGCACCGTCGCCGAGACCTTCGACGCCGCGAGCTACACCTACGTCCGACTCACCACCGCGAGCGGGGACAAGTGGGCGGCCGTGCCGCAGACGAAGGTCGCCGTCGGCGCCACGGTGGCCATCCGCAACGGGATGGTGATGCCGAAGTTCACGAGCCCCACGCTCAAGCGGACCTTCGACGAGATCATCTTCGGGACGCTCTCCATGCCGGGCGCCGCGCCTCCGGCCGCCGCCCCCACCGGGCCCCTCCCCGGCACCCCCGCCGCCGCCGCGAACACGCCGTCGGCCCCGGCCGCGCCCGTCGCGAAGGCCACCGGCACGGGGGCCCACACGGTCGCCGAGGTGTTCGGCGGCAAGGCGGCGCTCAAGGACCAGACGGTCCTCATCCACGGCCGCGTCACCAAGGCCAACGGGGGGATCCTCGGCAAGAACTGGCTCCACATCGCGGACGGCACCGGCTCGAAGGCGACCGGCGACGACGACCTCGTCGTGACCACGCAGGGGACGGCCGCCGTCGGCGACGTCGTCCTCGTGCGCGGCGTGGTCCACCTCGACAAGGACTTCGGCGCCGGCTACGCGTACGGCGTCATCGTCGAGGACGCGACGCTCGAGAAGTGACCCCGGCTTGACGCCACCGGCCGCGTGAGAGACACGATGGCCGGTGTTCTCGAAGATCCGCGACCGTAACATCTGGACGATCTACGCGGCGATCCTGCTCCTCGGCATCGCCTACGGGATCTCGATCGCCCTCATCGCGCACCACCTCGACCTGCGCGGCTTCACCAAGCCCGACATGGGGTCGCTCGCGTCGTGGTTCGCGCTCGGCATCGTCTCGTTCTCGCTGCCGATGGGGGGGCTCATCCGGCGGCTCTCGGCGAAGACGACCCTCGTCCTCTCGCTCTCGGGCTACGCGGCCAGCGTCACGCTGTTCCCCGGCCTCACGTCGTTCACGGCCATCGCGGCCGACCGGTTCATGGACGGCGCCTGCTCGGTGGGGATCTGGATCAGCTGCGAGACGATCCTGCTCGTCCGCGCCCCGCGCGGGATGAAGGCCTTCGTCACGACGATCTACGCCATGGCCGTCGCCATCGGCTACGTCGTCGGGCCGCTCGCCGCCGAGCAGATCGCGCGGTTCGCGTCGATCCACCAGGCGTTCCTCGTCTCGGGGGGCCTGGCCGCCCTCTCCGCGCTGCTCGTCGTCCTCCGGCTCGACCCGGACGACGGCACCGCCGAGCACGCCCACGAAGGGGCCCACGACGGGGCCGCGCTCGACCCGGACACCGGCGCGCCGCTCGGCTTCGGCCCGCTCCTCGACCGCATCAAGACCTCCTGCTTCGGGACGTTCGCCTACGGCTACTTCCAGGCCTCGGTCGTCCTCTTCCTCCCGCTCTACCTGATGGAGTCCAAGGGGATCGCGCGGAGCGACACCATCGTCATCCCCGGCTTCTTCGCGCTCGGGATGCTCCTCTTCTCGAACCTCGCCGGGCGCTACGGCGACCGCCACGGCCACCTCAGGGTCATGCGCGTGCTGGCCGTCATCGGCGCCGTGATGGTGCTCGGGTTCGTCTTCCTCTCGACGTACGCCATGATGGCCGCCGCCGTCTTCGTCGCGGGGGCGACGCTCGCCGCCATCTCGCCCGTGAGCCTGGCGCTGCAGGGGGTCGTCACCCTGCCGCGCGACTACGGGCGGGCCAACTCCATCTACAACGCCTTCTACGCCGCCGGCATGCTCTTCGGGCCGAAGGTCTCGAGCATCCTCTTCGCCCGCTACGGCGGCGCGGCGATGCTCTTCCACCTGACCGCCCTCTGGCTCGCGTTCATCGCCTTCACCGTCGTCTACGCCGCCGACGACCCGGCGGCCTCGAAGCGGCGCGCCGACCGCGCGGTCGCCGAGGTGGCGTAGCGCTCGCGCCCGGTCACGCCTCGCGCGTGAAGAAGGCGCAGAGCTCGTCGTGCAGCGCCCGGGCGTCGCGCCGGCCGAGGTCGATGAGCTGCGTGGCGAACTCGCCGTCGAAGAGCAGGTAGGAGAGGAGATCGGCCTCCCCCTCGGCGTCCCACTCGCCGATGCGCCGCAGGAGCGTCCCGACCACGCCGGGGGCGCGCCGGAGGAACTCGGGCGACTGCACGTAGGTCGCCGCCATCCGGCCGATGTTCTCGGAGGCGCGCACGTGCACGACGCGGAGCGACCGGACGCCCGACGCCGCGACGGTCTGCCCGAGCTCCTGGTTGACCGCGTCGACGAAGGCGGCGCCGAAGCGCCGGGTCCCGGCGTCCAGGATGGCGTTGATCCGCTTCAGCCGGTCGAGGTCGTTGTCGATGCGATCGAGCAGGAGGGCGTTGAGCGCCTTGCCCAGGATGAAGAGCGGGCTCGGCGCGGCGCCGCCGGCGTGAGGGAGCGCGGCCTCGCCGGTCCCGGAGGGCTCGGGGGCGACGAACCGCGGGTTCACGACGATGAGCCCGCTCGCGCCGAGCCGGCGCGCGGGGGAGAGCGGGACGTTCTGGCGCAGCCCGCCGTCGCAGAAGTACTCGCCGTCGATCTGCACCGCCGGGAACATGAGCGGCAGGGCGGAGGAGGCGAGGGCGTGGCGCGCGCCGAGCTCCGTCGGGCAGACGGCGATCGTCGGGTCGCGGCTCCAGCGGGGGCGGGCGCCCGGGGCGTGCTCGACGAAGATGACCGTCTTGCCGCTGACGAGGTGCGTCGTCGAGAGCGTCAGGCCGAGCAGATCGCCGCGGGCGAGGTTCTCGCGGATCTGCGCGAACGGGACGGCCCGGTCGACGATCCCCTCGATGCCGCGCGGGTCGAGCAGCCCGCCGCGGTGCCAGTGCGTCGAGCCGGGCTTCCCCCTGCCGAAGCGGCCGAAGAAGCGGGCGAGCTCCCCCGTGTTGGCCCGGACGATCTGCTCGATGCGGAGCCGCTGCCACTCCCCGCGGAGGACGCGCCGGCAGACCTCGGGCTCCCGCAGGTGCGCGGCGACGACGCAGGCGTTGATCGCCCCGACCGACGTCCCGCACAGGACGTCGAGCCGCGGGCGCCGGCCGATGGCCCGGGCGACCTCGTCCTCGATGTAGTCGACGACGCCGACCTCGTACGCCCCGCGCGCCGCGCCCCCCGCGAGCACGAGCGCGTTCACCGGCCCGGCTCCCTGCGGACGGTCCATCTCCGGTCAGCGTACGGTGAGGCCCCCCGGAACGCGACTACTTCGGCTGCGTGTTGCAGAAGCCGCCGACGCAGCTGGCCGTCGCGTCGCAGCAGTCGGACGACACCTTGCACGCGTCGCCCGACCCCGCGCAGCCCGCGGTGGGGGTCCCGCAGACCGGCGCCCCGCCGTCCACGCTCAGGCAGAAGCCGGCGCAGCACTCGTAGCCGCCGGTGCAGCCCTGCCCCGTCGTCTTGCAGGGGTCGAGCGCCCACTCGCCGCGCATGTTCTGGTCGCCCGTGTCCTGGCCGGGGAGCCAGAAGGCCGGGTGGCTCGGGTCCTTGCCGGCGGTCGGCTGCGCGTCGATGGCCGTCACCCAGAGCTGCTTGTGGCGTCCTGGGGCGCCGGACGTCCCCTCGTTGGTGTCGGTCAGCGTGTTGCCGTAGACCCGCTCGGTCACGAAGACGAGCCAGAAGTAGCCCCCGACGGCGACCGGCATGAAGGTCGGCTCGTAGTTGGCGTCCGTCTGCGTGTAGAGCCCGGTCCCCGTGTTCGCGGCGTCGAGCGGGATGATGGTCGCGCCGTCGAGCGACGTCAGCGAGAGCTCGGCCTGGGCCCCCCGCGACCGGACCTGCGTGGAGCGCTCGAAGGCGATCCACTTCGAGTCGGGGCTGAACGACGGGTACGTCGTCGTGGGGCGCGTGGCCGTCCCGGCGACGACCTGGTGCGTGTTGGTGAACGTCGGCGGCGAGGCCGTGACGCTGACGTCCGTCGTCCAGAGGCTGGAGGTCGTGTAGTCGAGCCAGTTGCCGTCCGCGCGGACCGCGAAGGCGATGTGGTTGCCGTCCGGCGACCAGGCGGGCTGGACGGGGTTGCCCGAGCCCGGGGTCAGCTGCGCGGCGGTGGTCGCGCTGTTCGCGGGGTTGAGGGAGAGGGAAGACGTCCCCTGCTCCTGCCCCCAGAGCACCCACGAGCCGTCGGGGGAGATCGCCTGGAAGCCGGAGCCCGCCGCGCCGTTGTTCGGGTCGGTGCCGCTCACGAAGATCGAGGCGCCCGTGGCCGTGTCGAACGTCCCCCACGGGCTCGCGGAGCCGTTGAACGACGCGACGACGGTGTTGCCGTTGCGCGAGACGGAGTGGCAGGCGACGCACGTGATCGCCGGGCTGACGCCGGTCGGGATCTTGAGGAACGCTCCGGGCCCTTGCCCCACGGGCATCTTCACGACGGTCCCGAGGTTGATCTCCCAGTAGTAGATGGTCCCGGCGAGGTTGGCCGCCGCGATGGTCCACGCCTCGGTCACCGGCGTGTAGGCGGTCGTCCCGTCGTAGCGCGCGATCGAGAACGTCATCGCGCCGGTGCCCGAGCTCGTCAGCACGCTCCAGATGTCGACCGGCGTGGTCGGCAGCGTGAAGCTCGGCGCGGACGGCGTCGCCGTCGTCGTGAACGCCTCGAACGTCACCGTCGGGGTCGTGATCTTGATGTCGTAGACGTCGGTCGCGTTGCCGGCGCACGCGGGGGCCACGCCGAGGCACCACTGGGGCACCGGGGCCGGGAGGCCGCGCGGGAAGACCGTCTTGTCGTACGGGTAGTCGAGCGCCAGGAGCGGGTCGGCCTTGGTCGCCGCCGCGAACTTCGGCCCCAGCGTCGCCGCGACGCGGTCCGGGTCGAGGGTCATCGACAGGATCACGGTCGCGGTCGTCGTCGCCGTGAGACCGTTCGAGGTCGCCGTGACCTTCGCCACGCCGCCGACCCGTCCGGTCGCCGTCAGCTTCCCGGCGCCGTCGAGGGTCGCGATGTCGGGGCGATCGATGGTCCAGGTGACGCCGCTCACGGGCACGAGCCCCTTGGAGGTCGTCCCCTCGACCTGGAACGCCGTCGCGGTCGGGATGGTGCCGTCCTTCACCACGATGGTCGGGTTGGCCGGCTTGATGGCGATCGAGATGACCGCGGCCTGGCCGGTGCCGAGGCTCTGGCTCGTCTCGCCCCCCGAGTCGCGGGCCAGCGTCGCGTCGACCGTCGTGGCGTCCCCGGTCCCGCCGTCCGCCGCGGCGCCCCCGCTGCTGCCGCAGCCCGCCCCGAGCCCCGCGATCGCGCCCAGCGCGACCACGCCTCCGACCCACTGCCCGTCACGTCGCATCGCGCACCTCACCCCTGATCCATAGCAGCCAGCCCCGCCACCCGGGGGGAGAGAGCGCCTCGCGAGGAGGCGACGGCCGCGCGCCCGTCACAAGCTCCCGACGCCCCCGACGCGGCTCCGCTCGATGGCGTCGAGCAGCCCCTCGAAGGCGTCGTGCAGCGCCCAGGCCCTCGCCCCGGACGAGGGGAGCGCGGCGGCGGAGGCGCGACGCTCCCCGAGGGCGGCGACGGGGGCGTGACAGCTCGCGGGGAGGGCCGACTCGAGCGAGCGGGCCGCCCGCTCGTAGCGCTCGGCGGCGCCGGTCGCGTCCCCCTGGTTGTAGAGCGGGGCGGCGTGGGCGATCGCCACGGTCAAGGCCTCCTCCATGGCGTCGAGGTCCGCGACGGAGCACCCCTCGAGGAAGCGCGCCGGGTAGACCGGGACGCTGTGCTCGATGGGTGCAGGCGGCGTCCCGGGCGCGTCGACGACGTGGCGCGGCGGATCGCCGAACGAGTCGAGCTGGGCCTCGTCGGAGGGGGCGACGAGCGCGCCGGCGTGCCTCGGCTGCATGACCACGACGCCCCGTGCGTGCCCCGCGACGAGCGCGACGAGCAGGAACCCTGCTCCGGTCATCGTCCCGGCGAACGCCAGCATGAAGCTCGCGAGGCCGGCGGGGCCTCTGCTCCGCCCGGCCCCCTCCCCGCGGGGGAGCGGCGGCGGCGGCCGGCTCTCCAGCGCACCAGCAAACGGGTATCCCGGCGGGGGCCGCACTCGTAGAGCTTAGCGCCGCTTCGCGGGACGTCGAGGGGGAGCGGGTGCGACGTCTACCGCCACGGTCTCTCCGGCCGGGAGCGGCGCGTCCTCGACGACGTGACCGCCGCGCACGGCGAAGCGCGGGGCGGCCGTGCCGAACGGCGTGAGGGTCGCTCCGTCCTCCCCCTGCTCGATGACGACCCCCCCCTTGCGCGTGAGGCCGTAGCCGACCGCGCCCGGCTCGCCCGACGCGGCGAGGAGGTGCAGCAGGACGTGCAGCTCCTCCCAGCCGTCGGCCTCGGCGTGGGCGTCGACGTAGACCGGCGCGAGGTTCATGCAGGGGAAGAGCTTCGGCGCGACCACCTCGCTCACGTCCGCCTCCGGGAAGCGGACCCACGCGCGGCCGAGCATGATCGACCCGGCGCTGATGCCGATCATCGGCCGCCCGTCCTGGGCGAGCCGGCGGAAGAGCGGCAGCACCCCGCGCTCGGCGAGGACGTTCATGCCCGCCTCGACGTCGCCGCCCGAGACGAACACCACGTCGCAGTCCTCGAGGACGGCAAGGGCGGAGCTCTGCTTCGCCCTCGGCGACGCCAGCTTCACGGCCTGCACGCGCGCTCCTGCCGCGACGATCAGCGCGCCGATCATCCCCTGGAAGGCGGCGTTGTCGCCGCTCGCCGCCCCGACGTAGGCGACCAGCGGCTTGCGCCCCCGCGCGGGGGTGGGGAGGGCGCTCTTGATGTGCCGGCGGAGCGAGACGAGCGTCCCGGGGCCGCCGCCGATCAGGTGGATGCGCGAGCGGAGCATGGGGGCGAGCCTACGACGGAACGGGGGTCATGTGGCGCCGACCTCGGCCGCCCTCCTGCCACGGCGCGCCTGGCGCGCGCCTCTCCGGCATGGGGGGGCGCGCTACAGCGCCTTGCGGACGAAGATCGCCTCGAGCGTCTCGCGCTTGGGGGTGAGCGCGTCGACGTTGGCCCCGGCGGCGAGCGCCTTCTCGAGCAGGAGGCGCCGCTTCGCCTCCCCCTCGACCTCCACGATCCAGGCGCCGGCCATCTCGTGCGCCTTCAGGTCCATCGCCGCCACGGCCTCGCGCAGCGCCGGCGTCACGCCCGTCAGCGTGACCTCGCTCCACTGCGTCCCGGTGTCGAGCAGCTCACGCAGCCGCCCCGCGACCACGACCTCGCCGCGCCGGAGGATGCAGACGCGGTCGCAGAGGGTCTCGACGTCGGCCAGGATGTGGGTCGAGAAGAAGACCGTCCGCCCTGCCCGGGCCTCCTCGGCGATGATGTCGCGCACCTCCTTGCGCCCCATCGGGTCGAGGCCGCTCATCGGCTCGTCGAGGATGAGCAGCTCGGGCCCGTGCACCAGCGCCGCCGCCAGCCCCACGCGCTGGAGCATCCCCTTCGAGAGCGCCTGCACCGCGCGGTCCATCGCGTGTCCCATCCCGACGCGCTCGAGGATCTTCTCGACCGCCCCGTCGAGGCCGCGCCCCCCCATGCCGGAGAGGCGCGCGCAGAGCGCCACGAACTCCCGGGGGGAGAGGTACGGGTAGACGTACGGGTTCTCGGGGAGGAACCCGACGCGCGCCATCGCCTTCGCCGACGGGATCGCCTCGCCGAAGATGGTCGCCGCCCCGCTCGTCGCGCGGATGAGGCCGGTCAGCATCTTGATGGTGGTCGTCTTGCCGGCGCCGTTCGGGCCGAGGAAGCCGAAGACGTCCCCTTCGGCCACCTCGAAGCTGACCCCCCTGACGGCGTGCACCTTCTTGCCGGTGAACGGCTTGGAGAACGTCTTGACGAGGCGATCGACGCGGAGGATGGGGGGGGCGCTCATGGGTCGTGACTCTCCGGCAGACGCTCGGCGGGCGGCAGAGGGGCGGGCCCGGGGGCCGAGCCGTACTGGTGCAGCTTGTACTGAATCTTGCGCGTGGAGACGCCGAGGATGAGCGCCGCCTTGGAGGTCGAGCCGCCGCACGCCTCGAGCGTCTTCAGGATGGCGTAGCGCTCGAGGTCGGCGATCGTCGCGCCCGGGATGGGGGGGAGCCCCTCGCGCTCGGCGACGGGGACGATGGTCGGCGGCAGGTGCCGCACGTCGATCTCCGCGCCGTCGCAGAGGACGGCGGCGCGCTCGACGGCGTTCTCGAGCTCGCGCACGTTGCCGGGCCAGGCGTGGGCCGTGAGCCGGGCGGCCGCCGCCTCGGAGATGCCGGTGATCTGCTTGCCGTTCTCCTCGGAGTAGCGGGCGAGGAAGAACTCGACCAGCGGGAGGATGTCGCCGCGCCGGTCGCGCAGCGGCGGGATCTCCACCGTCACGACGTTGAGGCGATAGAAGAGATCCTCGCGGAAGGTCCCCTTCTGCATCTCGGCGGCGAGGTCCCGGTTGGTCGCGGCGATGACGCGGACGTCGACGCGCACCGTCTCGTTGCCCCCCACGCGCTCGAACGCGCGCTCCTGGAGGAAGCGGAGCAGCTTGACCTGCGTGCCGGCCGAGATTTCGCCGATCTCGTCGAGGAAGAGCGTGCCGCCGTCGGCCTGCTTGAAGCGCCCCTCGCGCCGCCCGGCCGCCCCGGTGAAGGCGCCGCGCTCGTGCCCGAAGAGCTCGCTCTCGAGGAGCGACTCGGCCAGCGCCGCGCAGTGCAGGCGCACGAACGGCATCTTGGCCCTGGGGGAGGCGGCGTGGAGCGCCTGCGCGACGAGCTCCTTCCCGGTCCCGCTCTCGCCGGTCACCAGCACGCTCGCGCGGCTCGGCCCGACCTGGGCGACGAGGTCGAGGATGGCCGCCATCTTCGGGTCGGCCGAGACGATGTGGCCCGCGACGTTGCGGTCCCGGAGGCGGTCGCGCAGGGCGCGGGTCTCGGAGACGAGCCGCGCCTTCTCCATCGCGCGCTCGATGACGGCCGAGACCGCGTACGGCTCGAGCGGCTTGGTCAGGTAGTTCTCGGCCCCCCGCTTCACCGCGTCCACGGCGCCGTGGATGGTCCCGAAGGCGGTCATCACCACGAAGACCGCGCCCGGGGCCATCGCCCGCGCCTTGTCGATGAAGGCCATCCCGTCGAGCCCCGGCATCTTCAGGTCGGTCAGGATGACGTCCGGGGCGAAGTCCTCGAGCTTCCCGAGCGCCTTGAACCCGTCGGCGGCGGTCTCGGTCGCGTAGCCGTCGTCGCGGAGGATCTCGCTCAGCGCGGCGCGCGCGTTCGCCTCGTCGTCCACGATGAGGATGCGTCCGCGGGAGGGCATGCCACTCTGGAGGTTACCGCGACCTTCGCGCGGCCCCCCAGGAAAGAGCGGCGTGGCGCTTCCGGTTTCGGCCGGAGGGGTGGTACAACGCCTTCGCCGTCGATCCCGGACGACCGACGCACCCGGAGAGTGATGAAGACCCAAGCATTCGTGGCGCGCCCCCGTCGCACGATGATCGCCACCGCGCTCCCGCTGGTTGCCGGCATCTTGCCCGGCCTTCTCCTCCTCGGAGCGAACCCTGCCTACGCGCAGGCCCCCGCCGCGGCCCCCGCGCCGGTCATCCCGACGGCGCCTGGAGAGCCCGCCGCGGCCCCCGCGCCCGTCATCCCCGCCCCGCCGGCTGGAGCCGCGCCGGTCGCCGCCGCCGCCCCGGGCCCTGCCGCCGTCGCCCCCCCCGCCGAGTCCGAGGAGGAGGCGCGGTGGCGCGAGCGCGACCACCAGCTCCTCGAGTCGGACGCCATCAACGGCGGCGTCGGCCTCCTCCACATGCAGCACGCGCAGAGCGGCGCGCCGGGGCAGTTCCGCCTCGGCTTCAACACGGAGTTCTTCTCGTCCGGGTTCCTCTGCTCGACGACCTACCCGTGCCCCGCCAACACGGCGGGCGGCTCGCGCATCACGAGCGACACGATGAACCACGTCGGGGCGACGCTCAGCCTGAGCGCGACCCTCACGAGCTGGCTCGAGGGGTACGCCTCGACCGGCGCCTACGCGAACTCCGACAGCGCCAACCGGCCGTCCCTCCTCCAGGTGCTCGGCGACACCGACCTCGGCCTCAAGGCGTTCTACGGCGTGAACAAGGTCCTGTTCATCGGCGCCGCGGCCGAGCTCGACCTCGTCAACGGGACGGGGGCCGTGGGGCTCGACGGCTCGGGGACGGGGGGGAAGTTCCGCCTGCTCGGCACGACCGACCTGCGCGGCATGGACAAGTCGGTCCCGCTGCGCTTCAGCTTGAACGCCACCTACTCGGTCGACAACACCGGCGACGTCCTCACGTCGACCGAGACCGCCCTCGGCGCCCCGGTCAGCCGGATCGAGCGGTACGGCCTCCAGGTCAACAGGGTCGATCACTTCGACATCAACATCGGCGCCGAGACCTTCCTCGCCGACGAGCATGTCCGCCCGTTCCTCGAGTACGGGATGCTCATCCCCATCAACCGGCAGGGGTACGCCTGCCACCCGAACAACCCGAGCTCCGACCAGTGCCTCGCCAACGACAAGCTCGCCCCGAGCAAGCTGACCATCGGCGCGCGCTTCCTCCCCTGGAAGCGGGGCTTCAGCCTCCTGGCCGCCATGGACATCGGCGTCACGGGCGTCGGTAACTTCATCGAGGAGGTCGCGCCGCAGGCCCCCTGGACCCTCTACATCGGCGGCGGCTGGGCCATCGACACGCAGGAGCGCCCGCCGGTCGAGAAGGTCAAGCTCGTCGAGAAGACGATCGAGATCCCGGTCGGCCACGTGAAGGGCTTCGTCCACGAGAAGGACAAGGACACGGGCGTCGCGAACGCCATCGTCGGCTACGACAACCACCCGGAGTTCACGGCGATGGCCACCGGCGCCGACGGGCGGTTCCTCACGCAGGGGCTGGCGGTCGGTCCGTACAAGTTCACGGTCCGCGCGG
>Ga0316217_10004365_pt1 | contig 15368 bp, 12 predicted proteins | sample 1anoAmetaG_FD_203633 | JGI IMG/M metagenome (GOLD analysis project Ga0316217, IMG submission 203633) | Freshwater microbial communities from Trout Bog Lake, Wisconsin, USA - 1anoA | ecosystem: Environmental > Aquatic > Freshwater > Lake > Hypolimnion/Profundal zone | place: USA: Wisconsin... | reverse complement strand
TATTCTCGGCGCCCCGGCGGCCTCACGCCGGGGCGGGGCGAGGGAGCCGGCGCCCGGCCCGGCAAAATATTTTGTGCAGGATTTGCATTTCCGCGTGGCCGGCCCCGTCGTCACGCAGCTCCAGGAAACCTTCGCCAACGACTGGGCGTTTGCCACCGGCGAGATTCTTGACGGCGAACGGTGGTTCCCCGCGACGCCGGATTGCGGCAAGGTCATCGCGCGGGTCATCCCCGACGGACCGGACGCCGATTTTGAAAAGGCCCGGCTGACGCTGCTCGCCGCGCTCGCCGAGGCGCAAACGTCCGTGCAAATTCTCACGCCGTATTTCCTGCCGGACAGCGCGCTGATCACCGCGCTCAACCTCGCCGCGCTGCGCGGCGTGCGCGTGGACATCCTCTTGCCGGCGAAAAACAACCTGCCGGCCGTCCACTGGGCGTCGCGGGCGATGTGGTGGCAGGTGCTGGAACGCGGCTGCAAAATCTGGCTCACGCCGCCGCCGTTCGACCACTCCAAGCTGATGATCGTGGACGGCCACTGGGTTTTCCTCGGCTCGGCCAACTGGGACGCGCGCAGCTTGCGCTTGAATTTTGAATTGAACGTGGAATGCTACGGCCGCGATTTCGCGCGGGAAATGCAGCGGGTCATGGAAAGGAAAATTTCCGCCGCCCGGGAAATCACGCTGGCGGAGGCGGACGGACGTCCGCTGCCGGCCAGGTTGCGCGACGCCACCGCCCGGCTATTTTCACCCTATTTATGAATTATGAAAACCTTTGACAGCCTCACGGAACAGGAAATCCTCGCGCTGGCCGTTTCGCTCGAAGAGGAGGACGCGCGCATTTACGAAGATTTTGCCGACGGCCTCCAGGAGAACCATCCCGAGCAGGCCGCCAAATTCCGCGAGATGCGCCGCGAAGAGGACGGCCACCGCCATCGCCTGCTAGAACTCTACAAAGCGCGCTTCGGCGAACACGTGCCGCACATCCGCCGGCAGGACGTGCGCGGGTTTGTGGACCGCAAACCGGTCTGGCTCGTGCGCCCGCTCGGCTTGAAGACCGTCCAGAAAACCGCCGAGAGCATGGAAGTCGAGACGCGCCGGTTTTATGAAGCGGTCATGCGCCGCACCACCGACACCGGCATCCGACAGCTGCTCGGCGACCTGGCCGAGGAGGAACGCGTCCACGCGCACACCGCCGACCGGATCGGCGCGACCACCATGAGCGAGGATGAAACCTCCCAGGAGAAACGGCTGTTCGTTTTGCAAGTCGTGCAGCCCGGACTGGCCGGCCTGATGGACGGTTCCGTTTCCACGCTGGCACCGCTGTTTTGCGCCGCGTTCGCCACGCATAGCAGCACGGCGACATTTCTGGTCGGCCTGGCCGCGAGCGTCGGCGCGGGCATCAGCATGGGCTTCGCCGAAGCGTTGTCGGACGACGGTTCGCTCACGGGCCGCGGCCATCCGTGGGCGCGCGGCGCGGTCTGCGGCCTGATGACCGCGCTGGGCGGCCTCGGCCACACCCTGCCGTATCTGATCCGGGATTATAAAACCGCCACGGGCATTGCCGTGGGCGTGGTGCTGGTGGAACTCGGCCTCATCTCGTGGATCCGCCACCGGTTCATGGATACGCCGTGGGGCTCGGCGCTGTTCCAAATCGGCCTCGGCGGCGCGCTGGTGTTCCTGGCGGGAATTTTGATTGGCAATTCCTGAAATGCCGCCGGGCAACGGCGCAGGCGAAACCAATCTTGCACGCGGACCGGGTCTGAATCAAAATGCGCGCGGCGTCATTGAATTTACATGAGCTTGCACAAATTAGCCGGGAAACCCGCCCCTGCCGGATTGCTGATAGATGTCAGCAAACTGGAACGCGATTACTACGAAAAAAAGCCCGACCTGTCGGATCCCAACCAGCTCGTCAGCTTCGGCACGAGCGGCCATCGCGGCACGCCGTTCAACGGCACGTTCACCGAGGCGCACATCCTCGCGATCACGCAGGCGATTTGTGAATTTCGCAAAAACAAAAACATTTCCGGCCCGCTGTTCATCGGCAAGGATTCGCACGCGGCGTCCGCGCCGGCGCAACGCACCGCGCTGGAAGTGCTCGCGGCCAACGGCGTCGAGACATTCATCCAGCGCGGCGACAGTTTTACGCCCACGCCTTCGATTTCGCACGCCATCTTGACTTACAACCGCGGCCGCACCGGCGGCCTGGCGGACGGCATCATCATCACGCCCTCGCACAATCCGCCTTCGGACGGCGGCTTCAAATACAATCCGCCGAACGGCGGACCGGCGGACACCGACATCACCGGCTGGGTGCAAAACCGCGCCAATGAAATCCTGCGCGGCGGCAATCGCGAGGTGAAGCGGCTCGCCTACGAATCCGCGCTCAAGGCAAGCAACACGCACTTGCACGATTTCATCACGCCTTACGTCGCGACGCTCGGCGAGGTGATTGACATGGCGGCCATCAAGGCCGCCGGCGTGCGCCTCGGCATTGATCCGCTGGGCGGCGCGTCCTTGCCGTATTGGCAGCCGGTCAAGGAGCGCTACGGCTTGGACATCACCATCGTGAACACCACGGTGGATCCGCGCTTTGGTTTCATGACGCTGGATCGTGACGGGAAAATCCGCATGGACTGCTCCAGCCCCTACGCGATGGCGAGCCTCGTCGGGTTGAAGGACAAATTCAGCGTCGCCTTCGGCAACGATCCGGACGCCGACCGCCACGGCATCGTCACGCCGTCGGCGGGATTGCTGAACCCGAACCATTATCTCGCCGTCGCCATCAACTATCTGCTCACGCACCGGCCGCAGTGGAACAAAAATGCCGCCATCGGCAAAACGCTCGTCAGCAGCAGCAGCATTGACCGCGTGGTCGCAGCGCTGGGCCGCCAGCTGATGGAAGTGCCGGTGGGCTTCAAATGGTTCGCGCCCGGACTGGCCGACGGTTCGGTGTGCTTTGGCGGCGAAGAAAGCGCCGGCGCGAGCTTCCTGCGGCGCGACGGCGGCGGGTGGACCACGGACAAGGATGGCCTGATCCTCGGCCTGCTCGCGGCGGAGATTTGCGCCACCACCGGCAAAGACCCCGGCCAGCATTACGCGGAACTCACGTCGAAATTCGGCGCGCCGAGCTACACGCGCGTTGACGCGGCCGCCACGCCGGAACAAAAGCAGGCGTTCAAGAAACTCACGCCCGAAGCCGTGACCGCCAAGACGCTCGCCGGCGACGCCATCACGCAAAAGCTCACGCGCGCGCCCGGCAACCACGCGGACATCGGCGGCCTGAAGGTCTGCACGCAAAACGGCTGGTTCGCCGCGCGGCCATCCGGCACGGAAAACATTTACAAGGTCTATGCCGAGAGTTTCAAAGGCGAGCCGCACCTTGACGCCATCGTCGCCGAGGCGCAAGCCATCGTGACGGCGTCGCTCGCGAGCAAATAACCATTGCTGGAAAAACAAAAAGCGCCGAAGCCAGGTTCGCTTCGGCGCTTTTTGTTGCTTCTGAAATTATTGCTTCCAGTCAAACGCTTTTTTCTTAACGGCGTAGATGTAGCCGGCGAACAAAATGCCGAGGAAGGAAATCATCGAGCCGAGAATCAGGTTGCGCGTGGCGTGTTCGGCCAGCAGATCGCGATAGACGAGGGCCCACGGATACATGAACACCACTTCGATGTCGAAGAGGATGAACAGCATCGCGACGAGATAAAATTTCACCGAGAAGCGCGCCGTGCCCTCGCCGATCGGATCCTTGCCACATTCGTAGGCGGTGTCCTTGGCCTTGGAGTGCGGGGCGAATTTACCGAGCAGCAGCGACGCCAGCAGCGTGCCGCCGGCGAACCCAACCGCCACGGCGAGCAGAATCAAAACCGGGATGTATTGCGCCAACTGCGATGGGTGCGAACTGTCCATGCCGAAAAGCTAAGGAACTTGCGGCGATTATTCAATGCGAAAGCAGCTCACTTCACGTGGGCGTCAAGAAACCGCACCATCGCGTGGCTGAAAGCCGCCAGGTCGCGCGGCGTGCGGCTGGAGATTAAATTATCGTCTTCCACCACCGGCTCATTCACCCAGATGCCGCCGGCATTTTCCAAGTCGTCCTTGATGCCGAGCGAGCCGGTGACGCGCTTGCCCTTGATCATTTTAGCGGAAATGGGAATCCAGCCGCCGTGACAGATGAAGGCGACCAGCTTGCCCTGCTCGAAAAACTCGCGCGTGAGCGACAGCACCTTCGCCTCGCGCCGCAACTTGTCCGGCATGAAACCGCCCGGCACGAGCAGTCCGCAAAAATCCTCACTGCGCGCGTCCCGCAGCAGCAGATCCGCCGTGGCGGGATAACCGTGTTTGCCGGCGTAGGTTTTGATTTCCGGCGCGGCGCATTTCAGCGCGTAGCCGGCTTCTTCCAAGCGCAGTTTTGGATACCACAGTTCCAAGTCTTCATAAACATCGTCCAGATACGCGAGCACGGTCTTGTAATGCATAGCCAACTTATTCCCCAGAAAATCCAACAAGGAAAGGAGGATTTCAGGAAAAGAATTGAACAGCCCATTCCGGTTTTTCCGGCTTTCCCGATTTATCGATGGGCGTTGCGATTCCATCCCGCTCGACCGGTATCTCGCACCGCTGAACATGGGCCTGACCGGTCTACTCCCAGCCGTTCTGCTCCTGCTCGCCGGGCGGGAAAAAACCCCGGACCGCAATCAGGCCGGCGCAAAAAGCCTGCCAGCTTGCGCCCAAAGACTGCACGCTGGTGCCCTTGGACTGTCATCTTTTCCGAAAAGACGGTCATCCCACGCCGTTGGACTGTCATCTTTTCCAAAAAGACTATCATCTTTCGGCGTTGGACTATCATCTTTCGGCGTTGGACTATCATCTTTCGGCATTGGACTATCATCTTTCGGCATTGGACTATCATCTTTCGGCATTGGACTATCATCTTTCGGCATTGGACTATCATCTTTTTCAAAAAGACGGTCATCTTTTCAAAAAAGCGTGCAATACATCGCGATGTATCGCCTGAATTTGGCGGCTGGAATTCACGAAAACAACCTCGTTTTCAACAGGTTGCGTCAAAAACAGCCGTTTTGACCTTCCGCTGGTCAAAAAACGGCAGCGGGAAACCGCCCCGCCGGCACCGCTCCGCCGCCGCAGCTTGCCTTTCATCCCGCCGCCGGTTTTAATTTGAACCCATGTCGCACGAATACGTCTTGAAACCGTTCACAAACGACTTTTATTTACTATGAACACCTAAAACCATTGTTTTTATTGGCAAATCTAACGCTTAAGCATAATTCCAGCATTGGCAGTCAGGAATATTTGCAAGGGATTTTGGCGATATTCCTTGAATAAAAAAACAAATCTGGTGGAGTAAAGAACAAAGCAAAATTAATCAGTTTTTGCTACGGGAAATTATTTAGGCAAAATGAGCGAGGCAATCAAAGAGATAGAGCACAAGTCAAGGATGTCATTCTTTGATAAGGCAGTTTGGTTTGTTTTCCTCACACCTTTAGTATTCGTTTTTACTTTATATACATCTGTGATTGGCATACAGATTCTTGCGTATAAAAAGATTCTTTCGATTTCAAGTAAGGCAGTGTATGACATAACCCAAGTAGGGATAATTATTGCAATTGTAATTGAGTTTCTTTGCCTGATATTTGCAATCGTAATTTGTTGCACCATCTGGTGGCATAAACGGAAATTCACTATTCTGATTGCCTTACTTGCCATTCTGACAAGTTGTTTTCTTGGGTATTTTACGGTCATTGCTTATGCATTAAATCAATACTATGGACACAATTGACCCCACACAACAACTCGCCAAAGATGGATTATTAAAATAAAAATCTCCTGCCAATTAAGACAATGAATTGGGCGTGGGTCGTAAATATGTTCAGTATCTAAAACCGTAGCCTTACGACTTTTCTTTATGATGAACATTGATTACAGGTTAAGAGGGCAATCTATTGTTCGGTATTCACATGAAAATTGACTACAAGATAATCAGTCAGGTTTACGAGGATGTTCAGCATGTGCAATCGTTCACGCCGGAGATCCGGCTGAACATTGACTACGCGCGCGAACTCAACGGGCAGCAGCTCGCCGCCGTCACCGCGCCGCCCGGCCCGGCGCTGGTCATCGCCGGCGCGGGCTCCGGCAAGACGCGCACGCTGACGTATCGCGTGGCGTATCTGATCGAACAGGGCATCCCGCCCGAAAGGATTCTGCTGCTCACGTTCACCAACAAGGCCGCCGGCGAAATGATGCGGCGCGTCTCGGATCTGCTCGGCCAGGAACTGCGCGCGCTCTGGGGCGGGACGTTTCACTCCATCGGCGCGCGGATTTTGCGGCTGCACGCGGAGACGCTCGGCTACCAGAAGGATTTCACCATCCTCGACCGCGACGACGCGAAGAATTTGATCAAGGCGTGCATGGCGGACGCGAAGATTGACAAGAAGGACAAGCATTTCCCCAAGCCGGACGTGCTGAATGAAATCTTTTCGCTCGCGGCCAACACGCACCAGACGGTCGCGGAACTGGTGGAGGGGCAGTTCAGCTATTTCTCGCAGTTCGCCGCCGAGATCGCCGACCAGCAGCAGCGCTACCACGCCCGCAAGCGCGCGACCAACGGCATGGATTTCGACGATTTGCTCGCGCTCTGGCTCAAGCTGCTCCAGGAGCACGCGGACATCCGCGAGCATTACCAGCGGCGCTTCCAGTTCCTCCTCGTGGACGAATATCAGGACACGAACAAGCTGCAAGGCGACCTGATTGACCTGCTCGCCGCGCGGCACCACAACGTCACGGTCGTGGGCGACGACGCGCAGAGCATCTACGCCTGGCGTGGCGCGAACTTCGCGAACATCCTGGATTTTCCCAAGCGCTATCCCGGCGCGAAGGTTTTCAAGATCGAAACGAATTACCGCAGCACGCCGGAAATCTTGTCGGTGGCCAACGCCGCCATCGCCGCGAACGTGAACCAGTTCGCGAAAGAGCTCGCGCCGGCGCGCAAATCCGGCGTGAAGCCCGCGCTGGTGCAATGTCACGACGCCGGGCAGCAGGCCGCGTTCATCGCCCAGCGTGCTTTGGAATTGCGCGAGGAAGGCGTGAACCTGAACCACATCGCCGTGCTCTACCGCTCGCACTTTCACGCGCTGGAATTGCAGTTGGAGCTGACGCGGCAACAGATCCCCTTCTCCATCACCAGCGGCCTGCGGTTCTTCGAGCAGGCGCACATCAAGGACACGACAGCGTATCTGAAGTTTGTCGCCAACCCGCGCGACGAAGTTTCCTTCAAGCGGCTCGTGCAACTGATTCCCGGCATCGGCGGCAAAGGCGCGGAAAAACTTTTCCTAAGTTTCACGGCGAAGATGGCCAATCGCACGATACTGGATGCGGGTCACGGGACGCTGGATAAAAACCCCGCCACCCCCGCCACCGCACACCCCGCATCCCGCATCCCGCATCTCGCCGAATCTTTGCAGACGTGTTCCAAGAACGTGCCCAAGAAGGCCGCCGTGGCATGGACGCAATTTGTCGCCACGATTTCGCAGCTCGAAGCCGACAGCACGCGCCGGAACGCGGCAAAGATGCTGCGCCTCGTCATGGACGCGGGCTACGACGATTATCTCAAGGAGACTTACGACAACTACGGGCGGCGGCTCGACGAAATCCAGCAGCTCGCGGAGTTCGCGTTTCAATTCGGCAGCGTGGAGGAATTTCTCACGCAACTCGCGCTGCTCACGAACGTCGAGGCGGAGGACGATCCGGCGGACGACACGGAGAAGATCAAGCTCTCGACCATCCATCAGGCGAAGGGCCTGGAGTTCGAGGTGGTGTTCGTCATCATGCTCTGCGACGGCCTGTTTCCCTCCGCGCGTTCCACCGAGAGCAACGACGGCGAGGAGGAAGAGCGCCGGCTGTTCTACGTTTCCATCACGCGGGCGAAAAATGAACTCTACCTGTGCTATCCGCTGATGCGCGGCGGTTTTGGCGCTTCTGGCGCGGACACCTACCAGTCGCCGTCGCGTTTTCTTTCCGAAATCCCCAAAGCCCTGCTGAACGAGTGGAACCTGCGGTGAGCGTTACTTCACTTTTTCCCAATCGCGCACCTTGCCGGGCACGATTTTGAACAGCGGATGCGGCGCGGGAATTTTCAGCGCCGCCACTTCGCGTCCCCGCGCCGGGTCGCGCTTTTTTAGTTTTCGTTTCAGATGCGACCATTCGTAAAGCAACTGGCCGCGCGTCTCCCTGATTTTCTGGCGGGAGCGGACGGCGCCAATTTTCGCCCCGTCAAAATGGTAGCCGCGCCAGACCGATTCAGCGTGGACGGCCAGCAAGTAAGCCGCGACGGCGGCCGGCGGATTTTTGGTCCGGGCGAAACGGAGCAGCTGCGGGTGATGTTTGTAGCCGCGCGTGCCGCCGTTCAAGACTTTCTGGGCCAGCAACGTCTCGCGCCAGAGCGCGACCAGTCCCTTGGCGTCGAGATATCGGGGATGCAGCGTCCAGAGCCGCATTTCAGCGCGTGATGCCGCGCTGGCTGGCGGCGATGAATCCGGCGAAGTGCTTCACTTCCGGCAGCGGCGGCAGCTCGGCTTCAATTTTTCCCACCGCGTCGGCCACCGCGAGGTTTTGCAGAAAAACGATCTTGTAGGCCGCGCGCAGCGCCGCCTGCAGATCCCCGGAAAAGCCGGCGCGCTCCAGGCCGATTTTGTTGATGGCGCGCGTTTCGGCGGGGTTGCCCTCGACGATGGTGTAAGGCGCCACGTCCTGCGACAGGCGGGTGCAGCCGCCGGTCATGCAGCGCGTGCCGATGCGGCAAAACTGATGCACCGCCGTGTAGCCGCCCAGAATCGCATGGTCCTCCACCACGACGTGCCCCGCCAGGCCGGCGAAGCCGGACATGATGATGCCGTTGCCCAGCCGGCAATCGTGCGCGATATGGACGTAAGTCAGAAAAAGATTACCGTCGCCGATGACGGTGGCGTCGCCCTCGCTGGTGGCGGAATGCACGGTGACGCCTTCGCGAAAAACATTTTTTTCGCCGATGCGGACGTGGGTGACGCCGCCTTTCCATTTCAGGTCCTGCGTCTTTTTGCCGATGGTGGCGAACGGAAAGATTTCGTTCTCCCGGCCGAGCACCGCGTGGCCGTCCACGACCACGTGCGAATGTAATTTGCACCGGTCGCCGATCGTCACGTGCTCGCCGATGACGCAATACGGCCCAATTTCGCAGCCGGCACCGATTTGCGCCCGGGAATGGATGATGGCGGATGGATGAATCATGCGTCGCGGAGCATGAAAGTGATTTCGGCTTCGCTCACGATCTCGCCGTCCACCTTGCAGACGCCTTTGGCCTTGCCGATTCTGCCGCGCGCCTTGATTAATTCCAATTCCATGACCAGCACATCGCCGGGGCCGACCGGCCGGCGCCATTTCACATTGTCGGCGGCCATGAAATACGCCACCTGGTTCGCCGCCTTGATGATTTTCAGCAGCAAAACCCCGGCGACCTGCGCCATCGCCTCCAGTTGCAGCACGCCCGGCATGATCGGATGACCGGGAAAATGACCGACGAAAAACGGCTCGTTCATCGTCACGCATTTGATGCCGGTGATTTTCATGCCGTCAATCTTCAGGATCCGGTCCACCAGCAGGAACGGCGGGCGGTGCGGCAGAAATTTCATCAGCTCCTCGATGCCCATGGCGCCCTCGGCGGCGGGCGGCGGCACCAGCGCGTCATTCGGCGGCGGCGCGAAGGTCTGCTGCGCGCGGATGGGCCGGTTGATCTGCTCGATGATTTTTTTCACCAGCGTGGCGTTGGCCGCATGGCCGGGCCGCACGGCGATGACGTGGCCGCGGATCGGTTTGCCCAGCAGTGACAGGTCGCCGACGATGTCCAGCATCTTGTGCCGCACAAATTCCTCGCGGTAGCGCAGCGGCTCGGTCGTCAGCACCGCGTCGTCGCGGATGACGACGGCGTTCTCGAGGCTGCCGCCCTTGATCAGGCCGTTCTTGAACAGGAATTCAATCTCCTCGTAAAAACAAAACGTCCGCGCGTGCGCCAGTTCCTTTTCCCACGTCTTGGGCGTCACCTCGGTGGAATAAAACTGCGTGAACCGCCCCTGCTTGTCCGCGCTCGTGCAGGTGATCTTGAACTGTTCGGCGGGAAACAGCGTCATCACCGTCTCGCCCAGCCGGATTTCAATCGGCTCGGTCGGCGTGAAAAACTCCTTCTTCTCCGGCTGTTCCGTGAGGCCCGCCGCCAAGATGATTTTGCAGAACTCGCGCGAGCTGCCGTCGGCGATCGGCGGCTCGTTGGCGTCCAGCTCGATCACCGCGTTGTCAATGCCGTAGCCCGCCAGCGCGGCGAGGACGTGTTCGACGGTGTGGACTTTGACGTTGCCCTTGGCGAGCGTCGTGGAGCGGTTCGTTTCCGAGACATTTTCCACGCGCGCCTCGATTTCCGGCTTGCCGTCAAGGTCCACGCGGCGGAACCGCACGCCGCTGTTGGCGGGCGCGGGCAGAATCGTCATGTTGACACGATTCCCGCTGTGGAGACCAATGCCGGAAAAACTGGCGGGGCGATTGAGCGTCTGCTGATTGAGCACGCGCAGATTGAATAAAAAATCAGGCCCTTTGGCAAGGTTGCTTTCCGCCGGTCACTTTAATTCCGCCGCCATCTGCCCGCCCAGCGCCGCCGCCTCGGCAACCGGCTTTTTGCCTTCGCCGCGTTTCACGGTTTCGTCGCGGAAGGAAATCGCCTTGAGCGTCACTTGGTCGCCGGCAATCTCCGCGTAGGCGCCGACCGGGCTCTGACAGCCGCCGCCCATGCCGCGCAGAAACGCGCGCTCGGCGGTCACGGCGTGAAAAGTGTCAACGTGATTCAGCCGCTCCACAATCCTCCCGATGCGCTCGTCGTCCGCGCGAATCTCAAGGCCGATCGCGCCCTGGCCGACGCACGGCAGCATCTCGTCCAGGCCCAGCACCGTCGCCCGCAGACCGGGCGGCACGGCGTCGCCGCTGATGGTGCCGTCGGCGCTGATGTTAAAATTGAGCCGCTTCATGCCCGCCAGCGCGAGGATGGTGGCATCCAGTTCGCCGCGCTCGGCGACCTTCTGCATCCGCGTGGCAACATTGCCGCGAATCTCGACGATATTCAAATCCGGCCGCACCGCGAGCAAAGACTGTTTCCGCCGCGTGCTGCTGGTGGCGATCGTCGCGCCCTTGGGAAAATCTTTCAGCTTCAGGTGCGGCTTGAAACCGCGCAACGGCGATTGTCCCGGCGACCAGTCGGCTTGCTCCTTGGTGGAATCTTTTTGTTTTTTAAGAAACGCCGCGTCGCGATAAATCAAAACATCGCGCACATCCTCGCGCCGGGGCGTGGCGGCGAGCATCAGGCCGGGCGGCAGATCCGTCGGCAAATCTTTCAGGCTGTGGACGGCGAGGTCGGCCTGGCCATTGACGAGCGCCATTTCAAGCTCCTTCGTGAAGAGGCCCTTCGGCAAGCCGCCTTCCACCTTGGCCATCGAGGCCTTCTGCAACTTGTCGCCGGTGGTCTTGATGATTTTCAGATCGAAGCGCAGCAGCGGAAACGCGGCGCGGCACAGCGCGGCAATCATATTGGACTGCGCCAGCGCCAGCGCGCTGCCCCGCGTGCAGATGACAATCGGTTTTTCAGCCATAAATCTTGCCACAGATTTTCACAGATAAATGCTGATGGAAAGCAAACAACTTTTGCCGCGGCAAAAATATTTCACCAGATTTTCGTGCGCTGTTCCGGCGGCAGCCACATCGGCGCGCCGGGCTGGATGCCGAAGGCGGCATAAAATTCCGGAATGTTCATCAGCGTGCCGTTGGCGCGGAATCGGCCGGGCGAATGCGGATCCACCGTGATGAGCCGCCGCGCCTCCGCGTCGCGGATGTTGATGCGCCAGACCTGCGCATACGAAAGGAAAAACCGCTGCTCCGGCGTGAAGCCGTCAATGGTCTTCCGCTTGGCCGGATCCTTGGCCAGCGCCCGCTCCAAGGCTTCGTAGGCGATGCTCACGCCGCCGAGGTCGGCCAGGTTTTCGCCGAGTGTGAGCTGGCCGTTGACGCGCAGGCCGGACAGCGCTTCAAAGCCGTTGAATTCCGCCACCAGCTTTTGCGCCCGCGCCTCGAACGCCTTCGCATCGGCCGCCGTCCACCAGTCGTTGAGGTTGCCCTCGGCGTCATACTTGCGGCCCTGGTCGTCGTAGCCGTGCGTCATCTCGTGGCCGATGACCACGCCGATGGCGCCGTAATTCACCGCGTCGTCCAGCGTCAGGTCAAAGAACGGCGGCTGCAGGATGCCGGCGGGAAAAACAATCTCGTTCATGGAGGAATTGAAATAGGCGTTGACCGTTTCCGGCGTCATGTGCCATTCGCTGCGATCCACGGCGTGGCCGACGCGGACGATTTCGCGGCGCGACTCGAACTGCGCCGCGCGGCGGACGTTGCCGAGATAATCGCCGGGCCGGAGGTCAATGGACGAGTAATCGCGAAACTTCTCCGGATGGCCGATCTTGGCCGTGAACCGGTCGAACTTCGCCAGCGCCTTCGCGCGCGTCGCCGCGCTCATCCACGGCACCGCCGCCAGCCGGTCGCGATAGACGGCCTTGAGATTGCCGACCAGCTCCAGCATCCGGGCGCGGGCCTCGGCCGGAAAATATTTTTCCACGTAAAGCCGGCCCAGCGCCTCGCCGAGGCAGCCGTCAATGACGTGCGCGGCCCGTTTCCAGCGCGGTTCCGGCTCCGGCTGGCCGCTCAAGGTCTTGCCGAAAAAGGCGAAATTCTCCTGCTCGAACGCCGCCGGCAAAAACGCGGCGGACGCCGTCAGCAGATGCCAGCGCAGATAAATCTTCCAGTCCGCCAGCGGCCGCTCGCGGACGAGCCGGTTGAGCGCCGTGAAAAATTCCGGCTGGCCGACGACTTCGTATTCCGGCGGCGCCATGTTTCGCGCCGCAAAATAAACCGGCCACGGCAGCTCCGGATATTTCGCCGCGAATTCGGCATTGGTGAACCGGTTGTAATTTTTGTAGGCGTCGCGCAATTCCACGCGGGTGCGGCCGGCCCTGGCCAGTTCCGTTTCCACGGCGACCACGGTGTCGGCGTGCGCGGCGGCGGCGTCCGGTTTTTCGCCGAGCAGCGAAAACATTTTTTCAACGTGCCGCCGGTATTTTTCGCGAATCTCGGCAAAGCCGTCCTTCAAATAGTAATCGCGGTCCGGCAGCGACAGCCCGCCCTGCCCCAGTTCCACGGCGTAAACGCTACTGTTTTTGTCATCCGGCTCGAACCCCATGCCGAACATTCCGCCGATGCCCGCGTCGTGAAACTCCGCCAGCAGCTTGAACAGCGAGCGCACGTCGTCCACGCGGTCAATGCGGTTCAAGTCGGCCTGGACCGGCTTGAGGCCGAGCTGCTCGATGCGGTTGGTGTCCATCGCCGAGGCGTAAAAATCGGCGACCTGCCGGCGCGGCGAACGCGGCGGCGCCGCCGCGCGCAAAGATTCATCGAGGATTTCGTGGATGGAAAACCAGTTGCGTTCCGCCAGTTCGGAAAACCCGCCCCAGCGCGACTTGTCCGCCGGAATCGGATTGTTTTTCCGCCATTGGCCGCAGGCGAAATCGTAAAAATCCGCCGCCGGACTCACCGAGCGGTCCAGATAATTGGTCGAGAAGCGCGGAATCTCCGGCGCGGCCGCCGCCTCGCCGGCCAAAACGGCGCCGGCCGTGGCGCAAACCAGCGGAAGCAGAAAACAAAATTTCATGAGCATGCGTAAATTATAGACTGGCCCGCTTCAGCCGCGTTCACCGCGAACGGCGGGAGGGGCATACTGGTTCGCCTCCAGCAGCGCCGCGACTTTCCCGGCGATGATTTGTTCGCAACGGGCGACCTCCTCGTGCCGCTGCTTGAGATAGTCGCTGGCGATGCTTTGCAGGTCGTCCACGTTGTAAAGATAGACGTTGTCCAGCTCGTTTACCGCCGGGTCAATGTCGCGCGGCACGGCGATGTCAATCAGCAGCAGCGGCCGGTGTTTGCGGCGTTTCATCAGCGGTTCGAGCTGCGCGCGGTCGAGGATGTGATGCGGCGCGGCGGTGCTGCTGATGGCGATGTCAATGCGCTCAAACTCGTCGGGCCATTGCGCGAACGGCACGGCGCGGCCGCCGAGTTCCGCGGCGAGGGCTTGGGCGCGTTCCGGCGAACGGTTGGTGACGGTGATTTTTTGGACGCCGCGCGATTGCAGGGCGCGCGCCGTTTTCTCGCTGGTTTCGCCGGCGCCGATGACGAGAACTTCGTGTTCGGCGAGCGTGGTGAAAATTTTCTCCGCCAGTTCCACCGCCGCCGACATCACGGAGACGCTGCCGCGCTGGATGTTGGTCTCGGTGCGGATGTGCTTGGCGACGTTGAAGGCGCGCTGGAACGCCTTGTTCAGCCGCGCGCCGGTGTGCTGGTGCGAGAAGGCGAGCTCGTAGGCCTTCTTGAGCTGGCCGAAAATTTCCGTCTCCCCGATGACCATGGAATCGAGGCCGGCGGCGACCTTGAAAAGATGATGGAGGCTGTGCGGCTCGGCAAAGGTGTAAAGTTCGTCGCCCAGTTCACCGTCGTAAGCGTGATGCTCGATGAAAAAATTTTTGACGCGCGCGAAAAACCGGTCGTCCGGCGCCAGCGCGGTGGCGGCGTAGATTTCCACGCGGTTGCAAGTCGAGAGCACGACGCCTTCGGTGACGAGGCCGGATTCGCGGAGCTGTTTCAAAGCATCAGGAATGTTGGCCTCCACAAAGGCGAAACGCTCCCGCAATTCCACGGGGGCCGAACGGTGGCTCAAACCGATGACGACGACGCTCATTGATGATGGATGGCGGAAAGCAGGTTGGTGAACCAGAAAGTCAGGAGCAGAACCAAGAATGCCGCGATGACGCCGGCGGCAAACCGGCGCGGCGAACGCCCGAAAAATTTATGCGCCACGAGCAGTTCGAGATAGACGAGCCAGAACAGCGCGGACCAGATGACCTTGGCGTCGGAAAAATACGGCGCGCCGGCCGGGCGCGGCAGTTGCTGGCCGGCGGCCAGCCCGATGGTGAGCAGCCCGAAACCGACGAATACCAGCCGCGCGGTGATCCGTTCGAGACGCTGGATCGAGGGCAGCAGCGAGAGAACGGCGCGGATTTTGTGAAATTTCAAATCGTGCTGCTCCGCCAGAAACATCGCCGCCGCCACCGCCGCGAGGCCGAACGCGCCGTAGGCCTGCAGGATGGTCGCCGCGTGCAGGCTGCGGAGCGCGCCGGAAAATTCCGGCCGGGGCCCGGGCGGCGGATCGAGCGCCGGCATCAGCGCAAAGACGCCGATGGCG
>Ga0316217_10004364_pt1 | contig 15368 bp, 8 predicted proteins | sample 1anoAmetaG_FD_203633 | JGI IMG/M metagenome (GOLD analysis project Ga0316217, IMG submission 203633) | Freshwater microbial communities from Trout Bog Lake, Wisconsin, USA - 1anoA | ecosystem: Environmental > Aquatic > Freshwater > Lake > Hypolimnion/Profundal zone | place: USA: Wisconsin... | reverse complement strand
TCAATGAGCTAATCAACCAATTGAATGAGTTGGGCTATGTTTTTGGGCTATTTCAGTTCCGCACTGTCTGTAAGAAAGAGTTTGGCAGCAAGAAAATCGCTATAGTCTCCAATCTGATCGCACAGGATAACAAATACAAAATCCTAATCAACCAAACAATAACAACAAACTAGGATCCCAAACCTTTCATAGTTGCCTAAGCTTCTAGACCCTCTGAGTCATCTAAGACTGTTGAGGTTGAGACTAAATTCGCTTAGAAAGGGTGCTAATCCAAGAACATGTAGAGTCTGTTTGAGCTGACAAGGTCGCATAACGACTGTAACCTGTAAAACAAGTAGGCTTAGTTTTCAGGCAACCTGCTTTCTGATCTTCAAAACACCGTCAAACCCCTGATAACTGTTTAGTAGTCACCTGAGTCGCACCTCAGCGCATTCAACCTAGAGAGCATAGTTTTGCCCAACATGCGCAAAAAGTAGTGCCAGATCAGAGTGATATAGAGTGAGATCCACCCCCTGGACTTGCAGGAATACGGCAACTAGCCCCAAAGCAACCACCACTTCCTCGAGAACGAAGACGAAGATGATCTACTCTTGGATAGTGCTTTCCGCATGGAACCCCCCTCTCAACCTCCAATCTAATAGGCCAAGCCAAAGAAAGAGGAAAAAGCGCAGAGGCTGTACCCTCTGAACTAGCACTACAGGTACCTGGAAATATGTTTTGTGTAGATGGACTTCAAACCGCCTGTCTAACAAGCCCTGGTCGACATCTACGGCGAGGTGGAAGTGAGCGGGAGAAGATTCAAGTCTAGGAAGTTGGATGCGAGGAAGATGGGGGAGAAGGTGATAGGGGAGTGGAACCAGAGTCTAGGCTGCGTCCCTCTGCCCGAATAGCCACAGAACATCTAGATTAAGATAAGCAAGTGCTAGAACTAGAAGTTCTTCGACTTCAACTTGGGCTCCGGCGAAATTGAAATGACCACGGCCGGCTACAACAAGGTCCCCATCTACAGGGACCACAAACTGGTCGGCATGGCCACCCTCAAGTTGATCCAGCACGAGTAGTTTCTGTCAGCCTCCATGAGCAGCTACAAGCAAAGCAGCCTGAGTTCCTCCAAACGCAGCGAGAGCCTGCGGCAATAGCTGTACGCCACCATTCCCAGCGAGTTCAACCTGCTCAACTAATGACCGAGCAGTCCGCACTGATCGTATCCCATACCTGTTACCCATCACATACAACCAGATAATATCCCACAATACAACCATACAACCATACATACAACCATACATACACCATACAATCAGATAATATCCCAAACCATCCTTCCATAAGATCTTATCATTTAGCACAGGACAGATATTATTTAACATAGGACACGCATTATTTAACACAGGGCTGGTATCATTTATCATAGGCATATCATGGTGTAGATTTGATGATAGCAGTAGCCTGATTTCTCAGTTGGAGACAGGTGAAGTGACTGTTTAAATGGTTTAGCGTATAATGAGTATGATGCTTTAAATAAAAGTTAAAGGCCGCAAGAAATACACCAGATTTTTCATCGACTCCATCAAACTCGAAATCAATAACCACTCCGATAGCCTCAGGCTGCTCCGCCTCAAGACACTCCCCGAGCATAAACCCAGGCCCTAGCCCCTCCAGCATCCCACTCCCAAGTACAACTACCGGACACTCGACGACCAACCCACTGACAACGTCCAAGCCAAGTTGGCCACAGAACCGAAGTAGTAGCGATGGGAGAAGGAATAGTATCGCAAAGTATTCTATAAGTACAAGGACAAGAGGAGCCGCCTATCACAAAAATATTAGACTATTGACTAGTGCAATCTGCACAACAACTAGTAGCCTAGAACCTCCCTCAAGCACCTCAACCACCGCCCCTCGCCATAGCCCACACCCCTCGAGAAGAAGTAGCCCATAGCTCTCGAGAAGATGGTTAACCCTGGAGAAGAGCACAGGCTTATGAGCTCAATCCATGCGCGACTGAAAGGGCGGATGCGGCACCAGTCGCTGCTGCCCATTTAGATCAACTAAAAGGTGTGCAGGTCATCTGAGCGGGTCAGCCAGAGCACTAAAAACAGCTACCTGATCAGCAGTGGGCATAAGTCCAACTCGCTTAGCTACAAGGAGATACTAGAAGGCCACTGCTTCGAACTCAAACCAGACTTGAATGCTCAACCCTCCATTCTCTGGTCTGTGCCCGAAAAACCCGAAACCCACCTGCTCAAGTAGAGCTAGAGGAAGCTGGTCAAGCTGCGGTCTGAGAGGAGGCAGAAGAACAACACCAACCACGGGATGGAGATCACACTGTCCCCCTGGAAGACCAGGAGGACCAAATTCGCAGGCTGATCCTTCCTGCCACTGCCCACTACTGCACCTGATGGCATCTTGATTATTATTGCTGCAGCCGACTATACTATTTATTAAGTGGTGACCATTGACTATACTATTAAGTGGTGACTACCAGCAACCTCGCATTTAGCATTTAGCCACCTACTCTATTTAACCAAATTAGTTTTTTTGAAGACCTGACCACTCGCTAGCTATTCCCAATATTGTTCTTTTCTTATCCCATGGTCCAGTTGCTGTCATTATCCATTTGGTGTGCGATTGGCCAGCCGGTGTGTCATTATCCAGTGATTTTCCATTGTCAAATGGTGATACCATTAAATGGGCTATTGATGAATTGATCTCCGCTTTCTATAATCTTGTATATTGGATGAATTATTCGTTATTTATGTAACCGCGATTATATGTGTTCATTATACCAGCGGGTAGGTGGGGTCTATTTAGAGCAGCAGGTTGGTGGGGTTTATTTGGAGGAAGGGCAGGCCAGTCAATCAGGCTGCTTTATTTTATAGATTTATATTATTACAATGAGTAGGCGTGCCTAAGTGCATTCGATCAGCCTGGGAATCACCCTCAAGTAGGTGTTCATCCGCAGCAAACTTGGCGGCACAGTAACTTTCTAAATCCGCGGAGGTAACAAGCCCAATATAAAGATAGTGAGCCCGTTAGGATTCGAAATAACCTATACCAGCTCGAAAATTAGCACTGCGCTGTATACTAACATATCTTGCTGCCCTTGGACGCAGAGTTCGACCTCCCCTCCCAAAACTACAAGCCACTCCAAGTAAATTCTCCCTTACTCAGATCACTATTTTCGTGAATTTGGATGATGAGCAGGGAAATTCAGTAGGAGGGTATGTGAGATTCAACCCTTTGTAGGACAAAAGCAAAGAAAAGTAGTGGAGTCTACCTTTGGAACTTTTGTTTCCCAACTCCACCATTCACTTCACCTCAAAATTTTAGGTCATTTCCAAAAAGTAATTGATCTTTTCCAAATAAATAATAAGTAGTGACCCTCATAGCTCCAAGAAATCCAAGAACAGCGAAAGGGATTACAAAAAGTCATCAGCCGTCAACTTCTTCACTCAAAACGAACCCCCTAAAAGCTACATTAGGTAAGTCAAATAGACCTTTGTTTCAGAAAAACAGATTCCAAGAGAAACACGGGAAAGAGCATTTAATAAGCCTAAAAAGACAGAGGAGTCAAAACTGATTACTAGCGAGAGAAAGTACCAAAGAGAGGCTACTAAAATTGCCAGTCCAAGGCAAGTACAAATTGAGTCAGTACTCTCACCTTCTAAGTTAAATGATTAGCTTGAGAATTTGAAGAGAAAAATCGACTAATAGAGGATAGACAAAGTGAGATCGATTTCGAAGCTGAAAATGTAGATTAGCCCGAGGTTGCTCACAAACGAGCCAGCTGTTGACAACGATGAATAAAAAAGTGCCCTGAAATAAAAGATCAGGAACCTCTAAAGGAAGTAAAAAAACTATCAAATCAGTATTGACGACCTCAACAGCTAAATCTAAGGGTTAAAGTCCAAAATCATGCAGTCTTCAAAACTCAAAGAAGACTTGGAAAGAGCGCTTGCTGAGAAAGAGATCAAATTCAAAAACTCAGCTCAGACAATAAAGGCTTTGAACGAACAAATTGAAAGTTTGACCTCTAAATAGAGAGTAGTAAATAAGAAGGGTTAGGTTAAAGAAACTATGCTAAAAAACTAAGCCAAGAGAATGTAATAGAAAATAAAACTGACTGAGGAAGAACTAAATAACTCGATTAAAGAAAAAAATTAGCTGCTCAAGACTATGGCTGAACTCTAGAAAAAGCATCAAACTGCCTTAAGGTAAAAAGATCTTCGCTACAACGAAGAAAAATTCAAATCGTCGAAACAAAAATAAGAATGGATCAAGACTTAGAAATAGTTGCAGTCAATGATTGAAGAATTGAAAGAAAAAGCCTAAACTCAAGATAGGGAATTCAGAAATAAAGTCTAAAGAATCAGCTAACTGTAAGTCTTGATTATCAGACTGTAAAGTGAATCTAGTGAGTTCAAAGAAATACTAAAGCATTAAAAAAATCAGAAAGATAAGATTTAGCAAGAAAGCTAGAATTTCCAGGAAGCTGAGTTTTCCAGTCTGAAGAAGCAAAGAAACTAGGCTGATTCTTAAAATAACTTTTTGAAGTAAAAGCTAAAGAGATTGCAAATATAGAAATAAAGCTATTAACTTCGGCTGAGGTAGCTGGAAGAAGGGTTTAAGGGCAAAAATTCTGATAATCAAAAGCATATCTTGAGGATAAATAGCTTACAAAAAGATCTCTTTTCTTAAAAATAGTAAAACGGAAGAAAAAATCGAGAAATTTAGTACATGAAAGAAACTATTTCTTCTTTAAACTCTAAAGTGAATGATTTGAAAGAGAAAGGCGAGTTTGAAAGAAGTAGAAGATAATAGGCTAACTCTGAGTTTGAAAAGCATTTGACCTTTTTTTCAAAACAAAAAGAAGCTCTAGAGATTGAGATAAATGACCTCAAATGGACTATCATTCGAGAAAATGATAAAAAGGCAGAACTTTAGCAGAAAATTATGCAGCTTAACTAGGAGATACTTAAGCTGAATGAGGAAGTAATGACCAAATCTCAAAGACTAATCACTTTTTAGGAAAACTCAAAGGCTTTGGAACTTGAGAACTAAAACCTGAACAAAGAAAAACAACTAAATAATCTTAAGATTAAGGAATTGGCAGAAATCAATAAAATGAAGCAGTATGAAGCTTAAGAGTAAAAGAAATCAAGGATAAGGGCTGAACAAAAATATGAAGAATAAAGAGCAAGGTCCAACCAGCTTTAAATTATGAACAAAGCAAGAGAAAGCCAGGAAGAGAAAAGGCAGAAAGAGAGAGAAAATCAGCTTAAATAAGCATTAAAAAAGATGGAACAATTAGAAGCTTAATTATTAAAAAAAAACTAAGAGTCTTTAGGCCTAAAAGCTAGTCAAGAGCTAACTTTAAGAGAGATGTAATCAACAAAAGCAGAGTTTCTAAATGTCCAAAATGAGTTAAACTTGCTGCGTTCGGAAAATAGCCAAAACAAGGATGAAATCTAAGCTTTGAGACTTAAAATTCAAGAGTTGGTCAATTAAGTTATGCTGAATAGTGAAAAAATGATTATGGAGGGCAAAAAGATGAAGCATCTGAAAGAGTAGCATAGAGAGTTTAGAGATGGCGTTAAACTTTCGTTCGAGAATTTGATAAAAGAGTTTTTCAAAGAAGAGAGTAGCTCAAATATTGTGGCCACTTCTCTGATACCCTTTCCGGATGAGGCACTTTCTTCAATACAAATCCAGCTGATTCAGCAAAGAAACCACTTTATCGTAAAGCACAGGCAAAAATTATCAGATCTAGAGTCCCAAATCAGCCACTTAGAAAGACAAATTCATTAACAGAAAGTTTTGTTTTAAAATAGGGAAGGAGATCTAAAGAACGATTAGCTCAAATAAAGGGAAAAACTTAAAACGCTGATCTACTAAACAATGGTCGAAAAAAACAATGCTATAGAAGAGCTTAACATCAGAACAAGCTAGAAATAAGAGCTACTCAGGTAATATGAAAAACTGAAGGCCGAACTGATTAAAAGAGAAGATAACGAGCTTTAGCTCAATGGACAGCTCCAAATGCTCCTTCTTTAGTATGAAAGTTTAAAAGCTTAGAACCAAGAACTAAATAACCTAGTATATAAATACAGAGAGGAAGAAATAAAAACTCAAGGAGAGTTTCAAGAAAAGTTAATGTCTCTTACTGAGGAAAGCAACAGAAGTTTGGAAAGGCTAAAGGGCTAAAATGCATAGAAAGAGAAGAAGATAATAGACTTATAGAGATAAAGAATGGAACTGAGTGAAAAATAGAAACGGAAATAAGCTTAAAAAAACAAATACAAATAGTAGTATGAGAAAAATCTAGACAAAATCAAAGAACTAGACCATTCGATAATAAAATTGAGCAGTTAATCAACAAAACTTAACAATACTATAAGATAGTTTTAGCTTAGATAGGTGAGATATAAAGAGATTACTCAAAACCAGGAAGGACACATCTCTTAAATCAAGCAGAAAATCGATTTACTGCAAAACCAAATTGCTAACTTGCAACAATAGCTTAACAGCTAACTGGTTTCAAACCAAAAACTCAAAGCAGATAATCTCAACCTTTCCTAAAGGCTTGAATAGATTCATAAACTGCTTTATGAGAAAGGGGAGGTTAGTAAAGAAAAAATATAGAAAAAAATGTAGTAAAATGCACAATTAAAAACCAAACTCATAGAAAAGTAGTCTGAAATTTCGCTGAAGCAGTTCAGCTTAAAGCAAAGAGAGCAGCAGAATTTGCATCTAATTTAGGAAAAAAACTAAAATAAGCTCACAATATAAGGCCTAAAATTTAAAATAAAATAACTAACCTAGCAGAAATAAAATAGTTAACTCAAGATAAGATAGCTGAAGAGAGAGTTTTAAGATTTGTAGTCTTAGAAAAAGAAAGCTTAAGAAATGCTGGCAAAAAGTAACTTTAATGTTTATTCTCTGGAAACTTACATACAAAACTTTAGCTAAGTGTAGCAGCAGCTGAAGGAAAAAGAGAAAGAATGTATGCAACTTAGAATCACCAATGCCTAAATCCAGCAGAACTACGATTTTGAGTGCAAGAATTACAAAGAAACAGTTTCCTAGATCAGAAAAGAACTCTAAAGCTAAAGAAACAATCAAAGAAGCATCAAGTTATAACACAAAGCTAGCTTGTAGATGGCTGATCGCAATAACTCTGAAAGATACAACTATTTGTTGTTTTAGTTTTAGAGAGAAAAGGGCTAATTCGAGAAAAGAGTTGAAGAAATAGAAACTCACAACAATAGAGTTATCGGCTAGCTTTAGAAAAGGCTTTAGAGAGCAAACTAACACATTTAAGAGTTGAAGTATAACTAAAAAAGTCTACACTAATAATTAGCAAGAAAAGATAGTTTCTTAAGCTCTTTGAGAAAAAGGCTTTAAACTATATAGTTCTTGAACGAAGAACTTAAACAAAAGTACAATAAATTTTACTTTCTGTATGAGGAGAGTAAATCTGAAAAATAGCAAATTCTAAAGGAAAATGACTAAAGAACTGTATCTCTGATCAACCAGGCCAAGAGTACGCTCCAAAAAGGCTTTAAGCTAAAACTAACTGAGATTAATCGCAAGTTGCAAAAACTTAGACATAACGAAGAAATTAACTTGCAATCTGAAGATTTCAGTCGCAAGTAAATGACTTCAGCTTTGCAAAGAATCTTTTCGAGAATTGAGGCTCTAATCGATGAAGGAGAAAGCAATGAAGGAAGCGATTCATTTGAAGTTAAGAGGCAGGCCGTAAGTAGATATGCTTGATTACATATATGCTCTGTTATAGGTTTGATTTGTAGCTGAAAGAAACCTGTACTAACTTTTCTGGTTGCTTTTGTTTTCAATAACTTGAGTAGCTCCTTGATTTTCCCCAAGCTCTCAAGGACTAGTCTTTTCTGTTTCCATTACATTAATTGATAATTAATAGCTGTTTCAAAGAGATATATAATATGAGCCAATTATTCTTGACTAACTACTCAGTAATTGTGATACAGCACGTGTTCAAATAAGCTGAAAAGGATCTGATTTACAAGCTCGGCAATGAGTCTCTTATCAGTACTTTTTCACTCATAAAGGAAGCGAAGTATTTTTTTCCACCAACAATATCGAAAGCTTATTCGAAAACCAACTCTTTTTCGTCCAAACAGAAATCGAAAATAGTGAATTCAAAATCCCAATCTAATTCTAGACGCCTATAATCCTGAGACACAAACTTTCAAACAAGTACCTTTCATATTCAACGGTCATTGAAGATGAGTAGAGTGATACCACGATCAAGCTATAACTGTCGACTGAGCCTTGCTACTTCAGGTTTATGCCCTGCTTTCAATACCAGACCAAAATATCCAACAAAATCAAGTTTTATGAAGATGTGTTTCTCGCAACTTAGCTCAGCAGCAATAAACTTGGGTTTGTGGTAGTTCGTTCTGCATAGTCCTCTCAGCACATAAGGCCTACTCTGAAGCTAAATTTTAAATCAAAACTCATGCTTCATTGCTATGCCTAGGTTTAGGAAGAAGAAACAGGATACTTTTTTGGGTAGTCTGTGTGGTTGAAACACGTTGAAAGCAAAAGTTTCCTTAAACAACTATAAACTCCCTAAAAGATCGTTGTTCTCTTTGAAAAGATGAATCTTTAAGAGGAATAGCAGTGTATTAAAGGTCTGTGGCTTATTGATGCCATTAAAACTGATGTTGGGGGAGTTTTGCACTTTAGTTAACATTTCTATCTTAAAAACTTATGCACAAACAAATATCTTACCCTTGGCAAAGATGCTAAAAATGTAAATGGAGAGAAGGGGATTGATGTAAGGCTATAAGTACGGCCTTCAGAAGATAGTCGGTTCATTTTCGAGTCTTTAAAGGGAGAAGAAAATAAGATCAAGTAGGGTTCTTACTTGATTCTGAAGCACGTAAAAAGCCAAAGCTTCATTGGCACAAGGAGACCAAAGTCAAAGAGCGAAGATTAGTATTCACCATTCTTGACTTTTCCTTTTTTTGAAGATGAAGATCTCTATACTTTGGATAAACTCGATTCTGAAGATTAATAAACTTTTAGATTCATATTTTGCTTCAGGGATGAGCTAAAGTACATTACTTTATGTCTGTCTAGAGAGAACATAACAAAAAAAACAATTTTGTAGATTTTAAATCTCTATGAAAACATTTACAACCATCTCAAAAAACTGTGCAACTCTGAGAGCTTCGAATAAATACAAGAAGAGACTGGGCCCTTCATGAATAACTTCTTCTAGCAGCTGAAATACCTAAGAGGGATTTTGAACGAAAAAGGCTCGGTTAATACAACTATTGTGAAGCTGATCAATAAACTCTACGAAATCATGAGGATGCTATGCAAAGATTTCAAATAAAATCAAAACCTATTTTACTAGAACATCAATGTCTTCATTCAAGATATTTTCTTGGATTTGGGAGCAGAAGAACTTATGATCGAAGTGTTCTTCAACAACTACACTCTCCTGTGTAGACTACCCAACTCACTGTCTAAACTTGGGAACCACAACCTAATTCACTCTTTGTTTTAGAAGATCCTGTCTTATACTGCATAGAAGGGAGAAAACTACTGGAAGAAAATGCTAAAGATTTTTGATCTTTTAGAAAGTCTGATCTGTTCAAACCAAGAAGCAATTGACATAAACCAAAGGTTGGTTTCGGTTTAGCTGTTTTAAAAGTCTGTTTTCAATAGGCTCTTCTTTGACATTAAGGCTATCAACCGGAGAATCAAGATTCGCCATCCCATCAAAAACACATGGATGGAGCTGGACCAAGTCAGAGAACCTTTTCTCCTGGCGATTATTTAAAGAAGCTTTAAGCTTTTCTCTATGCTCTGTGAAAACCGCAATTTCATCAGCAAAAACTACATTCACAACTATCTGAATGAGGCAAAACAAAACGGAGTCGAAATCATCATCACTTACCTGAATATTCCCATTTCCCCCAATTTGTCCAACAACCTTTACTCTCTCATTACGAACTGCTACATTGATTCTTCTCCACGCATAAACCGTAAGAAGCCATTGCCAGTGATAATCTTCAACTTGGGGAATAAACGAAAACTGGTGAATCAGGATGAGGACTTAGAAAAGAGTGGGAGGCTGAAGTCTGCCCTCTTGAGCAAAACTTAGTATCAATACAAAGTTGAGGCATTCTAGATATCCAATCTGTTGACTTCTTTTTAAATTTCTGAGCCCAGCTTAAATTCCCAATAGCTGGACCTTTACAAAGAGCAGCTCAACGAAAGACTGGCATCCTAGAGTTGGACAGTCGACTTGTTGAAATCTATAAACATTCTGATTCAGCTATAAAGTTACTCTATTTCCTAGATTGCAGAAATCAAAGAAGCTTTATATTCCCAGATCACCAAAAAGTAATTCCCACAGCACATAATACCCTAAGCAATGGAGATATTGGAGCAAATGAATATTTACTGCCAATAGCTGTAAATCAAAAAGATCACCACCTATTTGAAGTATTGCTTTGTTCAGCCAAGCAAAAAAGATAGCTTTAGTAGCAAAGATGTGAGCTTCTTGCTGCCGGGGTCAAAAAAAGTGCAGAAAGAATTCGCTAAGATTGCAGAAAGCAGCAATATGAATACGATCAGTCTCTAATCTGAGGATGCTCGTTACTACCGCTAAGAGTACAACTAAATAGTCTAAGTACTCAAAATGGTCAACCCCAAACAATAAATGAAAAGTTGCCTTTTCTAGATGTTCACCAACTTCAAAGAAGACGATTTCGCAATACTAAAATCCATTTTCAGCTAAATCATCAGACTCAATTTTCCGAAATTGAAAATGATGCAACTTCTTGGAAAAAGTATTGTCATCACAGGCTCTGAAGTCTCGACTTTCTAAGAGCTATTTTAGCTTTACAAAAAAATAAATCACCTCAGCTGTATTTCCTAACATTGGCTTTACAATAAAAGTACCACTTCAGATTAGCACAGGCACTTTATAGAGTCTATCATTTAATTCACTAACTACATGTTTGAAGACTATTAATTATTCTCTAAGAAGAGTAAAAGTTTTAGGAAGACTACCAAGTTGAACATAAACAGGCAACTTCTACTTAAGAATATAGCCGTTCATTAGGTTATCTTAGATTTGCTGAGCTCAAATTACTACATTCTCTAAGTAAAAAGCCTGAAAACACTGGAGAAAAACCAAAGATAGACTTTTTAGGAGTGTTTTACCTTTTTGCTCCATTTCTGCCAAACTTGCACTGAAAACCTTAATATTTTGAGCAAGAGCATTCAAGTCCTTTAAAAATACAGAGATCTAGTGTAAGTCGGCCAAACAAAGCTCTTGATCTTAATGTATAGTCAGAATGACCATTTGGTAAAGCAAACTAGCTTTAAAGTAATCTAAAAAACTATACTCAAAATAGTCAAAAGTACTAAACCAACCTCCGATGCTTCCTAATGCTAATACAACCCTTAGTATTTGTAGTTTTTGTTGACTGTAAGCCACATAAACGGAAAAGCTTTAAACAAAAATATTGGGTTTATACATTCGATGATCTAAAAAGAAGCTGTTTTCAAAAAATTACTTTTTTTAACTTAGGAAGGAAATACTTTCAAGCTATCACTTTCTATCGAAAACTTTAAAAGTGACCCCATTTGTATTCCTATTCTTTACCACAAAAAACTTTTCAAAATATTCAACATTTTGATCCAAAATCTATAGTCATTTGGGACTCAGCTACGAAACAAACTAAAACAGTATCTCAGTATTGAAGATTTATTTAAGCTGTTGAGCTTGCCAGATATTTACACTCATTTTGGGACTATGCCTTAGTTGTATACTTTGCTGAAAAAGGAGCTAGTCAATCTTTTGAACTTTTATTTGGATAAAAATGACACTTTAAATAAACTCTATTAAAGTCGCAATTTACAAAAGCTTCTAGACCATTTTCTCTCCATTTTCATAGTCAAACCACCAAAAGTTAGCATAAAAGAAGTGAATTAAAGCATAATGCTCCCTTATCTGTAGGAGTTTCGTCATGAGCTCAGATATGACTCATAAAACCAAAGAGACTATTATACTCAAACTGTACATCCTCTCCTTTCAAAACTTTACTTTTTGTTCTAAAAAATTCCAAATAGGGAAAATAACACAAATTTAAAAAAAATCAAGCAAATCCTGGAAGGAGTTGTTGTTTCCTAACTAAATCAAAATCATCTTTTGAAAAATATAAACTATGGTATTGACTTAGTTGATTTAAAATGGAGGAACTTTGTTGATGCTGATGCAGACAACTCAGAAGAAGAAAAGTATGCCAAAAAAGCAATTCTTGAACTTCTGATGCACTAGCAAACTTACAGTTTGGTCAAAAAGGAAGAAGAAAGGTTTTACTAAGAACTGTCCCAAAGGGAAGAAAAGTACTTTAAAATCATGCAAAAATTCATTTAAATGGCTTCAGAAGAAGAAGAACAAGATTCTCAATAATCTCAAGACCTCTTTTATGAGATTATTAAGCAATTGGCAGAATACTTGGAGTGGATTTAGCTCAAAAATAGGTAATTTATAGGGTTATAACCCTAGGAAATCATAGAAACATTGATTGGATACATCACAAGGCAGTCCTTTGACTACAATAAAGCAACACAAAGATAGACATTTTACCATATTTTAAAGATTTTTGTGATCTTTCTCTAAAACGACACTGAAGGTGAGTTGCCTTAAGTTTTTTATGACTATTTTAAATAGTAGAATAGCAGCTACCGCTTTTTCAACTGCCTGAACAGTGCCCTCAACTAAATATATTTGAGGATTGAGGGATAAAAAGTTCATTAACAAATAAATTTTGCTCTCGGCCAGTTGTCTATTTGTGGTGAAAAAAAGTAAATCTAGTTGGATAAGATTGCACTCAATTTTATCAAGCTTCTTTGTAAGCACATACCTTTTACCAACTTCTTCCGTGAACAATCTTTCCCCACCATCTCTATCGACTTTCTCGAGAAACTTTTCAACATGTTTTACGTCATGCTAAAGAGGAATGCCAGTTAGGTAAATCTTAGGCTATTTAGACTTTGATAATTACGATTTCGAATGTTGACATCGTTGAGAGCATACTAGACTGCATGCAGTGGATGCTGAACGGATGCAATGAAGACAATCAAAACTACTTGATTGACACTAAATTCCCCTCTGTTGTTGTAGAAATGCTGAAAAAGGAAGTCATAAGCCCTTACGAAAACAAAGCTGAAATCTCCAAAAGAGACATGCTTATGGAAGAAGTTGTGGGCTTTTATGAGTCTAATGGCATCAACATCAAGTAGACTTTACTCAAAAACATCAGATACCTGGACTTCAAGCATATCTATCTCCTTAATAGGCTAAAGCTGGCGATGCTGAAGCTACTACATCAGTGTACTTTGGCCAACGATAGAGGATTATCAAAGATAAAGATCGTTATTCCTGTTTAGCTGCTAAAGATAAATCTCATTTGGACCTACAGTGATTTCAAGGAAGAAAAGTTGGCTTACTCATAGTAGAACATCCTGAAGAGTAAGGAAGAGTGGAAATCGGTTGTTTAGAAACAAGATCTCAAAGGTACTTTCTTAATGGTTGGGTTTTACTTTTACATCTTGATTGAGCAATACAAAAACTAGGAGAAAGAATCAAAAGATGACGATTAGGTTTAAGTTGTACAGGATTAAGAAAAGGAAAAAGAAAAAATAGTCAAAAGGTTCTTCGCAGCCATTATCTAGAAAGAAAAAAAGAATGAAAAAATGAAAGGACTTTAGAAAGAACCTTTTGGCAAAGAAATGGTAGAGTTCTACAAAAGATACTACACAGCACACAGTTTTTATCACTCCAAAGCTTTGGCAATCTAGGCTAATGTATATTAAAAGCTGATTAAAATCTACTTTCCACTGATGCCAATATGCGACAAACTCACAGAAGATATGAAACAAATGCTCATTTAAGAGGCTGAGAGAATAAGCCATGAATAAAAGATAAAGAGCTTAATGTAATTTGAGTAAAAATCATACGAACTCATAAATGGAGAATAGATCTTTTTCAAAGAAATTCACTAGAAATCTGAAGCTCTTTTTTACATCACGAAAATGATCAAAAACGAAGACAACTTTCACCTTGCAATTTGGATCATCAGCTGCCTAATAGTCCTCAATTATCTCCTCTATGATTACATCACACCTTCAGCCTACTTTTATACTCTGCTGGGCAGTTTTTTGATCCCTACTGATTTTCTGAGTGTGTTTATGCTTGTTCTGCAGGCTTTAAGTGCTCTTTGTGGGTTGATTTTGTTACTGAACTTACTAGTAAAGAAGATTCCTTTCAACATCTAAATGCTCAAGAAGGGTTTTGAAAAGGAGTTGAAAGAAAATGAGAAAAAGGGCAAGTCTGAAGAAAGTCAGTCTCTGGCCTTTTTCATAGTCACAAACCTGCTCAAATCTTTATTCTTCGATTTCTACATCATAGTCTTTAGCTTCTTGACTATCTTACATCCTATCTTCTCAGGGTTCTAACTGCTCTACATCGTCACTAGGATTGAAATCGGGCAGCTCATCATTCAAGCCATCAAATAAACTGCCTTTTCGCTGCTAGCTGCTACCGGTTTGCTGGTTGTTTTCAACTACGTTTATTCAGTGCTTATCTATGTTGCTTTCACCTATGATGTAGGCTACGGTGGGACATGCCACAACCTCTTCAAATGTCTTTTATTGGTGTTTGACCAGAGTCTGAAAGGAGATTCAGGCTTTTTGGGTTATGTGAATAGAGATGACACCTATGTAGTTTTCACTATGAAATATTTTTGTGAAATATTCTATATTTTGTTTGTTAAGAAAGTGATCTTTGAAATATTTTCAGGGACCATCATTGACAAGTTTTCAGAGCTGAGGGAGAAAAGCTAGAACACGGAAAAAGACGAAGAGTCCACCTGCTTTATTTGCGGACAAGAACGGTTCTAAATCGACTTTGAGCTCTAAGGGTTTGAGGATCACGTCAAAACAACCCACAATAAGTTTAACTACATCTATTACCTGTTTTACTTGCGGAGAAAGAACCCTAAAGACTATGGGATTGAGTAGAATTATATTTGGAGGTTGAGGGAGGAGGAAAATAACGAGTGGATTCCTGACGGGACCAGCTTACTCAAATTGTAGAAAAGCAGACAGGAATCCACAGAGGAGTAACGCAATTTCTAGTCTTAGTATGAAGAGTTCTTCAAGAAGAAAATGCAGGAACTCAAAAAGATAAAGCAAAAGATGGAGTCCCTGAGTACACAACTAAACGATGATAACCTGCGTTTGTGATCTTTGATTAGCTTATCAACTAATACATAAAAACCCCTTTCAGAAAGGCTAAG
>Ga0316217_10004362_pt1 | contig 15373 bp, 10 predicted proteins | sample 1anoAmetaG_FD_203633 | JGI IMG/M metagenome (GOLD analysis project Ga0316217, IMG submission 203633) | Freshwater microbial communities from Trout Bog Lake, Wisconsin, USA - 1anoA | ecosystem: Environmental > Aquatic > Freshwater > Lake > Hypolimnion/Profundal zone | place: USA: Wisconsin... | reverse complement strand
TTGACCAGTTTCCAGGATTCGATCGGGGATTGCGCCGAACGGGTGCGGGCGATGCGGCGCGCGCCCTTCGAGTTCAAAGTGCCGTCGGTCGAGGTTCCCCTGCGACGGCAAATCCCGCGCTTCCCCTACGTGCCGAGCGATCCGCGGGAGCGCGACCAGCGTTGCTTCGAGGCTTACAATATTCAGGTCCACAGCCTGCTGAAGCGCCTGACGGCCACGGACATCTCGCGGGTAGTTATCGGCGTCTCGGGCGGGCTCGACTCCACCCAGGCCCTGATCGTGGCGGCCAAGACCATGGATCATATGGGATTGCCTCGGAAGAATATCCTGGCCTATACCATGCCCGGCTTCGCCACCAGCGATCTGACGCGCTCCAACGCGCTCCAGTTGATGGACGTCTTGGGTGTCAGCGCCGCCGCCATTGACATCCGTCCCGCCTGCCTTCAGATGTTTCGCGACCTGGGACATCCTTTCGCCCAGGGCGAACCGGTCTATGATGTCACCTTCGAGAACGTGCAGGCGGGGGAACGGACCTCCCACCTCTTCCGGCTCGCCAACCAGCGCAACGCCTTGGTGCTGGGCACAGGGGATCTGAGCGAGTTGGCGCTTGGCTGGATGACCTACGGGGTAGGCGACCAAATGTCCCACTACAATGTCAACGTCTCGGTGTCCAAGACGCTCATCCAACATCTGATCCGCTGGGTAATCTCTTCCGGGCAATTCGACACGGCTGCCAATACCGTTTTGCAGGCCATTCTCGATACCGAAATCTCCCCCGAGCTCGTCCCGCACGCGGACGGCGATTCGACCAAACCGGCTCAGAAGACGGCCGAGAAGATCGGCCCCTACGAACTGCAGGATTTCAACCTCTATTTTATTACCCGTTACGGTTTCCGTCCGAGCAAGGTCGCCTATTTGGCGAGCCATGCTTGGAGCGACTCGGGACGCGGCGATTGGCCGGATCTGTTGCCGCCCGAGAAACGCATGGCCTATGACTTGCCGACGATCAAGAAATGGCTCGAGGTTTTCCTCTACCGGTTCTTCCAGATAAGCCAGTTCAAGCGCTCGGCCGCTCCCAATGGACCCAAGGTGGGTTCCGGCGGTTCGCTCTCCCCGCGCGGCGACTGGCGCGCGCCTTCTGATTCCGTGGCCGAGGTATGGCTGCGTGAATTGCGCGAAAACGTGCCCTGAAGGCAGGGACTTAATCCATCAGCAGCGCGCAGCGGGCGGCGCCGAAGAGGGCCGTCGTGTCTTTCATAATGACATGGACGGGCATCGCTTCGAGCAGGGGACGCATCCGGCCTTTGGCGGTGAATGCGGCCATGAACAAGGGGCTTTGGAGCCGGTTCAGAATCCGGGGGGCGACTCCGCCGCCCACATAGACTCCGCCGGTGGCCATGGTCTTGAGGGCCAGGTTGCCGGCTTCCGCGCCGTAGAACGAGACGAACAGATCCAGCGCCTGGGTGCAGAGTTCGCTCCGGCCTTCAAGGGCGGCCTGGGAAATCGCCGCCGAGGAATCGCCTTGGCTCAGTTCTTCGGCGAGCCAGGCGGGTTCCTCCCCGCGCTTGGTATCGCGCAGAAACTCGTAGATGACCCGCAGACCGGGGCCGGAAAGCACGCGTTCGAAGCTTACGTGTTCAAACCGGCCCACAAGGTGCAGGAGCAGATCGGCCTCGAGATGGTTGCGCGGCGCAAAGTCCGCGTGTCCGCCCTCGCAGGCAAAGGGGAGATGCGATTTGCCGTTCCAAAAGAGCCCCGCCTCCCCCAAGCCGGTGCCGACGGAGATGACCGCGAGGTTGCCCTGCGCTCCGGGGGCGCCGTGGTTCAACGTCACCAGGTCGCCCGGGGTGAGCGCCGCAATGCCGTAGGCGTTGGCCTCGAGATCGTTGATCAACTTGACCCTCGAAACTCCCAGGCCGCGGCCCAGTTGTTGGGCATCCACCACCCAGGGGAGGTTTGGTGTTACCACCCGCCCCTGCTGCACCGGGCCGGCGATGCCAAAACAAGCGCGATCGAATTTCACCTGCTGTTCCGCCACGAAGGCAGCGGCAATTTCATCCAGCCCGGTGTATTTCCGGCTCGGGTAGTTTTTCTCAATCACGGGGCGCGGACGCCCCTCCGACGCGTCAAAAAATGCCAGCCGCGTCGAAGTCCCGCCGATATCGCCTGCAAGAATCATGGGCTTAGTATGCAGAAGCCGCGCGGAGCGGCAAACCCAAAAGTTCGGTCCTTGTCGCCGGGACGGGAGCTGTGGTAATCCTCCCGGCCGATAGCTGAATGCAGACAAACTCTCGACTGGGGATAATCTCCGGCCTCGCGGCGGTGACTTTGTGGTCCTTCGGCGCCTCGTTGGTCTTCCTGGGGGCGCGCGAAGCGGGCCTGTGGCCCTTTGTGGCCGTGGGATCGTTGATCGGGGGAACGCTCCAACTGCTTTCCTGGCGCGTGGTTCGAGGTGAGTGGCGCAGCGCGCTCCGGTTGCCGTGGCGTCTTTGGGCCGCGCCTCTGGTTTGCTTTGTGGTGTACGGATTGGTCTGGCCGGGGGCGCTGGCCAACTCCAATCCCACGCAAGTGTTGGGCGTGGGTCTCATCAACTACCTATGGCCGATTCTGACGGTGCTCTTTAGCGTCTGGTGGGTGCCGGGGGTGAGACTGACGACACGAACCGTCGTGGCGATGGTTCTGGCCCTGGCGGGATTGATCTGCGCCAACCTGAAACCCTTTCGCGCGCTGGCCGCCGCCGGCATCAGCCTGGAGAGTTCGGACCTTCGGCTGGGGTTACCCTATGGCTTGGCCCTCGTGGCGGCGATCACCTGGGGAGCTTATTCCGCGCTCCTCGTGCGATGGCGCCAGTGGGCCAAGCATTACGTGACCAGCCCCATCGGGTTCCTGCTCATTGGGAGCATCGCTGGCGTGATCACGGTTTTGACGGGAGGATTTCCTTCCCATGTTCCCGCCACCGCCTTGTGGCTGACGGCGCTTTATGGCGCGGGGCCGCTGGCGGCGGGCTACCTCTCGTGGGAGATCGCGCTCCCCCGGACTCGGGTCCAATCCCTGAGCCTGATCGCCGCGGCTACTCCCGTCCTATCCACCGCGCTGCTCTGTCTTTTCTTGAGGACGATGCCCGGATGGGAGCTTGTCCTCGCCGCGTTCCTCGTCAGCGGCGGCGTCGTGCTCAGTTTGCGGGAGTGAAGTCCGCTTTTCTCCCTCCGCCAGCGATGCTATTATTTCCAGCTTTTTGCAATCCATTCCCTCGCTGCCGCCGCGTCAAATATCGCGGCGATTGCTTAGCAGGAGGCAGTGTCGTAATCTACCGAGAGTTTAGGACAATTCTATGAAAGCCTGGTTGTTGGATGATTTTGTGGGCCTTGCGGGTCTGCGGTTGGCGGAGGTTGCGGATCCGGTGGCGCAAGCGGGCGAGGTCCTGCTCGAGGTCGATTATGCCGCGCTTAATCCGGCGGATCGTTACTTGGCCGAACGGCTCTATCCTGCCAAACCCCCGCTGCCGCACATCCTCGGACGCGACGGAGTCGGAACCGTGGTCCAGCAGGGGCCTGGCGTTAGCAACCCGCGCGTGGGAGAACGCCGGCTCCTCCTGCGCGGCGAGACCGGCGTGAACCGGTCCGGCACCTTCGCCCGGTACGTGGCCGTGGCGGCGGAGAGCCTGGTCGAGGTACCCGCTGGATGGACAGACTCCGAGGCCGCCGGCGCTCCTTTGGTGTACCTGACCGCCTATCAGGCCCTGACCATGTGGGGACCACTTCCAACCTCCGCGGTCGTGCTGGTCACCGGCGCTTCCGGCGGGGTGGGAGTAGCCGCTGTCCAGCTCGCCGCCGCATTAGGCCACTCCGTGGTGGCACTCTCCCGCCATCCGGAAAAGGCTGAACGCCTTCGGCAACTCGGCGCCAGCTTCGCTTTGGACCCGGAGAATCCTCGCTGGCGCCAGACGCTGAAAGCTGAGCTGGGTTCTCGACGGGTCGCCCTTGCGGTGGATAGCATCGGAGGCAAACTGCTGCCGGAAGTCATTGATACTCTCGGCGAACTCGGCAAAGTAAGCCTCGTGGGGCGCTTGGCGGGTCCGGTGCCCGATTTTAATACCGCCACCCTTTTTTTCCGCCGGCTCCGCATCGGTGGCGTCGCCGTGGGTAGCTATACGCCGGGCGAAGGTCGCGCGGCGTGGGAGGAAGTCGTGCGACTCCTCGCCGGGGCTGGCGTCCGGCCTCAGGTGGACGGTATTTTTCCCTTCGAACAACTGCCCCAAGCCTTCGCCCGCCTCGCCCAGGGCCCTATGGGAAAGGTTCTGCTCCGCGTACGGGATGAGGCCTCGCCGCCGAGTGAAAATCCAGCGAACCGGGTTGAAGCGAAGTAGAAACTTGCTCTTCGCTGCCTCCGATTTAGCCGGAGGAGCGGGTGCTTTCAGCGGCGGCAGCGGGCAGGCTTCTAAATTCCTGAAGCACGGCATCAATTTCGGTGACGGGGAGACCTGGACGGTTCTCCGCAAAGAGGGCCAGCGCCGCGCCATCGGGGCGCAGGGTCATATATATGCGAGTGCGGTCAAAGACCCAGCACCAGAGATCCGGCTGCATTTCAAGGCCGCGCAAGTTCTGAACCCCAGTGGTCATCCGTTGCAGCGCGCGCTCGACTTGCGCCGGTTTAAACCAATCGGTGTGGCAATGGCTGAAGGTCGCGCCGTCGGGTTGCACCACACACCAAGCTGCCAGTCCGGCCAGTGGCGGGCGACCTTGGAAGAGCGCTTCAACTGCCCGCTTCATACCAATTCCGCGACCGCGGTCGCGCTGCGGACGAAGAGCCTTCGATCCGGCCGCACCAGGCAGACAGCCCGTTCTCCCGCGGCGGCGCGAATTTCCAGGCGCTCAAAGCGACCGATCGGCGCGAGCGCGCTTAACTGCCGACCCATTTCCTCCAATTGAGTCAGCAATTGCATGCGGTTATCGGGCGATTGGCATTTCGAATCGAACAGCACTTCGCCTGCGCCCGAGGTGAGCAAGATTTCATCGATCCGCACCGGACTGGGCGGAGGAACCCTGGTGTCGGAGGCTTCCGGGCCGACCTCGCCCGACAGGGCGGGAGACTCTGGGGCGGGGGAGGGGGTCTGCTGCGGAGGGAGTGTGGGCGCGGCTTCATCGTTGATTCGAGCGGCCTCCATTAAGAGGAATTCCCATTGGCCTTCGATGCTGCGCTGCGGCGGCTCAACGAACGGCGCCAGGTTAAAGGCGCCCCCGCGCAGGCCTAACAGACTGTAAAGGGCGCCCTCGCCACGGACCGTGCCGCACTCCGCGTGAACGATCGAGCCATCACAGATAAAGATCCGTCCGCCTGCCTGGCCGGTGAAAATCTCCAGCACGGATGATTTGCGCGCCAGGCACTCCATCTGCAACACATCTTGGAGGCCGATGCGGCGCATCATCCCCTGAAACCCGGCTTGCGGCTGAGTTCCCGCGACGGAATCAAGGGCGGCAAAAACGGCCTCGAATCCGTCGGCGGAAAGCGGTTTTTCAAGATAGAGCACGGCGCCGCTGGCCAGGGAAAGCCGGCGCCGCTCTTCGGAGCTACGGCCCGTGAGCATGGCCACCGCCTGGCCGGGGTGGGTGCGTCCGAGCAACTGCAGGAATTGGATGCCGTCCATCACCGGCATACCGATGTCCAGCACGACCAGCTCCATCCGCTGTTTGGAGAGCAGCGCCAGGGCCTGGGCGTGGTTCTCCGCCGTCAGAACTTCCCATCGGCCATGGGACTTTTCCGTAAACAACTGGCGAATGCCCGCCAGGAATTGCGGATCATCATCCACAAACAGAAAGCGTTTCCGATTGGCAATAGCGCTGGGCATGACGTTAGGTGGGCCGGAGGTCCAGCCCGGCAGACTCTAGCGCGGGCGTCGCGCCTTGTCTAGGACCTTGGCGGCGCTTGCCACTCATGTGCCCGCGTTCGGCGCATTGAGCGAGCGCAAGGCCTGTTCGACCGCCGAGCGGACGGAAGGGTCCGAGTCGGCCAAGGCGCGGATAAGGCCGGTCACCGCTCGGGATCCGCCGATTTGGCCCAGGGCCTCCGCCGCCGCTTGGCGCAAATCCCGGTCGGCATCGGACAGAATCGACAGGAATATAGTGGTCGCCAGTTTGCGTCGGCGATCAGGTGTGGGCGGCTCCTGCTCGCCGGAGGTCGCTTCCGGGACGGGCGCTGCTTTGGCGGAGAGGAGGTTCCCCAGCATCCGGTCGACAAAAAAACGCACATCGCCATCCATGTCGGACCAAACTGCGGCGAGTTGGCTTGCAGCGGTCTTCGCCTCAGGGGTTAGCATCCATAGATTATCGATGCGGGACAGAGCGGCCGCCGCCAGACGCCGCACCCCGCTGGTTGGGTCAGCCAGGGCCAGGACAAGGGAGCCGATGGCTCGCCGGTCGCCCAGGTTGCCGAGGGCCATGACCACCGCCTCTCTCACGTCGATGTCCTCGTCGGACAGCTTCCCCGCCAAAGGATCGAAGACCCGCTGCTCGCCGCAGCGGCCGAGCACATCCGCCGCAGTGCGGCGCACATCCCAGAGCGGATCGTCCAAGAGTTGGGCGATCGCGTCCACGCTCTCGGGCAGGCGGAGGGCGCCCAAAGCCTCGATGGCGGCGGAGCGAACATGGCCGTTGTCATGACGCAGCATGGCAGTGATCGGTTCCACGATCTTGGTCCCGCCTGCCTTGCTCAGGGCATCCACCGCCGCCACGCAGACGGCGGGTTCGGGTGATTTCAACGCGCGCGTCAGCATCGGTACGACTCGCGGATCGGGAATATTCCCCAGGGCTTGGGCGGCGCGGATACTCAGGCTGGACAGGTCCGCATTCAACACCGTCTCCAGCGGCGCCAGCGCTGCAACGCCCAGTTCCGCGGCGCGAGAAAACTGGTTGCGAGCCACGAGAAACCACGCCTCCTCCTCGCGATTGGCGGGACGCCAGTCCTGGCCCCCAAGCACCTGGCCGGCGCAGCCCCGGACCCCTGCGTCGCCGTGCCGTAAGAGTGGCGCCAACGCCTCGAACACTCTTGGTTCCTTCACATGTTTGAGGCCCAAAATGGCCGCCTTCTGCACCTCCGGTTCCGGGTCGCCCACGCCCGCTAACAACAAATCCACCCGCCCCGCTTCTTCCACCACTTGCAAAGCAATCATGGTGAGCCGACGTACTTCCGAGTCTTCATCTTGAAGCGCCAGTCGGAGCAGTCGGATGGCGCGGGGCTGAGGATCGCGCCCCAAGCGCTCGATGACGCCGCGCCGAATGGCCGCCCGCTTGGACTGGTACTGCAAATAGGCGAGCAAGAGCATAGCGTCTAAGGCAATCCTTAATCGCCAGCTAAGTCGTCCTCATGGAATAAACGGTCCGATCGGAAGCGCTCATTTATCCCGCCGTGCGGGGCCTTATTCCTTCACCGTCTGGCCCAGGAGTTTGCCCGACATCCGCGAAGGCTGGGTGGCGCCGGGCGCAAAATAGATATGCAGGCTTGAGGGCCGGCTGCCCGCGAGGCCCGACAGGACGGCTTGCGCTTGGTTTTCCGCCGCTTTGTAGCCGGCCGACACGTTCTCGGTCATCACCCGCGACGTTGACGTATCCACAGAGTTCTGGAGCGCGGCGGAGGAGTTGACCGTAACGGTGCCCGTGCCGCCGATATGCTTGCCGACCGACAGCAAATTCATGGAGCAGAACCAAGAACCATCCACTCCTTGGGGCAACGCCAGGGAGAAGTTCGGGTCGGGGACAATCGAAGAACTACCCAAGCCGCTGATGTGAACTGAGCCGCGAACCGGGGCGCCAGAAGCGGCCGCGATTAGAGCGGGCGCGTTGTTCACATTGGGGTCCACCCGCAGGTTGTAGCTCAGGGTGGCGCTGAAATTGCGATTCTGTCCCGCGATGGAGTCCAGACCAGCGCTGGTTAGATGCACGCTTAAGGACACTTTCGTCGAATTACCGCCCAAGGCGACCCGCCCGCTGGCGGTATAACTTACCGCGATCCAGTCGCCGCCCATCGACACCATGGTGGTGCCCTTGCCGTGCAGGGAGCCCGAAAGATCGTGCGCGAGCTCTATTCCGTAGGCGAAACTTGTCTGGGCGCCGATCGCGTGGGAGAACGAATAGGAACCCGAAAAGTCCCAAACCGGGTAGGTGGATCGGTTAAAGTAGAAATTCACGTCCCCGGTGGGCGCTTGTGCCAGGACCAAGGGAAGAGACAGAAACAAGGCCGGGATCAACAAAAGCCGGGTCTTCAATGCGCTCATCATATATTTTACCAATTTACAGGTTCCGCACCATCCCGCCCAGAATGGCGGCGATCGCAGGTTTCGTCAAGTCTTGACCCGCCAAAAACACATTGCCTTCCCGCCCGGGGCCGTTCTACTCTTTAGGCCGATAACAATGAGCCTGAGCGAGTCAAAATACGTCGACAAGAAAGCCTACCTGTCCCGTTACGCGGAAGAGCAGACGTTGGCGTTGCGCGAGACCCATGGACGGCGGGCCAGCGAGTTCGTCGACGAGGCGGAGTGGTTCCGGTGCGTCGAGGAAGTATTTCCCAAGTATCTGCCCTTTCTCCAGGCGCATTGCGGGGTGGAATTTTTCGGCCGGGTCCTCGAAATCGGGGCGGGCGGCGCTTGGTTGACCGCCGAACTCTCCAAGTTGCCGCGCGTCGTCGAGGTCGTTGCGACCGACTTCTCGCCCAAGCTGCTCAAGGAGCGCGCTCCCAAGGTGTTCAAGCTCCTCAACGCCAACACCACCAAGATCACGCGCATGCCGGGCGACTTCCACCAATTGGATTTCCCCAATGACCACTTCGATTTCGTGGTCAGTTCAGCAGTGCTGCACCACGCCTCGAACATCGTCCAGGTAGTGCGCGAAGCCAAACGAGTCCTCAAGCCCGGGGGCAAGTTCGTGGCCATTCGGGAACCGGTGTGGCCGTTGGTCAAAATCAAGTCTCGAGCCAAAATGCTCCAGAAACTTCTGGCTACGGGAGTCAACGAGCGATTCTATACTTTGGCCGACTACAAGGAGTTCTTTCGCCAGGCCGCCTTGCCGATGGAGGTCAAGAAGATCAACCTCTCCCGCAGGTTCAAGTATTACGTCAACGAGTTGGTCAATGGTCTGACTCACGCGCGCTACGCCTTTGTCGCGGTCAAGAAAAGCCGATCCACCCCCGCTCGCCCCCCGCCTTCACGGCAGGGTTGACGGCCCCGGCCATGAGTCTGACCGCCGAGCAACAGGCCGCCATCCAGGCGCAAGGCAATGTCCTGGTGGTCGCCGGCGCGGGCACCGGCAAGACCCGCACGTTGGTTGAACGGTGTATTCAATGCTTGCTGGCCGGGCAACCCCCCGCCTCCTTGGACGAAATCCTGATGGTCACCTTCACGGATGCGGCGGCGGCCGAAATGCGCCAGCGCATCCGCGCGCGACTCGAGGAAGAATCTCAACGCGACCCGGCCAACGCGCATTGGCAGGAACAACTTGCCCTCTTCGATGCCGCCCACATCGGGACGCTTCACAGTTTTTGTCTCCAGCTCGTTCGGCAGCACTTCTACCAACTCGAACTGGACCCTCAACTGACCGTTCTGACCGAGGAGGAAGGCCGCATCCTGGCCGACGAAACGCTCGACCAGGTGCTCCAGGCCCATTACGCGGGCCAGACGCCCACCGCTCAGGCCGTGCAGGAGCTTATCCACGTCCAGGGCGGGGGCCGGGACAAACCCATCCGCGCCCTGGTCCAACGCCTGCACCACTATACTCAAACCTTGCCCGACCCGGCTGGGTGGTTCCGCTCCCAGCTCGGGATGGCCGCGGCGCCCGAGCCGGCCGCCTGGCGTCGCTGGCTTTCCGAAGGCCTCGGTGAATGGCGGGAGCTTTGGCTGCCCCGGCTCGAACGCGCCCCGGCGGAAAATACCGTCGCCTCAACCTGTCTGTCCGCGCTGAGACAGATCCATCCCGGATCGCCTGCGTCGGACGCCGTCCGCGCGCTCGCGGCAATTATCGAGGCGCCTCAGCACTGTCCGTACGGCAAGAAGACGCGGTGGGTCAAACCGTTGGAGGATCTCTTCGAAGGGGCCGAGTTCCTGGCATCGCTTGCCGCCCCGGCCGAGGCGGGCGGCCCCGACCCGCTGGTCCAGGATTGGGAATGGGCGCGGACGCAAATGAGCACCCTGCTGGGGTTGGCGGACGAATACGCCGCCGCCTTCGCCGAGGCCAAGCGCGAACTGGGCATGGTGGACTTTCACGACCTCGAACAACACGCCCTGCGCCTGCTCTGGGACCCCGTGGCTTCCCAACCTACTCCGATTGCCTGCCATTGGCGCCAGCAACTCCGCTTCGTCTTCGTGGATGAGTACCAGGATATCAATGCCGCCCAGGATCGCATCATCCAGGCCCTCAGTCGCGAGGGTCTCCAGGCCAATCGGTTTCTGGTCGGCGACGTCAAACAGAGCATTTACCGTTTTCGCCTCGCCAATCCTTACATTTTTCAAGGCTATGTCGAGTCATGGCGCGGCGACCTGGGACAGGCCATTCCGCTCCTGGACAATTTCCGGAGCCGGGAAGGGGTGTTGGATTTCATCAACTCCTTCTTCGGACTCCTTCTTCGACGCGAGGTTGGCGGCGTGCGCTACGACGAATTGGCGCGGCTGCGCTTCGGCGCGCCGGCTCAGCGCCAGCCCTTGAGCGCCGCGGCCAGTCCCGTTCCGCGAGTTGAACTGCATTTCCGCGTTAAGGGAGTTTCCGACGGGGACGATGGCTCTGACCCGATGGTCGAAGCGAGCGATCTCCTGGAAGTGGAGAAAGAGGCGCGGTTGGTCGCCCTGCGCCTGCGGGACCTGCGCCAAGCCGGGCATGCTATCTGGGACGAGCGCGCCGGCGCCTTTCGGCCCGTGGATTGGCGCGACATGGCCGTCCTGCTTCGTTCCCCTTCCAGCAAGGCCGAGAGCTACGCCAAGGAATTCTCAAAGGTTGGCGCGCCTTTGCAGGTCCAGCGGCGCGGATTCTATCAAAGCGCGGAAATCCTCGACCTGTTGAGCTTGCTCCAATTGCTGGACAACCCTTTGCAGGACGTGCCGGCGCTGGCGGCGCTGCGCTCGCCGTTGGTCGGGCTGACGCTGGATGAGTTGGCCCGTTTGCGCCTGGCGGGCCGCGGCGCCTTTTGGACGGCGCTGATCCGCTGGCACGAGACGGAGACGCTGAAATCCAGAAAGGCCGGCCCGGCCGCGCGCCCCGGACAGCTCGAACTGCCTCTGGCGAGCGAGACATTCCGCAAGGTCAGCCGCTTCCTGGAGCGCTATGCCCATTGGCGCCGGTTGGCCCGGCAGGCCTCGCTCTCCTCCTGCCTGGAGGCCGTTCTGGCCGAGACGCATTATGCCGAGTGGTTGCTGACCCAACCCCGTGGCGAGCAGCGTCATGCCAACGTCCGCCGCCTCCTGGCGTTGGCGCAACAGTTCGACCAGTTCCAGCGTCAAAGTCTCTTTCGCTTCCTCAGTTTTGTCGAAGCTCAGCAACTGAGCGAAATCGAACCGGACGTGGCGGCGGTCGCGGAGGAAAACGCCGTTCGTTTGATGAGCATCCACCAAAGCAAGGGCCTGGAGTTCCCGTTGGTGGTGGTGGCCGATCTGGGTAAGGCCTTCAACCTCTCCGACCTGCGGGCGGACTTGATCCTGGATGAGACCTACGGCTTATGCCCGCAGATCAAGCCCCCGCAGAGCGGTCGGCGTTATCCGAGCCTGCCCTACTGGCTGGCAGCCCAGCGACAGCGCCGCGAGACGCTCGGCGAGGAACTTCGCCTCCTCTATGTCGCTATGACCCGCGCGCGCGACACCCTGATTCTGACCGCCACCCTCTCGAAGACGCAGCGCGACCGGCTTTGGAACCCGGTGGAAATGGTCGGCCCCGGCGAAATCCTGGCAGCCAATGGTTACCACGATTGGCTGCGGCTCTGGTTCGCCCGCGCGTTCGACTCCGGCGGCGTCCCGGCGGCTCGGGGCGAAAACGATCTGGTCCGCTGGTGGATACTCGATGATTCGAGCCTTATGGAGCAGGAAAAGCCGTCCGCTGAGCCGCCCGCCAAACCGCTGATCGCCGTTCCGGAAGTCTGGGAGCAGTTGGCACGGCGCTTGGCCTGGACGTATCCGTTCGAGGCCGCTACCCAGAAGCCGGCCAAGACCTCCGTCACGCTGCTCCGCCGCGCGGCTCAAATGACGGACGACGAGGCCTCCCTGCGTTGGATTCCAAGGCCCGGCTCCGAAACGGGAGCGCGGGTTGCCGCGGGCCAGGCCGGGTCCTTTTTCGTTGCGGCCGCGCGAGAGCGCGATGGAGGCCAGACCCCTTTCGGCTTGGCCTCTACCGCGCCATCGAGCGCCCCGGGTTTCGAACCCTCGGGCGCCAGGATAGGCAACGCCCACCACGCCTTCCTGGAACTGGTTTGCCTGGAAAGCGCGGGCAGCCCCGAAGCCCTCAAGCTCGAGGCTGAGCGCCTCTGCCGGCAGGGTGGCCTGCGGGCTGAAGACCTGGCTTTGCTCGACTTTCCGGCGCTCGCGGCCTTTTGGCAATCGGAACTGGGCGCCCGTATCCGCGACCAAACGCGCTTCGTTCGGCGCGAGTTGGCGTTCACGGCTCGCTTCGCGCCCGCCGAGCTCGCCGCTCTCGTCGCCGAACCGCCCGAAGCGGGGCTCGAGAACGATATCGTCGTGGTTCAGGGCGCGGTCGACCTCGCCGTGCTCCTGCCGGGCGAGATTTGGATTGTCGATTTCAAAACCGACCGGTTGGGCCCGGGTCCGGACGCCTTGACCGCCAAGGTCAAACTCTATTCGCCCCAACTGAGACTCTACGCGATGGCCCTCTCGCGGATTTACGCCCGCCCGGTTTCCGCGGCTTGGTTTTATTTCCTCGCGGGCCGTTGCGCGGTAGCGCTAACGCCAGACGCCTAGCGCTCGGGTGCGCCGATGAATACGCCAGTCTAATGGATCGTATGTTATTGGCTGATCGGCAACGCGGCGTTATCGAACGACGGCTGGCATTATGCGTTCAGGCGCGGCCGAACGCCCGCCCTTTTTTGTCATCTCCGCTTTACAAACGAGCTGTATCCTCGGAGCATGGTTGCGACATGATGAAGGATGCGCTGAAAGCGGGGTTCAAGGGAGCGGTATTGGGGTGTTTTGTTTGTACCACCCTCTGCGCCGATAGCTATACCAATCTGACGGACGCGTACGCGGCGATGGGATTCGATCCTTCGGCGTCAGGCAATGCCACCGTGGTCTTCTTCAGCGACGCGCACATGAACCAGGATACCTCGGTGTCGCTGGCGCCGATAGTGACGACCAACTTCAATGTCCAACTCGTGAGTATTGTCAATGGCATGCGGCCGCCACCCACGAAGATCTTGAACGCTGGGGATACGAGCACGAGCTTTTCCGAGGTGCCGGGTTACATCAACGCGTGGGGCCCGGACACCGACTGGGCCATCCAGGAAATGCATGATTTTCAGACCTCGCTGCTTAGTTTTACCAACGTCGCTCCGACCGACATCCTTTGGGTTCCTGGAAATCACGACCAAACCTGCCTGGAAACCGACGCGGAGTTGTTCCAAGGCGTTTATACCAACATGCCAACCCATCAGTCGCTGGATCTGGCCGGGGTTCATTTCCTGCTGCTCAATTCGGGCAATTACAGCCAACCCGATGACGTGGAACGGCAGTGGCTGGAAGGGCAGGTGGCCGCCCTGTCGCCGACGCAAACCGTGGCGATCGTCGAGCACTACCCGGCCTTTTGCATTCCTGTCATGTATCAGGGGATGGGACCGTTCCTGCGGCAGTTATTTGCCAACTGGCAGACGCGCTGGTGGACCTTCTGCGGCCATCTGCATGCGGCGTCCGCGACGATTTACCGCATCGGGCGAAGCGATGTCGCCGAAGTCATCGTCGGGACCGCCAACACGAATATGTATGGCGGCCAGACCCACGACTCCGGGTTTGAAGTGCTGTGCCTCAGCAACGGCGTGGCGGGAATTATCTACTACCATTTCGACACCTCGACCTTTGACGTCCTTCTCAGCCCGGGGGCCGCTAACACCATTCAGGAATATGCCTACCCCAGTTGGGATTCGCCCTCGGCCTACGCCGCTCAATTCGAGGATTGTCCGGGTTTGCTCTGGCGCCGGAACAAGAAACCCGATGCCAATCCGACCTTGACGCTGATGTCCAATACGGTGAGCTCCTTTTTGTATCTGACCCCGCTGGCCAGGACCACGGAACCAGAGGTCATAAGGGTGTCCGATTCGGTGGATTCTCTCGACTGGTTCGGCTATACGGGGGAGATTTGGTGGCAATTGCAACTCGGTTGGCATGCGAACCAGGCGACCCATTTCCTGCTCGCGCTTTCGGCCATGTCTCTGGCATCCGAGGTCAGCTTTAGCGCGGACGCTACCCATTGGAGCGCAAGCCAACCCGAGCCTTGGCTGGGCGGCACCTACATGCGCTTCGTGATACCGCCCGACATCGCCGGGCTGCCGGTCGCCTACGCCCGCTACATCAGCCCGGTCATGCTCGGCAAGGGCGACTTCATCGGCGGCTGGGGCCTTAGTACGACCAATGACGTCGGCGTGGATAGCTACCCTAAGCTCGCGGCCGTGCCGAACCAACAGGTGGTCGCGGGACAACTGCTCACGTTCACCAACGTGGCCACGGATCCCTATGCGCCCCCGGATGTGGTCACGTTTAGCTTGCCCAACGGTCCGGCTGGCGCCGCAGTGGATCCGCAGAGCGGGGTCTTTTCCTGGCGCCCGGCCCTTTCGGACTCGCCCAAAAACTTCACGGTAGCGGTGAAGGCGGCTGACAGCGGCACCCCCGAGATGAGCGCCACCCAGCACGTCCTCATTACGGTCCTGCGCCCGGGCATTCCCTTTCTTTCCATCGTCGGATGGCAGCAGGGTTGCCCCCTGCTGAGCGTCAGCGGCGATCCAGGCCTCAGTTATACCATCATGGCTTCGACCAATCTGCAAGATTGGTCGGTTCTCTATGCCACGAATCCGCCCACCCTCCCGTTCCAGATCACCGACCCGCAAGGCGCCGCGCTTTCACCGCGGTTTTACCGTGTCAGCGCCAGCCCCTGAAACCCTCGCCTGGACCGCCCCCAGCCCCTACCACCGATCCGGTCTCTCGCTTGAGGGTTAGCGCAAAAATAAGGGCGGAGGTTGAGGCGTCACTCCGACTTTATGAAAGCAGGATCGGCGTCGATAGCGGCGGCAATCGCGAGGCTCAGGATTCCTGATCCCGCCGCACAGAAACTCGCAGACCTGGAAAGCCGGTGGACCTCTCCGGGCGGACGATCCTGCTCCCTCTCCCTCGGGAGAGGGCTGGGGTGAGGGG
>Ga0316217_10004361_pt1 | contig 15374 bp, 14 predicted proteins | sample 1anoAmetaG_FD_203633 | JGI IMG/M metagenome (GOLD analysis project Ga0316217, IMG submission 203633) | Freshwater microbial communities from Trout Bog Lake, Wisconsin, USA - 1anoA | ecosystem: Environmental > Aquatic > Freshwater > Lake > Hypolimnion/Profundal zone | place: USA: Wisconsin... | reverse complement strand
TGATACTGATAATTGTATGGAATAGTGAGCTGGCAGAGCATGCCATATTTAAAGACAGCAGAACTGCCACCCCGCCGCACCCTGCACCCATTTACGAGCACAACTGCCACCCCTGGCCCATGGCTGTCAGGATCAGTATTTTTGCAGCTATATTTTGCGGTTATTTAAAAAGGAAGAAATCGCATCCCATTATAATCGCTTATATGGACAACGTCGCCCAGCTGTACTCAGTGGACCCGCCCAAGCACCCGGGCAAACTGCTCCACACCTCGCAAGTCAGCAAGGCCCCCTAGTAGGAGGTGACTATCCACATCTACTAGAACTTCATCTGCGAAACAACCCGCCACGCCCAAACCTACATCGCCTTTGATTTCGAACTCAAGTTCGCCTTCCACCCCACCCCTCCCTCCATCGTCTTGGAGAGGGGCGACCACAAGCAGACCTTCAACCACCAATCCCAGCAGGATCTAGCCACATGGAGGGACATCCTGGGCAGCAGGCTCAACCAGCGCGGCTTCCACGAGCAGTTCAAGCCCAAGAAGAAGATAGGCAAGGGCAACTTCGCGTCGGTCTACCTGGCCGAGAAGCTGGAGACGGGCAGGAACTTCGCGGTGAAGGCCTTCTCGAAGGAGGCAGCCTACAGTGAGGACAAGGGCAAGGAGTGCCTGCTGAAGGAGATCGAGATCATGCGCAGTCTGGAGCACAAGAACTGCATGCGGCTGTTCGAAGTGTTCGAGTCGGACAACTCGCTCTACCTGGTGGTGTAGCTGCTGGAGGGAGGGCTGCTGCACGACAAGGTGAAGTCCAAGCACAAGTTCAGGCCTCACTAAACCAAGCAAATCATCCGCTCCATCCTCAGCGGGCTAAAGGAAATGCATAGCAAGTCCATCATGCACCGCGACCTCAAACCCTAGAACCTCATCTTCAGGTCCCCGCAAACCAACGACTGCGTCATCGCTGACTTCGGCCTCTCCGAGTTCGCCAACGCCGACTAGTATCTCTTCGTCAGGTGCGGCACCCCCGGCTACGTGGCCCCTGAAGTCATCAACATCAAGGACATGAAATCCAAATACGACCCCATCTGCGATATGTTCAGCCTAGGGCTCATCTTCCACTACATGCTGCTCGGAGTCAGCGCCTTCCCAGGCAAGACCTACAACGAAGTCTTGACCCAGAACCGAGCCAGCAACATCACCTTCGAAGGCCCCCAATACGCCTCTCTAGACTAGCACGCATTCTCACTTCTCAAGGCCATGCTCAAGAAGAACCCAGAGGAGAGGATCACAGCCAAAGACGCCCTACAGCACCCCTACTTCGAGGAAACAGCCGAGGACAGCTAGTAAGAAGACACAGTGTGCTAGCTGAGCAAACTTTGCAGCCAGCCCGGCGACTCTCCTCTGCTGCAGTCATCCAACCCCAATCGCAAACTTGATAAGCTGATCAGGAAGGACAGCTGCGTGGAGTTCAAGATGGGCGCTTAGAATGTGTTCACGGGCAAGGTTGAGACGGTGGTGGAGACGGGGTCTACTGCCAACAGCGTGGGCAGCAGATTCTAGTCATTTATCCAGCCCAAGGCCAGCAAGTTCGCTGCCAAAAAATGAACAATGATACCTACTCTTTTATTTTACCTACCCACACCTCACCCATCGAATTAACCTGGTTAATCTAACTCTAACCTTATTAAAAGTGCTTGATTAATAGTTCTTCTTTAATAATCTTTGGCTTCTGCCATATTGTTAATCCTTGGTTCCTACCCTATTATTAATGTTGGTTCCTGTCAATTATTAATGTTTGGTTGATAGTGCCAGGCATTTAATTTTATTGATGCAGGACAAAAAGATCCTCAACGAGTTCGCAGCCAAAATCACTAAGGCCAAAATCCTCCACGACAGCACTCAGGCGACCTGCCAGAAGCTGAGGCGAGAGGTGGGGCAGCTAGAGAAGGAGTACGCCACCATACGCAGTCAGCGGGAGGCAGCCGAGAACATGGAGAAGAGCCTCAAGCACCAGCTCGACATGACCCAGAAGGCCTAGAACGAGGCCAACGCCAAGTGCAAGAGGGAGGAGAACCAGCTCGAGGAACTGCGCGAGAACAGGAAGAAGCTCAAGAGGGAGAAGGAGATCGAGCAGCACACCCTCATGAAGAACAAACTCGAACTCGAGGAACTGGTCACCAAGAGGGAGCAGCTCGAGGCCACCGCCAAGGCCCTCTCCGAGAAGCTGGAAGGAGTCACTTCCGAGAAGTAGGTCTTGCAGGAGTAGCTGGCCAAAACGGAGGCCGCCATCGCCCGCTACAACCTCAGCATCGCCAGTCTCGAACAGTAAATCTAGCAAATGCGCAACGTGATCACCAAGAACACAGTGCCCGTGCACAACATGTCCGAAATTTCGCAGCTAGAGCAGTCCAAATGATCAGTTCATCCTTTATTACGCACCTTTCTCATCACTATGCCTTGTAAATAACTCATACTACCCCTGATAAATACCTCATACTATCCCTTATAAATGGATTTGAGGCACTTATGCACCCATGGGGGTCAGCTGCGAAAAAGCAGATTTATAATAGCTAGATGTTGTAATAATAGTTGATCTACTAAATGACATTCCAAAAGTGGTTTTTGCTTGTGGTTATCGTGGCCACAGTCAGGAGCTATACTGAAAAGAGGCACGTTCTCCTACTAACGCCTGATGATTTTCCAGACATACTGACCGAGTTCCCTCAGATCATCATCCAATTCTACGCATCTGAGTACTCCCCATTTCATCTAGATGCGAGCACAGCAAAAAACTGGCGCCCATTTTCAATGAGATCGCCAAATAGTTCAATCAGTCAGCTTCTCCAAGTACCAACTCAATAAAGTAGTCCGTTTCGGCAGCATCAATGCTAAAGAATATGCAACTGTCAGAGGCGTTTATTAAGTAAAAATATACCCAACCCTCATTTACTTCAACCAAAAACAAAGAATAAAATACTTTGGTGAAAAATCGAAAGAGGCCATCGTCAGCTGGCTCAATAACAAACTAAAACCCCCTGTGGCTAGCATCGACGTTAGTTCGCTGAAGTAGCTTGGCTAAAACGGCCAGGTCAACATCCTCTTCCATGGATCCATCTAGACTCATGAGCACGGCAGCCTCTTCCAAAAACTTGCACTTGGGGATGAGTACAACAGTACCCCATTGAATATGAAGAGTATTACAGCGTCTAAGGGACGGAACTACCACCCGGCACCATCCAGATGTTCAGGCCATTCGACCAACCAGTCTCTACTATCATTGACATTCATCTTGATAAGTGGATTGTCGACCATTAGAGGCCCTTTGTGGTTGATTTTGATGCGAGGACCATCAATAAGCTGTTTGGAGATAGGAATGTCACTATGATTCTGTTCTAGTCCGCGGAAAGCACAGAAACTCTCAATGAAGCTTTCAGAGAGGCAGCACAGAAAGTTAGAGGAGATTGGAAAAGGCCACTCATTTGCACCAGCATTAAGGTACCTGAATGCTAACGCAGCTGTAAAGCCCATATCATAAATCATTATCCGGACATCTCAAAATTGCGCCAAACAAATCGCCAATTGTCATCTTAGATGGCAACACAGGGTCCAAATTTGTGTTAATTAATGCTCCGAGCGAAATCACTTCAGACAAGATAACCTAATTCATAGCCAGGTTCTAATCGGGGACTTTGAAATCATACAAAGTTGATGAGGAGGTGGCTTATGGCAAAAAAGCAAAGGGTGATGAGTAACTGTGATAATAGCTAAAGTTGTTCATAGATAAAAGAATATCATTCTAACTGTATACTTAAGTTTGTAGATGGTTGAAACTGTGGACTTCATCAAGGGAGAATCCTCTCTCTTGCTTTTGATCAGCAAAGATGTAAGATGCCTATAGCCATTCTCAAGAAGGCAGCTGATATCAAAGTTGAGGCAAAAAGGAAGAACTCAACAATAGGTGAGAAAGAAGGCAAATGTCAGAAAAAATAAGGGACAAATAGAAGGCAGTCCTTGTTAGGAAGAGTTAGGAGTTATCTGGGAAAGTCGAGAGTTGGAGAAAAATGGTGAATCAAAGATTTGTTGTTATAAAGATTCAATTTACGTCATATGATTGGACATTTCTTAAAAGGAAAGACAGCAGTCGTCACAGGGTCACTCTCTGGCATCGGCTTGGGAATCGCCAAGTCCTTTGCAGCCTCAGGCGCCAACGTTGTGCTCAACGGTTTTGCCTCGGAGTAGGAAATCCTGAGGACAGAGAAGGAATTGACAAGTGCCAACTCCCAGGCCAAATTCGTTTTTGCGGATTTGACAAAGCCTGCTGACTGCAGAACGCTCATTGAAAAGTCCATTGCTCATTTCGGACAGGTGGATATCTTGGTCAACAATGCAGGGATACAGCACATTAGCAAAGTTGAAGATTTCCCTGAATAAATGTGGGAAAAAGTCATTTCTCTCAATCTCAGCTCAGCTTTCTACACTTCTCGCTATGCTTTGCCAGGGATGAAGGAAAGAAAGTGGGGAAGGATAATAAACATCGCCAGTGTGCATGGCTTAGTGGCCTCAGTGAATAAATCGGCCTACGTTGCTGCAAAACACGGGATTGTTGGATTCACCAAAGCTGCGGCTCTGGAAAACGCTAAATCAGGAGTCACCATCAACGCAATCTGTCCTGGGTTCATTTTGACGCCTCTCATCCAGAAACAGATAGACATTATTGCTGAGCAAAGAAAGGTCTCAAACGATGAAGCCAGCGCCATTTTGGTCTCAGACAAACAACCTTCAGGGTCTTTTGGCACTCCCGAAGACATTGGGGCACTGGCCACCTTTTTGTGCACCCACAGCGCCCGCCAAATCACAGGCGCTTCCTACACAATCGACGGAGGCTGGACAGCCCAGTGATTTAAGTTAAATGTTGCTGGTTTAGGTATTCCAAGGGTTGAGTTGTGCATTAATAAATAATTCCTTCTAAAGATCAGGAACAAGGTGACTCAGTTGCAGCACTCCTTCTTTTTGGTGGGCTCAGCTCGCACCAGTTCCACGTTTTTTTATACTTGGCTAAACGAAGTAATGCGAGCGCTGCTACTCGTCATACGCATATAAAACAGTTGCTTCGCCACCTCTTCGAAAGCCTTGACTACGTTCTCGCTGGTTTTGGAGGAAGTCTAGAAAAAGAAGGAACAGCCGTTGTCCTTCATCCACTGCTCAGCTTTCTCCTTAGGCACCTCCCGTCTAAGTTATCTATGCCCTACCCAGTTTCCGCCTCATCCAGATGCGTGCCGATAAGTCCGAACATGGCGTTGGGAGGAGCATGTTCCTTCGCTTCCGACAGCCAAGAATCTAGACTTAGGAATGATAGTTCGCTAAATTAGGGATGCACTTACTTCACAATGCTGTAGACCAAAAACACTACTGAACTATTCCTGTAGTAGCTCTTTATGATGGACTTGAAACTCTACTGGCCTGCAGTGTCCCAGATCTGCATTTTGACATTGAACTTGTCGTCAATCTTGATGACCTTTGAGGCAAATTCAACTCCTACTTCCAAACAGAATTACCAACAGTGACTGTGTGCTAGCTGACGAAGAGGTCTTTGGTGTAGCGGGTGAGCAAGCAACTTTTTCCTGAACCTGACATCCCCACCATAATCACTTTGAATTGGGCGTCTTCTGATTTGGTAATTCTCTTGCGGTTGTTCATAATTATATTATCGAAACGACTGCTACTACCCTTTCAGAAATGTAGAATCTAAAACCCCACCAAAATCCACAATACTTCAACCAAAAACTTTGTTTCAATTGTATTAAGCTACTGATTGGTTTTAGATTTTTTTTGTAGATTAAGCAAATTGCCTTAAAAAGGTGAGGATTTGGTCTGCTCCTCGTTTTCCAGAAGCCTTAAGTGACAAATAGCTCTTCTTGCTCATAGTTGCTTATTAAGCAAAATAAACTAGAAATCAAATCAATCAATGAAGTTATAAAGCGCAATGGCATCCAACTTTTTGAGATAGGACTTGTACTTCTCCTAGCTATCAATAAACGGCGGCAAGACCCCAGACTTCAAATTGACTGTCTCTTAGGGTGCCAGCTTTCCATAATAGATCTTGCGGAAGTCAATGTTCTTACGCTATCTCAGTATCTCAACTGCGCCTATCAGATAGCTTTGGTCTTTGTAGTAACCTCCGAATTATTAGGTGTTGCCTAAACCGCGCTTTACTCTCACGCATTCACGCCAACAGTCATTTGTATCTTTGACCCATTTGCTTAAGTTTTTGAAGACTTTGGAAAAAGGCAGTCTTGAAGCGTATATTGCTGCCAAGTAGCGCAAAGCTGCTTTAAAAAGAAAGGGTTTTTCTTAGGGCAAAAGTTGGTTAAGAGCTGCAAGACCCTATTCTATTAATTTACCTTTTTAGGTGGGTTTTCTTACGCAGTTTTATTTGTGGTTAAGCCTTCGAAGGATATGAGTGCCAACTTCATGGTTAAGTACTCCTTAAAGACTGACTTTATTGTACTCTAAAGGTGTGCGCAATTTGATGATTATTTTTTCTTTAAAGAAGGCGACAGTAGTTCTTGAGAGACAGTTTGATTCTAGCTTAACTTAAACATATTAATGGAGCCCTAAGTTCTAAAGGTAAGTTCCAATCGTAGCCGTTACCTCTTCCTCTGTCAAAATGGATAGAGATTAAGGATTATATTTGTTGTTAGCAAGTATCTTTAAAGCCAGTTCTTAGTGCTAGGTGCTGAGGGGAATGACCTCGGGGGAAACAATGGTTTTGTAGCAGAAATGAGGGTTGTAGTGAGTTTTGAGCTAAAAGAATCTCTACCTTTCTGCGATAAAGTTAACAGGAAACAAATCTTTGATTCTAGGTTGCTTAAAACGGGCTTTTTAGTTTTCTTATTCTCGCCAATCGTAACTTCCATCAAGTTAGTTTTCCTGGTCTAAAAGCCCATTCGTGGCCTACTGCTCTTACATGATTTCTTTTTAAATGATTATAAATATCCAATCAAAAACTGTAAAGACCTTATAAATTAAGGAAGGTTGTAAAAGCTTATAAAGCAAGATGTTGGTTGGTACAATATAAGCGAGATAAAGCAATGAAATAAATCTATCAGTCGGAATCTATATCTGAACCATCGTCTGATTACTACTCCACCAGCCGCATCAGCAGTTTCCTTTTCTTTACCTCAGCAATAATCCTCTTTTAAAGCTAATCCACTCTTTGGCATGCTTGCTGGGCGACTTCTTACTCATCTTCAGTTTGCATTACATTGTTGTCTGTCCCAATGGGCTAATTCATTTTATGCGATCTGCTGTTGTCAAAAACCAACTCAATCAACTTTTGGTGCATGAAAGTGTACTAGTTTCTGTATCGATCTTGCTTTGTGTAGTAAGCAAAGTTCAACATATCCTTCATGCGATAAAGAATCCCAGAATCTAAGTCTTTCTTCAAATAATAGGTTCTTATTATGCTTAGTTTTTTCTGAAGTGCTCTTTAATTAACATAGTATTTGGACCTTTGGAATTGAAACATTTGCTTTGCTTTTACTGTGTTCTTGTTGTAAATGATGATGCCCCAAGTGAGCAATTCCTTGACATTTTATTACATCTATCTCTTTATTTCGAAACGATTGATAGTTTCTCCTAGGTAACTGTCATAATATCTAAAAACTGAGTACATATTCACAATGTCCTTGACTTTCCCATAACGATGGATAAAGTTTTCTTGCAGAAGACTAAATATAGAAAAAAGTACTCTGTGAATTTGTTGATTTCTAGCCTTGACCTTTAGAGCAAGGGGACTGGCCTAAAGTAGAATTTAGGATTGTGTTTGATGAGTTATTACTCAGTATAGTAAGCTGAAATTTATTGCGCTTTCTTCTTTAAGTTAGGGTCATAGTTGATGTTGAGTCTCTTGCCATACAGGAATTTGCCAAGCATATGAAAGATTGACACTTTCTGCTAAGGTATCTACTCCGTAGGGTCATATTCCCTCTTCATTTTTACACTTGATTGCTGCTAGCTTGCAGCTTTGTTGAGTAACCCTCCAAAAGAGCTTTTTTGAGAGAAATTATGTTTTTGGGCCTACTGAGTTACTTTTTTGTAGTAAATCAAATTCAGTGCTTTCCTAGCATCTCCCTCAGCTTAAATGATTATTTAATCAAAGTCTTTGGGACTTCTAAAACATGAAGCATAAGCTGGGTGAGATTCTAGAAAATGCTAGATGATCGCTTTCAATTATCTTTTGCCATAAGCCTCCATTCTAATGATGGATACATTCGGTAAGTACTTGAGTGCCTTTTTTTCGGAGTTCTATAAAAGAATGTAATAAGGGTTGTAGATTTAGCTGTTGAGTATAAAAATGTACTTGTTCCTGTTTTTTGAATCCTTGATAGTCTCATATACTTTTTCTTTGAATCTCTTGTACTTTTGCACATGGTAGGTTGGGGTTTAGTCATTCAAGATAGGGTAATCGTCAAAAAGCACAACTTTTTACAAAATCATGCTTCTGCTGCTTAGCTCTTTCTAGAATATTTCGTAAATGTCTGGATAGATGAGCTAACCATCTTAATCTTCGGTGACTTTGCCTCTGGCGCGTTAATAGGGAATTTCGCTCATTGTTAGGCAGGTTTAGACAAGCATCTTTTTTCCACAGCCAGAAGGGCCAAAAACAAAAAGAACATTTTTGCTGCTTGTTTCGATAAAATTCTTAAATACATAAAAATGAGTAGTTAAGCTAATAGTTTTCTATATTGCCTGATTTTTACTTTGAATTACTTGAACGCAGAAACGTCAGTATAGTTATAGCCCTATCTCGCTTTTTTCTGCTAACTGAAGTAAGTTGATCGATTTTTCATTGGCATTTTAGGATTGCTTGAAGGAGAAATGTCTAGGTGGGTGCTTAGATTATTTGCGAGCTGTTGATTTAAAGAACTGATTTATGAGGGGCTTTATTAGTCATCATCTGAGCTCAAGAGACTTATATAGAGTTGATTCGTGTTTTAGCGGTTCATGTCAGTTTAGTATCAAATATAAATCAATTAGACTAGATTAGGATGATGAATGTGATAAAATAATATGAATGACTATAAAAAAAGAGGCAAATTATGACTAAAACATTAATAAGTTGAATGCTATTAACTATAAAAACTAATACTTATCTTACTTACAAAGAGTCGGTTTAGGGTTGGGTAGAAGTCGATTCCCCTAACATGCTTAATGATCGTTTGTTAATACTTATATGTCAAAGACTATTTCTAAAAATTGGTTGCACTAATATGAGTCTGAACTTGCAAATTGGCTGTATAATAATAAGTTGATGGACCGTGAAATTTTTGAAGACAGATTCAAAGTGGACCAAATCGATCCGAATAACAAGACTCCCTTCAGAAACGTTTCCCGCATCCACCTTATCTCCTACTCCGACAAACAGAATCGCAGGAACATAGAACTTGACATTAATGTGCAAATTTACCCAGTTTTCATCAATGACTCCTTCCTGATTAGGGTCACCGATTGCAACCATATCAAAAACCTTTACTCACCCTAAGACCTCAACCGTGCTTCAGAGCGAGATAGTTACGAGTACGTGATGTACGGAACTGTATTCGACATAGAGGAGAAAGGAAGTGACATGGTGGTGTATTGCAGTTTCGGAGGGTTGCTGATGAGAGTGGCTGGCGCATATGATGCAATGAGTGCGTTCAGGAAGTAGGGAAAAGAATCGAGAGTTTATCTGATGATGAAGCGCGCTTGATTGCTATTGCATTAACTCAATCAATAAGCACTTAACTCTTTAAGAACTTTGAAAGTTATCACCAAAAGCACTTCTTTTATGATTGGCTAAACAAATCTGCTTTTTTTCGCTATGTTTTCCTTTCTTTGCTCAAAACGAGTAATAGCATAGGATAGGATTTTTCAAATATCATTTTTTGTCACTGATAGTGTCTACCTATCTTGGCGACAATATTTTCCAGCATGGGGCATTCCAAGAGGGCAGGGTTAGTCACTCCTAATGTCTTACTCCCTTAATTATAAAGTGGGAGCCTTCTCAAACCGAGGAGTAATAATAAAGATAGATATACTAATTATCTAGATCAGTCTTTATCGAAATCAAATTATCATTCACTTTAGTATTCAAAATGTTTGAACTTTTAAGCTTGCAAAATCAAGAATTGAGCTAGAATTAAAGAATTATCATTTTATAGCTCTTGAATTAAATAGCTTCCTTGCAATTAACCCTTCTATACCTTTCGATTCATCTCTATCTACAGTACTTCTCCATGCTGTGCTTTCACTTAACTTCGAAACATCCGTACCAATTCTCCTATGCTTACTTTGATTTCTCAGTGAAGAATAAGAGACCATAGTGTCTTTTTTCTCTTCAGGCTACAGTTTATGTAAATCCTAAGGCTATTGACTGTGGATATTAGCAAAGTAGGGATGCTGAAGTGCTTCATTAGGACTTAATCTTTTAGCTGGAGAGTAGGTCAAAATTTTAGCCAATAAATCGATAAATAAAGGGTTTGAAGAGTTTATTATCTGAATAGCAACAGTTGTACGTCTCTTAGTGCCTTCTTTTTCATCTTCGGAAGCTATTGAAATTACTCAAGACTGTAATTGGGATTCATCTCAGTCATTTCTGCTTGCGTAGGAGTTCCCAAAAGTTTAATTATTTGCAGCATGTGCTCTAGTGTCGACTTAGCATGGAAAAGGGGTCCTCCCGTCACTAATTCTATAGCTATGCAGCCAAAAGCCCACATATCCACAGAGTTTGAGTAATAGACAGAACCGAAAGCTAGTTATGGAGCACTGTAGTGATTAGCAAAAGCTTTGAATGAGTGTTTCTCTGAGTAGGAATTTATTTTAGCAGATCCAAAGTCTGCAATAGCCACTCTGTTGCTCTCTTTGTCTACAAGAATGTTGGCAGGTTTGAGATCAAGATGGATGATATCTTTCTATTTGAGTTCAGCAAGTCCATGGAGAATCTGTTGCAAGTAAAAAGGCGCTATCTGTAAGTTCAGACATTTGCGCTCTATGGCTGTTTTGAGGTTGAATGGATAATATGGAGTAACAAGGTGCAGATATCGATGACCTTCTTCTGCAGTGTAGTAGTGGTCAATCAGTTTGAGCAGATTAGGATGTTCGATACTTTGGAGGATTGCTAATTACCTATTGGGGGTGTTTTTGTTGATCAGTATCTTCTTGATAGCAAGTTAATGTTAAGTGGCTGAATGTGCTTTAAAAACCAAGCCAAATGCTCCTTTGGCTATAGGCTTTTCCAAGGTATACTTTGTATCTTCATCATTATCGCACTATTTTGCTTTAGAGTTGGCTGCTTTATCTGGTTTTGCTGTCTTAGCTGCGCTAATCGTGATTAAGTGAGCCCTTTGAAAGCAGGTACGACTCTTGATACCTCTGTTGATAGTTTATATAGTTTGATATATATTGGCAAAGGGAGAAGTGTTTAACCTCATGGCTGAAGCGTTACTTCTGGTTGATTTGATAATGGAAGGGGTATTCTGGAGTTCTGTGGGGCAACGGGTATGCCGTACCGATTTGGACATTCCTCTGTTAATATAGCAATTGGGTAATAAAATTAGCAAATTGTAATCCCAGTATACATTCAGCCCTGCTTACTATTTTTTCAAAGCAGCCCATTTTCCTACAATTGCTAGTACTGGACAGTCTTATCAAAGCAAATGGCTCATAAGTGCTGGTCAGTATTGATGAAGAGGTTTGTATTGAGGTATGGGCATTTTATTGATGGCATACTTTAGAAATCATTGATGCGGCTGAGATCATCACTTCTCCGAAAGGAACCCAGAGTCAGTAGCTGCTGTTGTGAAAATCAAACTTCTGCACATTTCCTCGGGTCTTTCATCTAAAGTATACATTCTAGTGATGATAAAAATGAGGAGATACTGGGCTAAGAAGGTGGCTGCTATATCGAAGATGACATCACTAAGCCCAGCAGACTGAGACTCCTCAGAGGGACAATGCTACTTGAACATAGATTGATGCACGTCTCTGCTGAAATCGATGATATTCAGGACAAACCTTATGGAGCTGACCAAGAAGATTATAAGATATCGGTTGAACATCTGCATAGAGTCAAGACTACTCTTTTTAGCTACTAGGGGTCTAGCATCTCGATCAGCCGCTGCGAAGCCTTGAGAGAGATCATGCCTAAAAGCAAAGAAATTGCTATTACTATGCAGTCCAGCAATAGACACCCGAGATGACTCAATTATGAATAACCTACATCATGGAGAGCATTGCTGACTATTATGGGTAAAGGAGAAACAGGACTGGCAGTGCCAGCTACAGCATTCGAAACTATGTGCAATCGAAAATACGATGATGTAGAATTTGAGGAATGGGTACAACTTGGTTTAAATTCCTTTGTAGGGGGTGGTCACCCAGAATTCACTAGTCTTGATACTTTGGTTTCTAAAACTGCCAGCATTGAACAGTACAGAGATTTCTTTGCACCTGACTCATGAAACAAATACCAATGATAGGGCACATAGAGAAGAAGCAACTGAATAAAGTATGACTTGGCCCAATCTATCACAAAGTAGATTCTTGTATAGTGACTTACCTTTTCATCTGTGTAGGTCTTAGAAGTATCACTGGCTTCCAAGTACAGCCAAAAGGATGTCACGGTTGCTCCAATGAAGGCTGAGTGAAAACCATCTTACCAAACCACCAAAGCAATATAATCAAGTATACGAGGGCAGTGTGCCGATTATGAGAGCCCTTCATCCCGCAGAACTTCTTGTAGATGTAGATCACCAGCAGCACCGAAAAGGATGAAGTCACCCAGTGAGTGATCTAACTGGTGGGGTCCTAGATCGGCAAGTAGCAAAAGTAGGATATCTTGTCTGCAGACATTCTATACGTATTATTAATAGAGTTTACACAAATAATTTACGCAAAAAAACTTACTTCTCCACCTTTCTTAGTTTCCTTCTTGCCGTCTAGTGTGCAGTGTCTGTGGAGAGGCCATTATAGCCCAAGTAGCAAAACAAAAGCAGCCACTACAATCATGGATAACAGCCCAGCCCCATTTCAGTTTTATGCTATAGGGCAGTCAATTCGATAAACAAAAGATGAATGGATAGACAGAAATCTTGGCGAATTAGTAGGTCAAAACTAGTAACCATCATCTAAGGAGGCTCATCTCAAGTAAATTGCACTCAGAGTGACCCGTGATGTAACTGTGGGTTTTTACAGGTGCACTCCTAGATCAGCTGTGTTGTTGCCCATCACTCCTTCTCTTTTGCTGCAAAAACCATCGTCTTATTATTGGCCTTCACTGGTTTTATCTACTACTTTGCTCTTCTTAATTTATGAGGTCTCCTCTCTTTAGGGCTTCTATTTATTTTAAGACTTTATTTGACTGCCTATGAAGATCGAAACGCTGTCGTTTTTGAGGAACTCCTCAACCTTTTTCTTTAAGTTGCTTTCCGTTTGAAGCTTTGATTCGGCTTTGACAGTTGGTTACTAAAAAGTCTAAATTTTGGACATCTGAGCAAGTTTGGGAGGTTTAACCAAGAAGTTAGAGGAGGTGGGATGGGGTTCTTAGGGGTCAAAAATGGTGTGGTCTGAGATCTTGCTCGCCTATTCTTTGGCCTTTTGCTTTTGCTACTCTTTGCTGAAACACCTGCCCATACACTACTATTATAATCAATCTCTTCAAAGACTATACTAGACTTAGAAGCTGAGGGCTATAATGAGTCGCACTCACTTCTAGCTAAATTGTAACCTTTTCCAAGTATTCATAATGCCGAACTTCCAACTAATACTATCACTGTTTTTATTTGAATGTCAAACAAATGCGATATATCAAGAAGGAATTGAGACAACATTTCAGAAAGTTGAACTCAACAACGGTGGGTCACATGATAGAAGAACACTGAAACAAAAGTAAATCATAAAGTTTACCCAAGTCCAACTGATTTAGAGACTAAAGAACAAGAGAATTCAACTAAAAGTGATATAAAATAACACGCCAAAGCTTCCACTGAAATTACCAAGGCTTGAACTGCAGTCAGACATTCACAGAACAGCTATCTCTGGATGCCAGAAATGATCCTTATAACATAATTAGACTTAGTAATAGACGTGAAAGATAAGTTTTCGAGATTCTACGATTGCAGCTTTGATCGTAAACATTCATAAAGAGGAAAACTGCTCAATACAATCCAATGCAATACAAATCACTAATGACTTGCCGTTATCATAGTTTCTAGCTCATCATAAACTCACTAAACCTTTTATCATGTATTTTATGAGGCTTTTAGCATTTCTTCTTGTTCTCCTATCTTGATACTGACTTAAGATATACCTCCATTAGCCTTATATTCTGTGTTCACGCAGATGTTGTACATTCTTCAATTCATCGTGTCCTTTACACACGCATCCGTACATGTTCCAAATGAGAATAATGAATCTTTTGGAAACTTTGGTAAATTCAAGTTTGACTTGTAAAGACTGCTAATTAGTAGCTTATTTTGCTCAATAAGGTTTTGTCATCTTAACAAAGCAAAATAAGTCAAACAGTGTTGGGTTTGATACGGAAACGAGTTGAGTATCCTTCAGTTTGGGTGAGTTTGAAGCCAATCAATTTTGGTTAGTTTTAGGTAGCTAAAAGTAGTTGCTGAAACCAATTGCCCATTTATTAATATTAAAATAGTAACAACCCATAATATCAAAAATTGATGCGCTTCCAATTCTCCAAAGGAATCAATGGAGCTCGTTTCTCCCAATCCATAAACAGCTAGTTGTTCATACGTCCGTTGGTTTAAGGCAGTCGGGGAGTGAAATAGAGGGGAATCAGGCTCATTACTGCCAGGCCGATGAAACCCGACCAACCCCAGCTAATGAATAAGGCATCCATCCAAGGCAGGAGAATGGAGCCAAGTGAGCTGACCCCAAGGCAGAAGGAGTAGGCAGTATTTCTAACGTTTGACGGATAAACCTCCATAGTATATCCAATCATGATATTTCCAATCAAAGCAATCGAAAAGCGGATTACCTATATAACAAAGTGCCTACCATAATGGAGACCCGGTAGAGAAACTTAGTAGAGCAGCGTTCCCCCGAAGGCATGCACTCTTCAGGCATAGTCGTGAAGCTGCAGATACCGGCAGCAATGGCTATCATAAGGGTGAGGGAAAAGAAGGTGTTGACCCTGCGGATTTTGAGTCTGATAGGGTACGACATCAAGACGGCCACTGTCTCGCTGATGCTGATCAGGATGAAGTTTTTGCTGTACTCGTTGCTCAGCTATGGAATCAGAACAAATGAACCATAGTAGATGTACTCCCTGAACAGCCACAGCACCAGAAGCGGGATTGTTATTTTTTGCAGCTACGG
>Ga0316217_10004359_pt1 | contig 15383 bp, 10 predicted proteins | sample 1anoAmetaG_FD_203633 | JGI IMG/M metagenome (GOLD analysis project Ga0316217, IMG submission 203633) | Freshwater microbial communities from Trout Bog Lake, Wisconsin, USA - 1anoA | ecosystem: Environmental > Aquatic > Freshwater > Lake > Hypolimnion/Profundal zone | place: USA: Wisconsin... | reverse complement strand
GTCCACTTTCAACTCGTAAGCAAACCAGCCGCCATCGTAAGCGTGGCGCAGTTTCCGCCCCAGCGCTTCGAGCGGATCGGACTTCGCGCCCTGCGCTTGGTGGTCAATCTCCGACTGCTGCTCGCCAGGCAATACCACATCCACCGTGCGCGCCTCCATGGCCACGCGCTGAGCCTCGGCGACGGCCAGTTCGGCGGCTTGCGCCTGCCATTCCGATTCCGAAAGCAATTTCCAATAAACCGAGTACCGCTGCCGGTGCATTTGGTAAAACGGAATCAAAGTGACGTCTTGCGGCCGACCGATGCCTTCGGTATGGAAAGTCAGCGGTTGCCGGGCCACCGGCCGGATGTGGTCCAACAGCCGACCGGCGTCGCACACGAACACCGGCGCCGCCGGGTCCGGCAGAGTGCTGTAATCGGTCTGCCCGCGCGCCAGAGGATTCGGCATGTCTTTGTTGCCGAGTTTGCCCGCCAGCACAATCGGGCCATACACCAAGGCGGCCTCATTGCTCACGCCGGGCAGGAACTCCACGCGCAATTTCATCGGCAGTTGAATCTTCACGGAATCGCCATCGTGCCATTCGCGCGACAACGAGAAATAACTTTCTGGAGCGGACTCGATCTTTTGGCGCTTGCCGTTCACGGAAACGGCGAAGCCCTCCCCCGCCCATGCCGGATGGCGGATTTTCAGCGCAAACGTCGCCGGCTTGGCGGCCTTGATTTTCAGGACCGTGGCATCACTTTCGGGAAATTTCGTTTCCTGCCGGAGAGAAATTCCCCGTTCCGGCCAGGACAATTCTGACGCGATGAACAGGTTGACATACAGCGAATCCGCGTCGTGAAAATAGATCGTGTCCGTGTACTTGGAATGGTTCTCCATCCCGGTGCCCACGCAACACCAAAACGAGTCTTCCGGCGTGGAGTACGTCTTGAAATGACCGGGCTTGAGCGACATCAAATAAACGAACATCCCCGTCTCCGGATCCTGCGAAGCGAGGATATGGTTGTACAGGCCGCGCTCGTAAAAATCCATCTTGGCCGCGTCCGGCGCCAGCGCAAACAGCTCGCGCGTGAGCTTGAGCATGTTGTAGGTGTTGCACGTCTCGCAGGTGTCGGTGCTCAAATGCTTAGCAAACTCGTTGGTCGGGAAGAAATGTTCGTGGTCGGAATGCCCGCCGATAACGTACGAGCGGTGCAACGCCACCGCATTCCAAAAAGTGTCCGCCATGGTATGAAACGCCGGATCGCCCGTGTATTCGTATTCGCGCGTCACGCCGATGATTTTGGGAATTTGCGTGTTCGCATGCAGGTGATCGAGCCGGTCGTCGCCGCGCGCCAGCGGATCGAGCACTTTGGCGTGGTTGAACGCGGCGGAGAGCCGCAGATAATTGGGGTTGCCGGTCACCGCGTAAAGATTGGCCAGCACTTCATTCATGCCGCCGTGCTCGTTGTCGAGCGACTTCTGCATCTGCTCGTGGGGCAGGCGGTCCACGCGGAATTGCACCCAATCTGCCATCTTCGTCAACACGTCCAAGGCCTGCTCGTTCTGGCAAAGCTGATTCGCCGCCAGCAACCCGGCCATGATCTTGTGCAGAGCATACCAAGGCGCCCAGACGGGTTGGGACTGTTCCACGCGGTCAATGAATGACTCGGGAAAAGCCGACAAATAACCGGCGTGAAAACCCGCCGCCGGCGCCTGGCTCTGGCACTCCGCCAACTCGGAAACGATATGATCCACCCGGCGTTTGAATTCCGCGTCGCCGGTCGTGGCATACATCTGTGCGCACGCGGAGAGGTAGTGGCCCAGGATCGTCCCGCGCTGTTCGCATCCCGGCGCATCCCAACCGCCGTACGGTTTGGCGGTGGTGGCCAACCCCATGTTTTTCCGGAAATTGACCAGAAAACGATCCGGCTCCAAACTCAACAGATACTTCTGGTCGCGCAGCATGGCTTCGCGGAACGATCCGTCCAGCAAACGCACGTCCGGCAGGGCAAACGGCTCGGCCACCCGCGCAACCTTCATCGCCGCCGGCTCCGCCGTCGCCACCGGAGCCAGAGCCAACCAGCCCGCGAACACAGCGCAGATCAGGGCCGTTGACCAAAATCTATTCGGATAAACTCGCATTGGTTCTTATTTCGTTGGCAACCGCAGCACCGTGAAAGAATTTCCCGGGAACGTGCGTGTCAGCGTCGTGCCGGTGAAACTCACGGCTGCTGTCTTCGGCGAGACTTTCAGCGGTTCCGCCAGGGAATTTTCATCCGCCGGACTGTCCGAAGTCAGCACCGTGGCGGTGCCTTTGCCCGAAAGACCGTTGACACCGGACAAATCAATAACCGTTTCCAGCGGCGCGGCGTTGGCATTCACCACCTTCACGATGACGTCGCCCGAGGGCGCCTCGGTGGCGGCCGTGGCGTACAGGCTGTTGATTTTGCCGCCCGCGTCGTAGTCCAGATCGTGAATCAGCGCGCCGTCGAGCCAGCATTTCACATTGCGGCCGCTGACCGTGACTTTGAGATCATACCAGCGGTCCGTTTCAATGTGGCTCGGCTTCGAGTCCAGCGTTCCGCCGGATTCGATGGCATCCTGCGTGTTGCCCCAACCGCCGATGTTCCACCACGTGCGGTCGGCGTTGCCATTGATGCGGAACAAAATCAGGAAACCCTCCGCGCCGGATAATTTCCGCGCCTTGAGCGAGAGCGTGTAATCCGTCCACTGGCGCTGGCCGGCCAGCGCGCGGATGAATTCCCTTTCCGCCGTCTGCCGCAGCGCCCCATCCTGCGCCTGCCATTGCGCCCCGTCGCCCAGCAATTTCCAGCCTTTCGTGCCCTGGCTGAAATCGGAGGCGAACAAGGTTTTTCCGTCCGGCGCGGTCACCGTGATGTCCTTGAATTCCGCCGCCGTGTCCCAGGTGCCCCCGCCGATCATGCCGCCGGTTACCGCCGCTTCCGCCGCCGGCGATTGCACCTCCGTCGGCAGATAAACATCACCGCGATTTTCGGCAAACAGCTTCTGCACATAATAGCTGGGCAGGCCATACCACTTGGAACTGTCAAAGTTGATGAGGTCGGGATTCCACGCGCGATGGTTCAGGTTCACCAGCAACGGCGCGTAGCTCGCCATGACCACTGCATCGGAATTTCGTTCCAAACCGGTCATGAACGCCGCTTCGCCGATGGCGCCGCGCAGATTGCCCAAGCCGCAATTCCTGGTTACCGCATATTCCCCCACAAACACCTTGGGACCGTTGCGATCTTTCTTGTCATATTCCCCGGCGTGGCGCATGAACCATTCCGGTGTGTCGTAGTAGTGATCGTCCACGATCTCCGGCTGCTCGGCGCCAAACTTGTCCCAGCCATCGGCCACGAATTTGATTTCCGGATACTTGGCCCGAATGGCGTGGTAAAACAGCCGCCAATGATCCACGTAACCCGGAAAACCACCGTTCTCGTTGCCGATTTCCATGTACTTCAAGTTAAACGGCTCGGGATGGCCGGCCTGCGCGCGCAGCCCGCCCCAGACCGAATTCGTCGGGCCGTTGGCGTATTCAATGGCGTCGAGCGCGTCCTGCACCCATTGTCCCATGCGGTCCATGGGAATGGTTTCCTTGTGCGACATGCCAATGTTGATGCAGAACAGTGGCTCCGCGCCAAGGTCTTCGGCCAACTGGAGATATTCATAAAAACCCAGGCCGTGCGTGGCGTTGTAGCCCCAGATATTCCACAGCGGCGTGCGCGAATCAAGGTTGCCAATGGTGTTCTTCCAATGGTTCATGTGCGCAAAATCATCGCCTTCCACCCAGCAGCCGCCGGGAAAACGCATGAACTTGGGATGCAAATCCGCCAGCGATTCCGCGAGGTCCGGCCGCAATCCGTGATCTTTCCAGGTCTTCTTCGGCAGCAGCGAAACCATGTCGAGGAAAAAGACGCCCTTGCTATTTCCGGAAATTTCCAGCTTGGCTTTTGGGTCGCTGTCGGTCGCCGTCAGGTCCAGCGTGTAATATTTCCAGCCGTCGGAAATCTTCTCCACCACGTCCGACGCCAATTCCGCGCCCGTCGAGCTCAGGATCTTCGCCGTCAACATGCCGGGAAATTTCTCCCCGCGCGCCGCAAACTTCAGCGTGTAAACGTTGTCGGAAACAATGTTCATGCCCCAGTAACCTTCGTTCCGCAACGAAAACGCGCCGTCCACTTTCACCCGGAGCGACTTGCGATTGAACGGGTTCAACGGCGGCGGTTGGCCATGCACGTCCGCCGTGATGACCGACGCCTCGCTCTGGCCGTCGCCGATGTTCGCAAACCTCCAGTTTTCCGGCGTGTCCGCATCCTCGAAGGAGCGATTGCGAACCAGCTCGGGATAAATGCCGCCATCGGTGGACATGTTGATGTCCTCGAAGAATATCCCCCACAGCGTCGGCGGTATAGCATGGCTCGGATGCGCCGCGTCCACCGTGATCTTCGCCGGTTGGGCGTTGCTGGACAGTGCCGCCGCCGCCATGACGGCGGCGACAAAATAACGTTTCAATTTCATTTTTTTGCTTCCATCAATTTTTTCAACTACCGATCCGCCCCGCGCATCGGATCGCCGGTCTCCGACCCGGCTCGGCTCCGATCTCAACCTCACGCCGCAGACTGCCAGTCGGCGATACAGCCGGTTGCCAACCGGCGCTACCGCAAAGCCAGCCGCGCACCGGAGCGCCGGGCACCGCCCCGGCTCGTTGGCGTTTATCCTAGAGACACGCCGGGGCGGTGCCCGGCGCTCCGCTTTACGAAACCCAGCCGCTCTTCAAGCCATACGCGGCGTCATTCCACAGCAGTTCCTGTTTGAACTGGCGCAGCTTCGTGTCCGCGTCAATCACCACCACTTCCAATCCGGCGATCGCGCCGAAATCCTCCAGCATTTCCGTGGTGACCGCCTGGCTGAATCCTGTGTGATGCGCGCCGCCCGCGTAAATCCACGCGGCGCAGGCGTCCGCAAAACTCGGACGGCATTGCCAGACGGCGCGGGCCACCGGCAGTTTCGGCATGGGCTGCTCGGGTGCGACACAATCCACCTCGTTGATAAGCAGACGGAAGCGGTTGCCGAAGTCCATCAAGGCCGCGTTCAGCGCCGGACCGGCGGGCACGCCAAACACCAGCCGTGCCGGATCCGCTTTGCCGCCGATGCCCAAGGGGTGTACCTGCAACGATGCCTTGCCCTCCGCAATGCTCGGGCAGATCTCCAGCATGTGCGCGCCGAGCACCAACTGGTTGCCGGACTGCAAATGATACGTGTAATCCTCCATGAACGACGTGCCGCCGGCCAGGCCACCGGCCATGACTTTCATGGCGCGAACCAGCGCGGCGGTTTTCCAGTCGCCTTCGCCGGCAAAACCGTAGTTGTCCGCCATCAACCGCTGGGGCGCCAGGCCGGGCAACTGCACCAAGCCGTGCAAATCCTCGAACGTCGTGGTGAACCCCTTGAAATCGCCGCTCGCCAGAAACGCGCGCAGGCCCAGTTCGATCCGCGCCGCTTCCCGGATGGATTTATGGCGTTTGCCGCCTTTTTTCAAATCCCCGGCCACTTCATAGTCCGCCTCATAAGTCTGGCACAACGCATCCACTTCCTTTTCGGATACCTCGCCGATGACGCGCACCAAGTCGCCGACGCCGTGGGTGTTGACGGCGTAACCGAATTTGATCTGCGCGGACACCTTGTCGCCTTCGGTCACCGCCACTTCCCGCATGTTGTCGCCAAAACGGACGAATCTGGCACCCTGCCAGTCGGCCCAGGCGGCGGCGGCGCGGGTCCACGCGCCAATCTTCTTCTGCGTGGCTTCCTCCTGCCAGAAACCAACGACAACTTTGCGGTTGATCCGCATCCGGCTCATGATGAAACCATGTTCCCGGTCGCCATGCGCGGCCTGGTTCATGTTCATGAAATCCATGTCAATCGTGCCCCACGGCAGATCGCGGTTGTACTGGGTGTGGAGATGGCAGAGGGGCTTGCGCAGTTGTTTCAGCCCGTTGATCCACATCTTCGACGGCGAGAAGGTATGGCACCACGTCACGAGGCCCACGCATTTCACCGCGTTGTTCGCCTGCTGGCAAAGTTCCGTGATGGCATCGGGCGAAACCATGACCGGTTTGAAGACCACTTTCACCGGAATCGCCGGCGCCGCGTTCAGCGCCTTGGCGATTTCCTGCGAATGTTGCGCGACCGCCTTGAGCGTTTCCGGGCCGTACAGATGCTGGCTGCCGGTGACAAACCAGACTTCGTATTGTTTAAGATTGATTTTCATATTGTTTTATAAAGGAGCACTCAGGCGCTCTGGGTGCATGCGGCACCCCAGAGCAACGGTTAATAATTAATGCGATAAAACTTCGTGGCTCCCGCCAATTTTTATCAAAATGATCAGATAAATTCGTTGATGAGGTTTTCGAGGAATTCCTGCCGGCCGCTGCCATTGGGCGTGGCCTCGCCTTGTTTGAGCATGTACGCCTCCAATTCCTTGAAGCCCGCCTTGCCCGCCTCGATCTTCGCGCCAATCCCCGTGTCCCAGGACGCATACCGTTCTTTCACGAACGCCGCCAGCCGGCCATCCTTCCGGATCGCCGCCGCGAGCTTCAGCCCCCGCGCAAACGCGTCCATCCCCCCGATGTGCGCGTAAAACAAGTCCAGCGGCTCGAAACTTTCCCGCCGCACTTTCGCGTCGAAATTCACCCCGCCGGTCTTGAACCCGCCGTACTTCAGGATGCACAGCATCGTGTAGGTCGTCAGATAAATGCTCGTCGGAAACTGGTCGGTGTCCCAGCCCAGCAGCTCGTCTCCCGTGTTCGCGTCTATCGAACCCAGCGCCCCCGCCCCCCCCGCCGTTTCCAACTCGTGCTGCATGGAGTGCCCTGCCAGCGTGGCGTGATTGGTCTCAATGTTCAGCTTGAAATCCCCCAGCAAATCGTATTCGCGCAGGAAATTCAGGCAGGCCGCCGCGTCCGAGTCGTATTGATGCTTCGTCGGCTCCTTCGGCTTGGGCTCGATGTAAAACTGCCCCTTGAACCCGATGGCTTTCTTGTGCGCGACGGCGAGATGCAGGAATTTCGCCAGATGTTCCTGCTCCCGCTTCATGTCCGTGTTGAGCAGCGTCATATAACCTTCGCGCCCGCCCCAGAACGTGTACCCCTCCCCGCCCAGTTCATGCGTCACTTCCATCGCCTTCTTCACCTGCGCGGCCGCAAAGGCAAACACGTCGGCATTGCAGCTCGTGCTGGCGCCGTGGACAAAACGCGGGTTGGAAAACAAATTCGCCGTGCCCCAGAGCAGCTTGACCCCGCTGCGCTGCTGTTCCTCCTGCAATACTTTCGCCACCGCATCCAGATTCTTATTTGTCTCGGCCAGGGATTTGCCCTCGGGCGCCACGTCGCGGTCGTGCCAGCAGTAATAGGGTGCCCCCAACTTCTCGATGAACTCAAACGCCACCCGCGCGCGCTTCTGCGCGTTGCTCACCGTGTTGCTGCCGTCGTCCCACGGACGCTGCATGGTGCCCATGCCAAACGGGTCGCTGCCCGTGCCCCGAAACGTGTGCCAATACACCACCGCGAAGCGCAGATGCTCGCGCATGGTCTTGCCTTCGACGATCTCGCTGGCGTTGTAGTGTTTGAAGGCCAGCGGATTCTTCGATTGCGGCCCTTCGTAAGCGATTGATTTGATTTCTGGGAATGCTGATTTCATGTTCTTGTGTGTATTTTTGTTTGTGTAGTGTATGTAGTTAGTAAGTGCGATTGCCAAATTCTTTCCTGGTCAAGCCGACCGCGAAACCTTCTCGGCCGGAGCGCCGGCCGGTCGGGCCGTAGCTTCAGAGCGAAGGCCGGGCACCGCCCCGGCTCGTTGCTTGCGGGTTTGCGAAACTTTCTCGTGCGTCTTGACCAATCCGCTCCTGACCGGCATCGGAACCCCGGCTCGCCGACTGATCGTCCAAGTATCCTTGGCCGCAGCCAATTTGCCGGCAACCAAGTGTTTGTCCGGCACCACCAGCCGGTCAATCCCCACCGCCACCAAGCCGGCGGTGCGGCGGCGCGGGGCGGAAATACATTCCACCTGGCCGAAGCGTGCCCACATGGCGCCGTTTTGCACCGCGTGCGAGAGATATTGCGTCACCACGGACGGCAGCTCCGTCAAACTGCCGGTGATCACCACGCGGCGCAGTCCCAGCACATTCAATGCGCCGGCTATCGCCGCCGCCACCGGGTCGAGCGACTGCGCCAGCCAAGGCTCCACCCCGTGCTGTTCAATCTGCCGGTGCAGTCCCCGCCACGAATGCTCCGCTGCCGGCGCCGCGCTGGCAAAACTCGCCAGCAACCCGCGCACCGAAATGAGCGTTTCCATGCAGCCCACCGCCCCGCAGCCGCACGGACGCCGATTGCCCGGCACCGGCGTATGACCGATTTCCCCGCTGATGGGCAGCGGATTGTACAACGGCTTGCCCTCGACAATGATCGCGCCGCCGACCCCTTCACCAAAGTCCACCAGCAGAAAATCGTCGCAATCGGGATTGTGCAGATGATGCCCCAGCGCCAGCGCCCGCTCCTCCTGCACCAGCAACACCGGCCCCGGCCAGACGCGGGCGACCATGGCGGCCAGGTCGGCCTTCTCCGTCCAGTGAATGTTGGGAGAAAACAGAATCCGATTGCTCGCTTCGTCCACCAAGCCGGGGACGCTCAACACCACTCCGAGAAAATCTTTGCTGCCCAGCGTTTTCGCCGCCTTCCGCAGTTGCTTTTCCCAGGCCTTGGCTGGCTGCGGCTCCGCGCTTGGAAGCTCGAAGGAAACCGGCCAATGGTCTTCACCATCCACCCCGAGCGTCAGCCCAGCCAGCGTGGTGGTATTGACCCCCAGTTGGATGCCCAGAAATTTCGCCCGCGATTGATTCAGCCGCAGCTTGCGTCCCGGGCGCCCCAGTTGGATGGCGTCGTCGTCGTGGCTGGTGCGCTCGCCATTCTCGACCGCCTCTTCCAGCACGTCCATCGCGATCAGTTCATCCACGATTTTCCCCGCCGTGGGCTGGCTCATGCCCAAGGCCTTGGCCAGCTCCGCCCGCGACGCCACGCCCAGCTTCTGCAACTGCCGGAGCAGTGCGCGCCGGTTCAATTGCCCCATGCGGGAGGGAACGTAGATCATTAAATAAAGAAAACTACGAAAGTCCCGCCCTGTCAAGCGTGAATCGGAAAAAAAATCAAAACGGCGCAAACATGGCGCAGTCCCCTTGGATGTTGGCTGTTTCCAGCCTCCCGGACCGCGACCGGTCCCCGGTCGCAGCGAGCGAATTTGCATCAAAGCACCGCCAACCCGCACCCAACCACCGCACTCTCCGAATGTTCGCCGCGCGCCGCTGGCTACTCCACCCGCAGCGCGCCGGGACCGCGCCTGGTCTCCGGTCGCAGTACGCCAATTTGCACCAACGCACCGCCAACGCGCATGCGACCACCGCACTTCAAATACTGGACGGAGATTCTCTGTGATTGATATTGTGCCGTCCTTACAACGCTGGGGGGAATCTGATTGCACGCGGACCCGGACTTGCAGCCCGGGCTACAACATCGCGGGCTTTCAGCCTTGTGAACGATGCGGAGGCAAGCAAATCTGCCAGATGGTATGCGAAAATCCACCTCCAGACACGCGAAGGCCCCCTGTGCCGCCAATTTTTCAGGGCCGAAGGCCCGTAATGTTATAGCCTGGGCTGAAATCTGTTCATTGCGTAATCCACCGTGAGCGGCAACGAGCTCATTAATTTTTGCTTCGGACGTTTCCAAGTATGGCTTCATGCGGGTTTGGTGGGGGTGCTGTTGATGCCGTAGGGCGCGGGTTCTTCGCGCAGGGCACCAGGGTGAACCGCCCGGCCACGGATGGCCAGTTCCCGTTCGCGCAAGGCATCGAGAATCCGCAGTTTTTCTGACACCGGCCGCGCGGCGAGTTCGCGGCGCAGAGCACGTTTGCTGGCCAGAATGTTTTGCAGGTCAAGACTCATGGCGTGTCGTTGACAAATTGCCGTTCAAACTTCTGCCAGTTCGCAATCAGTCCATGCCGGACGAGAATGGCTTGGAAGCGCACAAAGTTCAGCACGCCAGCCTCGACGAACTGGAGCAGGCGGGCTTTGTCCTTGGCGCGTCCGGTCTGGAGCGCGATAGCGGCGAGGTGTTCGGCGGCCAGCACCCGCGCGGGCGTGCCGTCCACGTCCCTGACCACGGATTCTTTCAGCGCTTCTGCCACCAGCGGCGTGCCGGTCGGCAGGAATTGGACCGGCCAGCCCGCGACGACGATATATTCATGCTCAATCGTGCAGCCACGCGCGGTCAGATACTCGTAAATGCGCTGCGGACTGACGCTGAGGCTGCCGGCTGCGGATTCAAAAGTCACGAAGATATCCAGATCCAGCGTAGCCACCGGCTCAAGATAAAACGTGGCTCCCACCGCACCGCCGATGGCATAGCGCTCAACCACACCGTCAGCCTGCATCTGGTTGATGACGGCGATGGCTGTTTTGATGTCCATGTTCAAAGTGTATCACGCTGCCTGGGCTGCATTCAATATGGAAGGAAGCAGTCCATTTTCTTCCACGTTTGCTCTCTTTGCACCAACGCACCGCCAATGCGCGCCCGACCACCGCGCTCAAATTGTTCGCCCCACCATGCTCGCTTATCCACGCGCGCTGCGCGCCGGGACGGCGCGCGGTCCGCAGGCTCGACAAACGGGCTGGCCGATGAGATGCTCTGGCACCCAAAACAATTTCCAGATGAATGCGCAAGGCGAGTTTGATTTCGGCAACGGCAGCGCGGGTGACGGGCACACCCGCTGGCTGGCCCAGCGCAAACTGGCGCTCGCCGAGCTGGCCCGGCAGATCCATCTGCCGCTGGGTCATCCAGTCGAAGTGTGGCTGGCCGGAGGGGTCCGCTTGCGCGGCAAACTTCAGTTGCAGGAAGAAAAGCTGTTCTTGGGGAACGACGACGTCCAACATCTCGGACTGGTGGTTGATCACGTGCCGTTTTCGCTTCACGAAATGGAATCCTGTGTCCGCTTGGATTGATCGCCACGTTCGCCTGACTTCCCTTTCGGAGCGCGGCCGTCCTCGGTCGCCGCAGCGCCCAGCCCTCACGACGCCTCCATCCACGTTCAACCGCCTGCCGACTGTCCCGGTGATTCGCCGCCGCCGCTATAACTTGGCCAATGTTTCCAGCAACTCCGGCAGGGGCGTGACGTTGATGCCCTTGCCGACGGGATAGGCCTCCAGCACCAAGACTTGGCCACTGTTGCTCTTCCACGCCGCACCTCTGGCGGGCGCGGTTTTCCTGTGCGGATCTTCTGTGCAGTTTTTCTGTTGCCATCGTGGGCAATGGAATTAACATCCCTGCACCGCCATGGCACCGGGGAAAAACCTTAAACAGACGAAAACGAACGAAATTTTGCCGGCTCAGAAGCCTGTGACTTTGAGCCAGCTCGAATCCCATCTCTGGGAATCGGCCAACATCCTGCGCGGGCCGGTGGACGCGGCGGATTTCAAGACCTACGTTTTCCCGCTGCTGTTCTTCAAGCGCATCTCCGATGTGCATGACGAGGAATATCAGGCGGCACTTGCGGAATCCGGCGGCGACGAGGAGTACGCGCTGTTCCCACAAAACTACCGGTTTCAAATCCCGGACGATTGCCATTGGGATGATGTGCGCAGCGTGGCCAGCAATGTCGGCCAGGCGCTGCAAAAAGCGATGCGCGGGATTGAGAAGGCCAACCCGGAAACCCTCTTCGCCATCTTTGGCGATGCCCCGTGGACCAACAAAGACCGCCTCCCCGATTCGTTGCTGCGCGACCTCATCGAGCACTTCTCCCGCATCAACCTTGGCAATCAGGCGGCGCAGGCCGACATTCTCGGCCAGTCCTACGAATACCTCATCAAAAAATTCGCCGATGCCACCAACAAAAAGGCCGGCGAATTTTACACGCCGCGCCCCGTGGTGCGCCTCATGGTCAACATCCTCGACCCCAAGGAGGGCGAATCCATCTACGATCCCACCTGCGGCACCGGCGGCATGTTGCTCGAAGCCGTCCACCACGTTAAAGAGAACCACGGCGATGATCGCACGCTCTGGGGCAGGCTGTTCGGCCAGGAGAAAAACCTGACCACGTCTGCCATCGCCCGCATGAATTTGTTCCTGCATGGCGCCTCCGACTTTCAAATCGTGCGCGGGGACACCTTGCGCAACCCGGCGTTTTTCACCGGCGACAATCTCGCCACGTTTGACTGCGTCATCGCCAATCCGCCGTTTTCGCTGGAAAAGTGGGGCGAGGAAGTCTGGATCAGCGATCCGTACGGCCGTAATTTCGCCGGAATGCCGCCGGGCAAGAGCGGCGATTACGCCTGGGTGCAGCACATGATCAGGAGCATGGCGATCAAAACCGGCCGCATGGCGGTGGTGCTGCCGCATGGCGCCTTGTTCCGCATGGGCAAGGAGGGCGAAATTCGGGAAAAGATTCTCGGCATGGACCTGCTCGAAGCCGTCATCGGCCTCGGCCCAAACCTGTTTTACGGCACCGGCCTGGCCGCTTGCATCCTGATCTTCCGCCAGCGCAAAGCGAAGGACCGAAAAAACAAAGTGCTCATCATGGACGCATCGAAAGAGTTCAAGACCGGCCGGGCGCAGAACGAATTGCTGCCGGAACACGTCGAACGCATTTACCAGTGGTATCGGCAATACCAGGACGTGACCGGCATCGCCCACGTGGTCACGCTGGAGGAAATCGCCGCCAACGACCACAACCTAAACATCCCGCGCTACGTTGAACCGAAAAACGACCAAATCGTTCTGACGGTTGACGAGGCCATGGAGCAGTTGCGGGCGAGCGCCACGGCGGCGTTTGCGGCGGAGGACAACTTGGTGCGTATTTTGCAAAAAGAAGGATTGCTTCGATGAGTGCCACAAAGCTCATCAGTCTTCTTGCGGAACGCGTGGCAGAAGGGATGCGGCGCGAGCAATCGGTTGTTGATGCGAGCAGATCTTCTGCGTGGATTGATTATCAGGATGAAGTTGTTGCCGGACCAACTGGTGCCGGACATCTATTTCAATCCTTTATTCACCAGTCATTGAAATTTGAACTCAGTAAACTTCCTCCGGTTCTGGTCTGCGGACTTTGGTGGCACACCGAATCGGGGGAAGAGACTTTGTTCGAGGCAAGCTATGCGTATGAAAATAACGAGCCAATCGAATTAGCCGTCCACCAGCCAGCGGAGTCCGAAACATTTGAGGCGATAGCGAGTGCCGTGGTAGCTCGTTTGAATGAATTGGCAGAAAAAGATTATGACTTGCGGGCGGATGACGAGCAGGGAAATCCATCCGACGAAGAGGAGGAAACGGAAGCATGACCCGCATCTCCCAACAACAGCTCGAATCCTACCTATGGGGCGCGGCCACACTCTTGCGCGGGACCATTGATGCAGGCGATTACAAGCAATTCATCTTCCCTTTGCTGTTCTACAAACGCGTTTGCGACGTATTTGACGAGGAAACACAGGCCGCGCTGACGGAATCCGGCGGGGATAAACGTTACGCGTCGGGACGTGAGCAACATCGTTTTCAGGTGCCACCGGAATCCCATTGGCGCGAGGTGCGGCAGGCCGCCAAAAATGTCGGCGCTGCATTGCAGTCGGCCATGCGCGCCATTGAAACGGCGAACCCGGACAAGCTCTATGGCATCTTCGGGGATGCGCAATGGACCAACAAAGACCGGCTCTCGGATGCCATGTTGCGTGACTTGGTCGAACATTTCAGCACGCTGGAGTTGACTGTCGCCAATCTGCCAGAGGACGAGTTGGGCCAAGGCTACGAATACCTCATCAAGAAATTTGCCGATGATGCCGGCCACACCGCCGCCGAGTTCTACACCAATCGCACCGTGGTTCATCTGATGACCGAAATGCTCGGCGTGCAGCCGGGCGAATCGGTTTATGACCCGACATGCGGCTCCGGCGGCATGTTGCTCTCGTGCATCACGCACCTGCGCCGGCTGAAAAAGGAATGGCGCAACGTCCGCCTCTACGGGCAGGAACGCAATCTCATGACCTCGTCCATTGCCCGGATGAATTGCTTCCTTCACGGCATTGAGGATTTTCGGATTGAACGCGGGGACACCCTGTCCGAGCCGAAGTTTGTCCAGGGCGACCGCCTCCAGCGCTTCGACGTGGTGCTGGCCAATCCGCCCTATTCCATCAAGCAGTGGGATCGCGAAGCCTTCGCCTCAGACCCGTGGGGGCGTAATATGTACGGCACCCCGCCCCAAGGTCGCGCCGACTACGCTTTCTGGCAACACATCCTGTGCAGCCTCAATCCCAAGACAGGACGCTGTGCTATCCTATTTCCACATGGGGTTCTCTTCCGTCAAGAGGAGGCCGAGATGCGCCGCAAGCTCATTGAAGCCGACCTCATCGAATGCATCCTCGGTCTCGGTCCGAATCTGTTCTACAACTCGCCGATGGAGGCGTGCGTTGTCATCTGCCGCACCGCCAAGCCCAAGGCGCGCCGGGGAAAAATCCTGCTCATCAACGCCGTCAACGAAGTCACCCGCGAACGCGCCCAAAGTTTTCTCACCGACGACCACATCGAGCGCATCGTCAATGCCTACTGCGGCCACCCTCTCCCTGTGGGAGAGGGCCAGGGTGAGGGTCGCGCGCTTTGGCGCGATGAACCCGGCTTTGCTTACGTCGTCACGTTGGAGGAGGTGCGTTCCCGCGGCGGCAACCTGAGCATTCCCCTTTACGTCGCATCAACGGCGAACAGTGTGGATAACACACACAGACTGGAAACCACGAAGATCCAATTACCTGCTTCTTTGTCCGCATGGCTCGGAAGCTCTGCCGCTGCGCGTCACGCCTTGCGAGCCTTACTAGAGCCAAAGCGATGATCGGCTAAAATTAAAATGTCATAAATCAAATTGAGTACGATATTAAAAATATGGAACATATAAGAATAAAAAATCTGCGTTGTTTAGATGATACTAAACTCGTGGCACTTAGGCCAATTACCATTCTGCTAGGGCAGAACAGTTCCGGTAAGAGCACATTCTTAAGAACTTTGCCGCTGCTACGTCAAACAGTTGAAGCACGAACGAGAAGTCCTTTACTCTGGTTTGGCCGCCTCGTTGACTTCGGCGGCTTCGCCGACGCACTCTACTCTAAAGCCTCGCCAAAAGAAATTTCCCTGAGCATATGCACTTCGCTGTCCGGTCAAGAAATATCAATGGGCGATTCCTTCATTGATGCACCATTTTTCTACCGTCGCAGTTTTTTTAGCGAAGACACGCCAAGCATCGAAGTCGAGACCGAGGTGCGAATTGCTTACGAGACCGAACGCGACATCACATTTACAAAT
>Ga0316217_10004356_pt1 | contig 15392 bp, 12 predicted proteins | sample 1anoAmetaG_FD_203633 | JGI IMG/M metagenome (GOLD analysis project Ga0316217, IMG submission 203633) | Freshwater microbial communities from Trout Bog Lake, Wisconsin, USA - 1anoA | ecosystem: Environmental > Aquatic > Freshwater > Lake > Hypolimnion/Profundal zone | place: USA: Wisconsin... | reverse complement strand
TCCGCAGCAGCGGCGTCGCCAGAAGATGGTGCACCAATACCAGGGGCGGACCGCAGGCTCCTGGTTCCATAGATTAAAACGCCGCAGGTGGCCGGGGATTACAAAGATAAGAAACACAGAAGAGCAACGCCGCAGCTTGACCCCCGGCGTGCATTTCTATTTAATAGGTAGTCGGCAATCAGTTGTCGAAATCCAATAGTTTTGTTCTGTGAACATTGCGCCCGGAGCCAGATGGATCGCGAAACGCATAAGTCCTATCGAGTCACGCTGTTAGAGAAGTTGATCATCAACTTCGCCCTGCCGCCGGACTTGATCTATCACACGTTCCGGGCCTTGTGGCAGGGCGACAAGAGCCAGACCACCCCGCAGCGCATTGCCGCCATGTGGGCCGGCAAGATTGCCAAGTACCAGAAACTGCTGCGCGTCAAAGAAGAAAATAACGGGAAGATCCCGGACGACTTTAAGGAACTCTGCAGCCTTACGCCTTGCGGTCGCGTGCGCCTGATGATGGCGGAGTTCTCCGCCCCCCGCAAGGTGGCCAAAGTGTAGGCGCGGGCGACGCGAGAAGTTGGAAGTTGGAAGCCAGGTGGGGGCAGAACTTATTCGAGGGTTATTCATGCGTTGGACCCCGTGCGTACTGGCCACTCTGGTGTTCAGTGGCGCCGCGTGCGCGGCGGAGCCTGCGGCGACCCCACTCAAGGGCGCAACCGACAAATGGAAACTGGTCTGGGCGGATGAATTCGATCATGACGGCCTGCCCGACCCGGCCAAGTGGACGTATGAGAAAGGTTTCGTACGCAATCATGAGCCTCAGTATTACATGGCAGGCCGGCTGGAAAACGCCCGGGTGGAAAAGGGGCACCTGATCCTGGAGGCACGCAAGGAGCACCTTCCCAACCCGGACTATAAGCCCGGTGCGACGGGCAAGGCGGCGGGGCACCCGGAGTTTCTGGAATACACGTCGGCCAGCATAATCACGCAGAACCTGTTTAATTTTCAGTACGGGCGGGTGGAATTTCGGGCCAAGCTGCCCACGGGCCAGGGCACCTGGCCGGCCATCTGGACACTGGGCCAAAACCATCGCGAAGCCGGCTGGCCGGGGTGCGGCGAAATCGACATCCTGGAATGGTGGGGCCATAACCCCAAAATGATGACTTCCACACTGCACGATTCGGTCGCGGGCCATTATAAAAACGATCACGGGGAATTGCCGCTGCCCGAGCCGCGCGACGGCTTTCATAACTATGCGTTCGAATGGTACCCCGACCACATGGATTTCTTTGTGGACGACAAGACCTACCATCACGTGGATTTATCCAAGTTCGATGACCGAGGAGCCAACGCCTTTCGCAAGCCGCATTATATATTGATTGATTTTGCGCTCGACCCGCCGGGCCATAACCACAAGATTGACGCGGCGGCCCTGCCAGCGCAATTTGTCGTGGATTACATCCGGGTGTATCAACTCAAATGAAAGGAACGGTGGGCCTTTTCCGGGAAAAGGCCCACCGTTCCTTTCATGGGCGGCGCACCACGTCAGCGGTGCCGCACGAATGGACCGCAAATCCATACCCGGTTCGCCGTGATGCCTACTCGTGGGGATAAAACACCGTGAAGCGGCGTTTCTGCTGCTCCGTAGGGCGCATATCCTCATGCGGGCCGCCGGCCGTGAAAACCTCGCGCAGCACGTCGAGGTAATCAAAACCATGGATGTTCGAGGGCATGATGACGTGGCCTTCGCCAAATTCCGACCAGTTGTCCAGGATCATCAGGCGCCGGCCCAGCGCCGTGGCCGGCTGGGAAGGCATGAACTCATCCCGGGTCCACTGCGCCAGTTTCTTGTACTCATCTTTAGTAGCCCAGCCGGCCCGCCCCCCGCCCCATGGCCGACAATCCCAACCCATGCCAAAACTGGGCACTTGGTCGAGGCTGGCCGCGGTCGCCGCCGCACGCTGGGCCAGGTTGCAGGCTTTCTGCGGCTCCAGACCCGATGTAAACCAGGCATAGGAATAGACCGCATCAAAACCCGCCGCCTTGCGCTGGCGCATCATGGCCGCGGTTTGGCCGCCACCGGAACGCACGGTCAGAATGATCAGGCCGGGGAAGCCCGCCTTGGCGGCTTGGTCGCGCAGATATTGGACGGCACTTTTGACCCCCGCCGGGCCGCCGAGATCCTGCGCTAGCTTGTCGTAGTTGTACAGGCAGATGACCGGTTTGCCATCCAGCGTGAAATAGCGCGGATCCTTGAAAAAGTATTCAATCCAGTAGGGCACAATATTCTGGCGAAAATCGTCGGGCGTGGTGTATCCGCCGTTGTCGTTGGTGTACATGATGGCAAACTTTTTGAGCGCGCTGTAGCGGGCGTTGAACAAGCCCTGAACGATGGCGGAGTCCATGTCGCCATCCTTGATGGGGTTGCCCACTGCATAGTGGCTGGGGCGGTACCAGCAGTGCATCTCGAAGGTGATGCCGTGCTCAACGAGCCATTTGATTTCCCAGTCACTCTCTTCCGGGTTGCCCTCTTCGTACCATCCCAGGTAAGGTTTGCGCTCGGCGCGGTAGGGGTAAACGTAATCCCAGCCGGCGTAGGCCGAGCCATCGCGCCACAGGTTGCAGCTTTGCAGCCCAAGGATATAGGGCGGCTTGGCCGGACAGGGATGGGGCTCCGGCACGTAGTCGGCGGGATAATCCTTCCAAGGATAAACCTGGACGTCGTCGATCCACAGGACGCCGCGGGTGGCGTAGAACTTGACCGTGTCGAATCCACCCGCAACGGCGCCAATCGCAGCGCCGCGGGCCGCCACCTTGCCGTTGATGAATATATCCGCGCTCCCCCTGGCGGGGTCGGTCACGATTTTGAGCATGTACCAGAGGTTGGCCCGATACTCCGGGAGCAGGACCACATTGCCACCGCTATTGGTGGGGTTCAGGCCGAGCGCTCCGTTGCCGGTGCGGATCCCGAGGGCGGCGCCATTGGCAGCGCCAAGTTCCAGGCTCATGCCATCGCGCTTTTCCGGCAGCAGGAAGCGGCACTCGAAAATGGATTTGGCCTGCACCGCGGCAAACCGCGTCGTCGCAACCGCCGCGGCATCGGGCGTACCCGCAAGCTTCAGACTAAAAAGATCCGGCCCGGGCCCGCAGGCAAATTTTTCCACGGTGACCTTACCGGATATAGGCGCATCCGTACCGGCCGTCCAGTTGGCCGGCAGCGTTCCGGGCTGGCCGGTGACAAACGTTTCATGGAGCGCATAGCCCTTGTAGATGTTGACTGGACCCAGATACAGTTCGCCGGTCGCAGCCGCGCCGGTTTGGATGCGCACATAGTCGAGGGATTCGATCGCGTGCGAAAACGGCAGCCCTTGGCCCCGGGGTTGGCCATCAATGTAAACGTCCGCCGTGTGGGTGGAAAGATCCGCCACCACTTTGACGCCGTAATCGTGGTCCGCCGCATAAGGTCCAAGGATTGTGGGCTTTCCCGGGGTATTCTCCCAGCATAGATTGCCCGCAATGGTGGCGATGCTCACACCGGCCTGCTGGAGGTCACGGAGTTGCCAGCAGACCCCGTCCATCTTCACCGGCATCCGGAAGCGGTATTCCAGCGTAACCCGGCCGGCCGTCTGCCGGGCAATCTGGTGCTGGATCATGACGCCGGCCGTGGTGCTGGTGTCGATGAGTTTGAACCACTCGTGGTCGAATTCTTTTTTGAAACTGTAATCCCACGTGCCGCCGGCCAGGTCGGTTTCCCATCCGCTGAGTTTCGGCGTGCCTTTCCAGCAGTAGGGTTCAAGGGCGTTGAAGTTGCAGCGGAGCAGATAGCCGACATCCAGATCGCGGACGAAGGGGCGGGGGGTATGGGCGTCGGCTTTGAGGAGTGTGGTGTCGAGGCCGGATGTGGCGAAATAAAATGTCGGCAGCCCATAACCCTGATCGCTGCCGCCATAGGGCACGCCGGGAAAGACCTTGCCAACGCCATAGACGCCGGAACTGATATCCGCCACCGCCAGATGCTGGCGCACGTCGGCGATATCGAACAGCGGATCGCCGCCGGCCTGTTCGCTGGACGAAATCCGGTAGGGCTGATCGGCCTCCAGCACCACATCTTGGGCGAGCATCTCGACGGCATACCCCAAAGGATCGATCTTGGATTCCGGCGTCACTGTGATCTGCGCAATCGGTTGCTCGTTGCGCACATTCCAAATGGTAACCTGATGCGGGCGCTGCAACTTGCCGCCGCTGACCGAGCGTCCCAAGGCCTTGATGTGAACCGCCGTCACGGGCGTGAACTCGTAGCCCACGGTGCCGGTAAAGTCATGGCGGGCGCCCGTGTACGCGCGGCCAAAGAAGTTTGCCGTCCCCGCCGGTATTTCTGCCGCCGTCCCAACCCGCACCCCGCTCCCCAACAGCAGCACCACCGCCAACAATCCACATACGCTTAGCACATAGCGCCGCGCCGTCAGGAACCAGACGTACAAGAATTTCGGCATCCAATTGCTCCAGCCCCGCCGCTATCCACTATCCACTAACCACTACACCCCCACCGCCGCCGCCACCGCCGCATTGGTGATCGCGCCATCGCGCATGTTCAAACCCGCCGCCAGGCCCGCATCGGCTGCCGCGGCGGCATCCCAGCCCAGGTTGGCAATGGCCGCGGCAAAGGGCAGCGTGGCGTTGCACAGGGCAAAGGTGCTGGTGCGGCCCACAGCGCCGGGCATGTTGGTCACGCAGTAGTGCAAAACGCCTTCGACGGCGTACGTGGGATTCTGGTGCGTCGTAGGGCGCGAGGTTTCAAAGCAGCCGCCCTGGTCGATGGCCACATCCACGATCACGCTGCCGTTCTTCATAGCCTTGAGGTCGGTCAGGGTCACCAGGCGTGGGGCCCGGGCCCCGGGGATCAGCACAGCGCCGACCACCAGGTCGGCATCGCGCAGCGCGTCACGCACGGTCAGCGGGTCGGAGAAAATGGTGGTGACGTTAGCGGGCATCACATCATCCAGGTAACGCAAGCGGTCCAGGTTGACATCCATCAGCGTAACGTTGGCCCCCAGGCCCGCGGCCACCTTGGCAGCGTTGTGCCCCACCACGCCGGCCCCCAGGATCACCACATTGGCCGGAGCCACGCCCGGCACACCGCCCAATAAAATGCCGCGGCCCATCATCGGGCGTTCGAGATACTTGGCCCCTTCCTGGATGGACATCTTGCCGGCGATCTCCGACATGGGCGTCAGGCAGGGCAGGCGGCCGTGGCGGTCTTTGATGGTTTCGTAGGCCACTGCCGTGATGCCCGCCTGTTGACAGGCCCGCACCAGACCCTTGTCGGCGGCAAAGTGGAAATAGGTCAGCACGATCTGCCCGCGGCGCATATGCGGAAACTCGGTCGCCTGGGGTTCTTTGACTTTGACGATCAGGTCGGCCCGTTGCCAGATCTCCGCGGCGGCAGGCACCAGCGTGGCGCCGGCGGCGGAGAATTCCTGGTCGGTAATACCTGAGCCGGCACCAGCCTGGGCTTCAATCAGTACGGTATGGCCACGGCGTGTCAGCAGTTCGGCACCGGCCGGAATCATCGCCACGCGATATTCGTCGGCTTTAATTTCCTTGGGTACGCCAATGATCATGGATTACACTCCAGGTACGGTGCCAAATATGCATCGTGGCGTGGCACGTCCCCCGTGCGCCGCCGTCTATAGTTGATGTTATAATGCTGCGATGCCTGAAGCACCACCAACGCGGGGCTATGATGCCCCCCTTTTCGGAAACCCTCATGCTCACCATCCTCAATTCGCCCCTGAATCCCTGGCACACGCTTCCGGCGTGGCCGCTGCTGCTGGCGGTGCTGGGCGTGATCGTGCTGGGGATTTCCAAGAGCGGCTTTGGCGGCGGGCTGGGAATCGTGGCCATCCCGATGTTTGCCATCGCTTTTGGCGCCCGGCAGGGCAATGGCATTCTGCTGCCGTTGCTGATCGCCTGCGACATCTTCAGCGTCTATCATCACTGGAACAAGTGGGATCACCGGGTATTTAAACTGCTGCTGCCCGGCACGGCGCTGGGTATCGGCATCGGGGGGGGCCTGCTCTACGTGATGCTGCATGCCGGCACGCGCGACCAGGCAGAGCGGCTGCTGAACATGGCCACGGGCATTATCTGTATATTGTATGTTGCTATTGATATTATTCGTGCACGCTGGGCGAAGAACTGGCACTTCCGCCCCACTGCGGTTTCGGGCACGGGCGCCGGGGCGGCGGTTGGGATCGTTTCGACGCTGGCCCATGCCGCCGGGCCGGTGGCGGCGGTTTTTCTGCTGGGCCAGGCGCTTTCCAAGCAGGTGTTCGTGGGAACCATGGTCATTTATTTTTTCTGCATCAACTCGACCAAGCTGATTCCCTACGGTCTGCTGGGACAAATTGACGTCCACACCTTGATTATCGGGCTGTGGCTTTCGCCGCTGGTGCCGCTGGGCACATGGCTGGGCACACGCATCTTCCGGGTGATCCCGGAGCAAGCCTTCCGCAACGTTATCCTGATTGTAACCCTGCTTACAGGATTGCAACTTGCTTTGGGAATTAGTCTTACGTCATTTGGCACGACCAAGGACGCGCCCCCAGCCACATCCATTCCCCGCAATACCAGCCCGCCGCACAGCTAGACATCTTTGAGGTATCCAGAAAAAACGAGAATATTTTCATTTTTGATTTGACAGGACTGTAAACATGGCCCATAATGTAGTGTAATTCCAGTGAGGGCGCGCGGTGCGCGTTAGAGAGAGGGGGCTTGTACTCCATATCAATACAAGCCAGACAAAAAGTAAAGATGCCCAACGCATGTTTCGGAAGCACCGAGTTGGTTGATGTTGGGCAAAAAAGGGATTGAAGGCTGGGCGCTGGCGTGGGCATAGGTGTGCCGTGACGCAAGACGCCAAGCCAGTGTGAAAGTGTGCCGCGCATCGGAAAAGCCGACGCGATCACATGGCTCGTACTGGGAGATGGTTATGGAAAAGGGATGGAAAGGTTCCGGTCGCAAGTATATCGGAGCGGGCGCACTCGATTTGTTCAGTGCACCGACCATTGAACAGCCCCAGCCGGTGGTCCCCGGCGCGGGTGTGGATTCCGTGGTCACGCTGTATACCTGCTACACCAGCAACGTCTTCCACGGCCCAACCACGGTGCAGGCCTCGGCCCTGATCCTGGACTTTGTGCCCGAAACGTCCCTGGGATCGATTCACCACGGGTCGTTGTTCCTGGGGGCCGGCATGCTCAACCTGCTGGGCGACGCCCACGGAACCCCGCACGACGGAACGGCCGCCCGCGCGGCCTGAGCGCCGATTCGCAGTTGTTGCCGCGAAAATTGCATTGTTCCCAAGCAACGCCCCCCCAGGGGCGTTTTTCATTTTTTCCGCCCACCCGCCTCCGCCACATTGGTACGCCAGCCTCGCCTGCTATATCATGCCTGCCGCATGGCAACAAAAAATCCTTATATTCACTGGCTCCAGTACATCCCGGCACGGCTGGTGGCCATGCTGCTGGGGTTATTTCCCGTCAATGCCAACCTGGGCTCGGCCCGCCTGATCGGCAGCCTGTGGTGGCACGCGATGAAGAAGCATCGCGTCCGGGCCATGACCAACCTGCGGGCCAGTTTCCCGGAAAAGTCGGAGGAAGAACTGACCGACATCGCCAAGCGGTCGCTCCAGCATTTCATGGAACTGGTGATGGATACGCTCTTTACCCCGCACAAGATCCACATCGAAACGTATCACCGTTATGTCCATCTCAACGGGCTCGACGAATCGCTGCGCCACATGCTCCGCGGCAATGGCGCCATCATGATCACCGGGCATTACGGCAATTGGGAAGTGCTGGGTTTCACCATGGCCACGCTGGGATTTGAAACCTATTCGATCGCGCGCCCCATCGATAACCCGCACATCGACCAATGGGTGCTGGGCGTGCGGGAAAAACGCGGCCAGATCATCCTGTCCAAACGGGGCGTGACCGCCTCGGCGGAGGATGTGTTGCGCCGGCACGGCGTGCTGGCCGCCATTGCCGATCAAAACGCCGGTCCCAAGGGCATGTTTGTGCCGTTTTTCGGCCGGTTAGCCAGCACGTACAAATCCATTGGCCTCTGGGCGATCGAATACCAGGTGCCGATCATCGTCGGCTATGCCCGGCGGCGGGGGGAAGCCTTTGCCTTTGACATGGGCATCAGCGATATCATCCATCCGGCCGACTGGAAAGGTAAGCCCGACGAACTACGCTATATCACGGAGCGCTATACGGCCGCCATCGAGAAGTTTGTCCGCGCGGACCCCACCCAGTATCTCTGGATACACCGCCGCTGGAAATCCCGCCCCAAGGACGAGGTGACCGGCAGCGTAGCGGGCGTAGGATAGGCGGCCTAACGCTTTCAGCCGTGGCGAGGGGCCGTGGCCGGTGGGCGGCTATCCTGGGTAATGGCCGGCTCGGGCACCGGTACGCGCGGCTGCTCAAAACGAATATCAACGTAGCGGTGGGCGGCATCAATGCGCGCATATCGCAAGGCAATGCGCGTAAGCGTCTTGAGTTTCGCCGGCAGCGAGACTTCGTAGAATGTTTCATCGTGGGCGGGCCGGCCCCACCAGACCGAAGTGCCAAAGGTGGTATCGAGCGTGATTTGCGGGGCCATTTTGTCCACGCGTCCATCATAATTGGCCACGTTGACCCCGGTGATCTGCCGTGCGTAAGGCTGCGCCGCGAGAATGGTCAGTAGCTGCATGCCCGCGGCAAAGTCGGCCGCGGCAAACGCCTGTCCCGGCGCCGGCAATGCGGCCGCACTGCCGCGGATGGCCACCAGGGGCAAAACACGGCGGCTTTGCAGTGCCGCGCATTGCGCCGCAGTCATTTCGCCCGGCAGGCGCACACCCTCGTCGTCCACCAGATACAACAGGTCGCCGCGCTCCACCAAGGCCGCGGCGGTGCGATACTGGGCCTCTATCGTGATCTTCTGCTGGTTCTGATGCCGGTCGTAGGCCCGATGGATGGCGACGATGTTCTTGATCCAGGCATTGCTGCGCTGGTCCATGTGGGCCTGGTAAGCCCCGGCCAGATCCGCCAGCACGGTGCGATCGAGCGGATCCTGAAGGCGGGTAAAGTTCTTGATGGACTTGCCGGTGATCGGATCGGCGGTGGTCTCGCCGGCAAACCGCCGGGCCTCATCGAGCAATAAGCCCGAAAGCTCCGGCGCCATGCCGGCCGGCAGGTGGGCCAGGTCGATCGATACGCTGCTGGTCACCGCCTGGGTACTGACCACATGGCTGGCATAGCGCCGGATCGGGTAATACGCTGCCGCCAGGGCCAGCACCGTGCCGGCCACAGCGCCGGCCACGACGGTGCCACGGACCAACGGATGCGTCAGGAAGGCGGATAATTTAGAGGATGCCTGGGGCATTAAATCACAACCAAAATCAGTGTGCCGTCACGAGGACATCGCGCAGGGCCATGCGGGCCAGGCGCTCACACAGGGCGACAAATTCAATCCCGGCCCGCTGGGCCGCCTTGGGCACCAGGGAATGGGTGGTAAAGCCCGGCATGGTATTGATTTCCAGCACGTAGGGCTGCTGCGTCTGGGCCTCCACCATGATATCAACGCGCGACAGGTGCCGGGCGCCAATGCAGCGGTGCGTCCGCAACGCCATGTCCGCCACCAGCGCCAGGGTGTCGGCCGGCAGAGCAATATCGAACAGATAGCGGGTATCTTCGCGGGTATACTTGGCTTCGTAGTCATAATACTCGGTGGCCGGCTGGATCTGAATGATCGGCAGCGTCCGGCCATCAAGAATGCCGATGGTCAACTCCGGCCCGGCGATGAAACGCTCGACCATCATGGCCCCGTATTGCGGCAGGGTCTGGGCCAGATGCGCGCGGGCGGTGGCCAGATCCGGGCAGATCTTGATCCCCACGCTCGACCCCTCGGCGATGGGCTTGATCACGCACGGGTAGCCGATGCCGGACGTGGGCGTCCAGGAATCCTTGAACTTGTGGGCATAGAGCACCTGCCACTTGGCGGTGGGCACATCCTGCTCGAGCAGGCAGGATTTGGTGGCCACCTTGTCCATGGCCAGCTTGGAGGCCGCCGGCCCGGAGCCCACGTAGGGCAGGCCGCGCTGTTCCAGAATCTTCTGGAGCTGGCCATCTTCGCCAAAGGCGCCATGCAGGGCCGGGAAGACCAGATCGCACGGGCGGTCTAGGGCGGCGAGATTATCCGGCGAAATATCCGCCTCCCACACCCGGTGCCCAGCGGTACGCAAGGCTTCGGCAATCATCGCCCCGGTTTTCAGGGAAACTTCGCGCTCCGCGGAAATACCGCCGCACAACAAGGTAATGTTCAGTTTTCTGTCATCCATGACCGTATCCCATTAGGCGCAAAACCATACTTAATCTTATCGGCTCAGCACCCGTTTCCAGCACACTTTAGTCCAATCTACCACACCACCACTTCCGTCTCCAACTGCACCGCAAACTTATCGGCCACCGTCGCCTTGATCTTATCGATCAGGGCCAGCACGTCAGCCGTGGTCGCACCGGGGTGGGCCACGATGAAATTGGCGTGGCGCTCCGATACCTCCGCCCCCCCCACGGTGGTGCCTTTAAGGCCCGCCTGGTCGATGAGTTTGCCCGCCGATTGCCCCCGGGGATTCTTGAAAATGCAGCCGGCGCTGTGCTCGGAGAGCGGCTGGCTGTTCTTCTTGTACATCCAGATTTCCTTGACTTTGTCCGCCACGCGCTGCGGGTCATCTTCGGCCAGTTGCAGTGTGGCCCCCAGGATGAACTTGGCGGTGATGTTGCAGCGGCGATATTCAAAAACCAGATCCTCACGCTGGCGCGTGAAGAGCTGGCCGTGCGTATCCATCACCGTGACGCTCTGCACCACCGAGCTGATATCGCCAAAGGCCCCCCCGGCATTCATGCGGATTTCCCCCCCCAGGGTGCCGGGAATACCCGCCAGGCATTCCATGCCCGCCAAGCCCAGCCGCGTGGTTTCCAGCACCAGGCGCTGCACATCCTTACCGGCGCCTGCCGTCACCAGCGTGCCGTCGATCTGCACGGATTCAAAGACCGGACCGCGCAGGCGAAGCACCGCACCGTTGACGCCGGCATCGCGCACCAGCAGGTCGGCCCCGGCGCCCAGGATATACATGGGAATGTCGTTTTCCCGCAAACGCACCACGACCGCGTGCAGTTGTTCCACACTGGCCGGTTCGACGAAATATTTCGCCGGCCCGCCCAGGCCAAACCACGTCAGCGGCGCCAGGGGCACGTCGGATTTAACAATCTCTGCGAAGTCGGCGTACCAGTTCATGAGTTACTTCCCAAACGGGCCCGGCGCCCATGGAGACCACCAGATCCCCCCGGCGCGACGTTGTCAACAGGTGCTCCACGATGGCCGGGAAGTCCGCAATATACAGGGCTTCCCGCCCATGGAGCTTGATGCGTTCGACCAGCATCGACGCGTTGACCGCCTTGCGGTCGGCCTCCGAGTCGCGCACGAAATAAATGTCCGGCACAATCACCGCGTCGGCGTGCAGGAAGCTGCGCGCAAAATCGTCGAGCAGGAAACGCGTGCGGCTGTGCTGGTGCGGCTGGAATACGCACACCAGGCGCTGCGGGCGATAGTGCTCGCGCAGAGCCAGCAGCGTGGCACGGATTTCTGTCGGGTGATGGCCATAGTCATCGACCACCTGAATGCCGCCGCTTTCCCCCAGCAAAGTGCTGCGCCGATCCGCCCCACGGAAACTGGCAATGGCCGCCGCAATGGCATCCCACCCCACGCCGCAATGCGTGGCAATGGCCGCCGCCACGGTGGCATTACCTACGTTGTGCCGGCCGGCGAGGCCCAGGGACAGCCGGCCCATCTTCTTGCCCTTGTAGGCCACGGAAAAATGGGCCTGGTTCTGGTAGCGCCGCACGCCGGTGGCCTGCCAGTCGGCATGCCCGTCAATCCCATAGGTTTCCACCCGGGCGTTGGCGTTGCCGGTGGCTTTCTGGCAGTGGGCATCGGCGGCACTGGTAAGGATCACCCCGGACGGGTCGACCCCGCGGGCAAAGACCGCGAACGATTCGACAATCTCATCGATATCTTTATAGTAATCGAGGTGATCCTCCTCGATATTCAGGATCACGCCGATCTTGGGCGCCAGGTTGTGGAAACTCCGATCAAACTCGCAGGCCTCGACCACAAACAAGTCGCTGCTGCCGCACCGGGCCGACCCGCCCAGTTGCCCGCAGGTGGCCCCCACCACAAAAGATGGATCCCGCCCTGCCGCCAGCAATACGTGCGCCGTCATGGCCGTGGTGGTGGATTTGCCATGCGTGCCCGCAATGGCAATGCCATGCTTGATGCGCATCACCCGTCCCAAAAGCTGGGCATACTTGATGATTTCGATGCCGCGGGCCCGGGCTTCAACCATTTCCGGATGGTCCGACTTGATGGCGGCCGAATGCACCAGCATTTCGGTGCCCGGGGGGACCGCCGCCGCCGTCTGCTCGTAGGCCACCGCCGCGCCCATTTCCGCCAGACGGGCCGTCACCGCCGAAGCGCTGCGATCCGTGCCGGATACCACGGCGCCGAAATTGATGAGCATATGGGCCAGGCCACACATACCGCTGCCGCCAATGCCCACAAAGTGGACCCGGCGATTGGCAAACGGAGAATCCACCAGCCCGCGCGGCTTGAGGCTGTGGAGCAGATCACGAACGGTAAAAGTCACAGGTTTCTCTTGTATATGAATATCGGATGGCATGGTTATTCCGCCTCCCTGCGGATCTGTTGTATATGTCGACATCCCACACCGTCAAGGCGTGATTTATTCCGGTTTCCACACAGAGGTTAACGAATCATGGTCAACAGTTCATCGGCGATGGTTCCCGCCGCGTCGGGCTTCCCGGCGGCGCGGGCCTGCTGCGCCATCCGTTGCCGCAGCGGGGTATCATACAATAACGGCAAGAGCCGGGTTTTAATAGCAATCGCGTTGGCCGCCGCCTCCTTGAGATCATCCACAATAATGGCGGCCCCGGCCTGTTCGAGTTGCGCGGCATTGTACCGCTGATGCTGGTCGCGGTGATACGGGTAGGGCAGCAATAACGCCGGCACGCCACAGGCCGTGAGTTCCGCACACGTGCTGGCGCCGGCACGCGCAATGGCCAGGTCGGCCAGGGCCCACACTGATGCCATGTCATCGCAGTAATCCAGGACTTTATAAGCCACCCCCGCCGCCCCGGCATACCGGGCACCAACCGCCGCGGCCTGCTCGGCCCCGGCCAGATGCAGCAGTTGCCAAGGCGCGGCGCCCTGGCCCGGGTGGCCGCCGGCAACGGCGGTGCGAAATTCGGGGTCATCCAGCAGCACCAGCAAAGCATCGTTGATGGTTTTGGCACCCAGTGACGCCCCGGTAATGACCAACGTGGGCCGGGCCGGATCGAGGCCGAGACGTGCTGCCGCTTCCACCCGGGTGCGTCCCAGCAGATCGTTGCGAATGGGGCAACCCAGGGGCAACACCCGCCCGCGCACGCGCCCGGCACATTTGGCCGGCAGGGGCCATTGCACAAACACACATTGCGCACGCTTGAGCAAGAAGCGATTGGCCAGGCCCGGCAGGGCATCGGGATTGAGTAAGGCCACCGGAATGCCAAAGCGGGCGGCGACATGGGCCGCCGGCCCGGCGGCGTAGCCACCCAAAGCCAACACGGCATCGGCCTGGGCCTGCGAAAAAACCTGCTGCCAATATTTACAGCTCTCACGCCAGCCGCGGATAAAGGGCCAGATCTTGCTGATGCGGCGCGGCATCGGTTGTACGGGTTGGGGAATATACGCCTCGCCAAATCCCGCCAGCAGGTGCTTATCAACCGGCCGGGGCGTCGCCGCCCACAGGATCGACAGCCGCGAACCCAGACGTTCCTGTAACGCCGCCGCCACGGCCAGACCGGGATACAAATGCCCGCCGGTGCCGCCGCCCGCCATCACCAGGCGTACCTGGCGCGTACCGGTGGGCACCGCATGGCGAACCGGCGGCGCCAGGACCGGTGACGGGCCGAGGCTCGGGCGCAACGGCGAAGCGCGATGCGGCCAGACCACTGTGGCACCCGGACGGCTCATGGGGCCTCCTGACGACCAACCGTTGGAGGCAAGGTGGCGAGTATCTGCACGCCGGGACTTTCCTTACCATTGGGCACCGGAATTCCCATTTCCACAGGGAAACCCAGGGCGGGTTCGACCGGCGCATGGGCACGCGCCTGCTGGCGTGCCTCCAGACGGTTGATACGTTCCACACTCATCAGCACGCCCAGGGCGATGGCGTTCATGATCCAGCCGGTGCCGCCGGAGGAAATGAACGGCAGTGCGATGCCCTTGGTCGGCATGGAGACCGTGACCACGGCAATGTTGATCGCCGCCTGCAAGCCGATGGTGGCGGTAATGCCAAAGGCGACCATCTTGCCGAACAGGTTGTTGGCCCGTGTGGCCACCCGCCAGCCCGTGAAGGTGAACGCCACAAACAGGGCAATGACCATAAAGGCGCCGATGCAGCCGAGTTCTTCACAGATGACCGAAAAGATAAAGTCGGTATTGTCCTCGGGCAGGTAGCCCATCTTCTGGACGCCATTGCCCAACCCGCGGCCCCACAGGCCGCCATCGACAATGGTCAGCAACGACTGGAGCGGGTGATAGCCAATACCCTTGGGGTCGCGTTCGGGATGCATGAAGATCATCAGCCGCTCGCGGCGGAACGGGCTGTACCACAAGAGGATATACGCCGCGACCAGCGCCGGCGGCACCAATAATGCGATGTGCCACCATTTGCACCCGCTCATCATCAGTAGGACAAAGCATACGGCGCAAATCAATACGGTGGTGCCAAAATCTTCCGCGACCACCAGGGCCGCCGTGGCGCCAAAGACCGCAATCAGCGGCACAAACCCCTTGAAGAACAGCCGAATGCAATGTTCGCGATAGATCGCATAGGCGCTGATAAACAGGACCAGCGCCAGCTTGGCAAATTCCGAGGGTTGAACGCTCAGCCGGGTGAAGCCCAGCGGAATCGCTAACCAGCGGCGGGCACCATTAAGCGAAACGCCCAGCGGGGTTTTCAACACCGCCGCCAGGGAAAGGATGGTCAGGGCAATGGTGATCGTTGGAATCGAGAGCAGGAACGACGTTCCCAGAAGTTTGCGGTAGTCGCAGCGCCACAATAGAGCCATGGCCAGCAGGGCAATGGCCGCGTGGATGGCGTTCTTATTGTTGAAACTCTGGAGAATCCAATGGTCCGTGACGCCTGTAACGCGCGACTCGGCAGATTGGACCATGACCAATCCGAACGCCAGGAGTCCAGCCGTCACCAGAAACAATATCTGATCGAGCGACAGGTTTAGCGG
>Ga0316217_10004354_pt1 | contig 15396 bp, 13 predicted proteins | sample 1anoAmetaG_FD_203633 | JGI IMG/M metagenome (GOLD analysis project Ga0316217, IMG submission 203633) | Freshwater microbial communities from Trout Bog Lake, Wisconsin, USA - 1anoA | ecosystem: Environmental > Aquatic > Freshwater > Lake > Hypolimnion/Profundal zone | place: USA: Wisconsin... | reverse complement strand
AGTAGGCCGAATCAGGGGCTGAAACAGGGATTAACGAGCGGCGTGGCCTGGGGCCACGCCGCTTTGCTGTGTGCGGGGATACGGAGACGAGCTTCGCGGGGTGCGCGGCGGCGCCGCCCACCTTTGCTGAAGGCGGGCGGAGGTGGGGTCTTTGACACGATCATTCCCATCCCGAGCTAAATCAGCGCCTGGTGCCGGGTGCCCCATCCTATGCGAAGCGAAGGGCGGGGATGTTGATTTTGACCGCCGTGCGCACTAACGCTGTCGCGCGAACGAACTCACCCCGCCCGCAGCTTCCGCACCGTCGCCTCCAAATTACTCATCAACCCGTCCAGCCGCTCCAGCGTGCCGTCCGCGGTGACCTCCTTCACCTGTTCCGCAAAATCCGGCACAAACGCCGGACGGTGTGCAAAGAACATCTGCTTCAGCGCCTCCACCTGTATCTTGACGTCGCGAATCGCGCGCGTCTGCTCCAGCAGCGCCTCCATAATCGTGACCACGGGATTGTTCTCTGCCATCGCTGCCTCCCTCTCGTCTTCGATTCTAGCGCGGCTTCCAAAAAAAACGGCACCGCGGTCGCAAGAACCCGGTGCCGTTGAAATGCCTGCCCAGCCAGCCTTAAACCGTGGCTGCCTTCTGCTTTTCTGTCCCGAGCCCCAGCAGCTTCTCGGCATTGGTACGCGCGATCTTCGTCCAATCGGCCTCGCTGATCGCATTCACGCCATCGAACCAGGTCGCCCCGGCCGCGAAGCTTTCAAAGGGATAATCCACCGAGAACATGACGCGGTCCGAACCGATCCAGTTGATGGTCTCCATCAGCGACTGCGTGCAGAACTGCCCGCTGGTCGTGACCCAGAAGTTGTTCTTGAAATACTCGTTCAGCGGCTTCTTCGCCGGAATTCCCCGGGGCGATGCCTTGATGCGGTTATCCACGCGCCACATCAGGAAGGGCAGCGTCTCCCCCAGGTGGCCGAGGATGATCTTAAGCTTGGGATACTTGTCGAACACGCCGCAACTCATCAGCCGCAGCGCGTGGGTCGCCATATCCAGCGTGAACGCCCAGCTCGAAGTGCGCAGCCAGGGATGGCCTTCCAGGAAGAGCGTGCGGCTCACCAGCGGCTCCCGCGGATGCAGGTAGAAAGGAACGTCCAGACTCGCAACCGTCCCCCAGAAATCCCAATATTCCGGTAGATCGTAGTAAAGGACCGACTCCGCCGAATCTCGCGACGAGAAACTATCCACCAGCGCGCCCTTGAAGCCCAGCTCCTTGACGCAACGCACCAGTTCCTGGGCCGACGCCTGCGCGTTATTCATCGGCAGTGCCGCGAACGCCTGAAAACGCTTCGGGTTCTTCGCCACCTGGTTGGCCATGCAGTCATTGCTGCGCTGCGCGGCTTCGGCGGCCCGCTTCGGGTCCGTCATGTGCTGAATCCCGGGCGCGACCAGCGAGAGCACAGACATTTCAACGTTGTGGCGATCCATGTCCGCCAGCAGCTGTCCATGGATGTCCACCAACTCACGACTCATCTTGGCCCATGCTTCCGGTGAGAAAAGCTCGCGGTCCCGGTCGATGATGCCCGAAGGGGCGACGTGTTCTTCAAGCGCTATTTTTGCAACACTCATTGGAATCCCTGACCTCCTATTGACTCGCTCTCCGCCATAATTTCTATTCTCGTTCCTTCGTGCCAAACGTGTGGGACTAGGCGTTCACCTTCAGCGTTGCCGGCTTCACCTGCCCCGACGCTTCGGCGTCCATGCGCTGGAATTTTCTGACGAAGATGCCGATCGCCAGCATGTGCTGCAGCTTGCTGTAGAGCACCGCTGGAATCGCCGCCAGCGGACTGAAGTGGTTCATCGCCACCACCATGCTGAGCGAGGCGTTCTCCACGCCCACCTCGAAGCAGGCTGCCACGCGCTGCTTGTGATTGAATCCCAGGTACTTCGGCAGCGTGTAGCCCAGCGTCAATCCCAGCAGCCCCTGCACTACGCAAACCGCCGCCAGCAGCGGGATGATCCACAACTGCTTGAGCAGCGTGCTCGTGCCCCGCGCGATGTTCGTCATGATGATCAGGCCCAGGCACACTACCGAGATCGCCAGCAGCAACGGCCGCAGCTTCTTGACCAGCTTCGGAATCTGCGAGCCCACCACCGTGCCAACCAGCACCGGGATCAGGATCACTTCAATCAGGTCCTTGAAGATTCCCCACGTGTCCACGTGCGTCACGCGGCCCACGAACAGCTTGATCAGAAAAGGCTGCAGGAACGGCGCCAGGATCGTGTTCACCGTCGTCACCGAAACCGACAGTGCCAAGTCGCCCCGGCTGATCATCGTCAGCGTGTTGGATGCTGCGCCCGTCGGCGTGGTGCCAAGAATTATCATCCCGACTGCCACCGTCGTCGCCGCCGGCTGCGGCAGAAACCGCAGCAGCACGAAGTGCGCCAGCAGAAACGCCACGAACGGCATGCACACCCAGCGGATCACCACCGACGCCGAAACCATCTTCGGATGCTTGATGATCCCCGACCAGTCGGCCCCCGTGATCTGCACGCCCATGGCAAACAGCGTCAGCATCAGCAGGTAGTTGATCGACTTCGCTATGCTGCTTTTCTCCACCGACGGGTAATACAGATAGCCGAAGACCAGCCCCAGCATGACGAAACTAGCCGGGATCGAGGCGATGTAGCCGCAGATTCGGCTCCACAGCGCCACTTCGCTGGCTCCCTTCGTTTTTTCCAGATAAACGAAATAGCCGGCTACCAGCCCGATCGCCCACAGGATGATGTTGGCCGCGGCCACCGCCGGCATCTTGCTCAGCGGCATACCCACATATTGCGAGGCGATAAAGGGAATCAGGAATCCGGCCCAGAGACAGACTTGCGATAGCAAGCTCAAATTCTTCTTCGACATCAACAACCCCGGAGCTTCTGGTTTTGTCTGCAAACGCGCGAACATAGCGGGGCCTGCTAGGGCCCACGCGGCAGGCGTCGGCCGAGTCGGCGCTCGTTCCGGAAGCACCATTCTGGCCCCATCCGGAACTCGCCTTACCCTTGACAAACCTGTATTAAGCCAAGTGTCAAAGCGTAACCTTGACCCCCTTCAGAGTCAACGAATTCGTTCTCTTCGCCCTCCCGCGCCGCCCGCCATGTCCCGCCTTGGGAGTCTCGTGGCCCCTTATCGCGCGCTTCTGTCCATTTCAGGCCCCACGCCCTTAACGAAGATTTTGCAATTCAGTCAAAAGCATCCAGAAGCCGTCTGCGGTCGGCGAGCATCATAACAACGGCATGAAACCGTTGTGGAACCCGCCCGCCTCTCGCCGCCTCTCGATCCTGCTGGTAGCCGTCCTTGTGTTGCTCTCCGGAGCCACGGCCATTATCTGGGCCCAGCGCCCGGTCGCCGCCACCACCACTCCTGTCAGCGACGATGAAAACCTCCGCCGTGGACTCGAGCGCTTCGCCACCGTATACAGCCTCGTCGAGCAGAACTACGCCGCCCCGCTCGACCCCAACAAGGCGCTCTTCGACGGCGCCATCCCCGGCATGCTGCGCGCGCTGGATCCGCACTCGAACTTTTTCGATCCCCGCGCCTTTGCCGAACTGGAAGAAGAGCAAACCGGACGCTACTACGGCGTCGGCATGACCATCGGTGTCCGCAACGGCAAGATCATCGTGGTCTCGCCCACGGTAGGCACCCCGGCCTTCAAGGCTGGCATCCGTCCCGGCGACTTCATTCAGGCTATTGACGGCCAGTCCACCGATAGCCTGAGCGCCACCGACGTAGCCGCCAAGGTGCGCGGAGCGTACGGCACCTCCGTGCGCCTCACCCTGCTGCATCCCGGCGACTCGGCCGCGCGCGAGGTCAGCCTGCTGCGCGCCTCCATCCCGCGCGACAGCATCAGCGTCGCCTTCGCCCTCAAGCCCGCCATCGGCTACATTCACATCGACATGTTCAACGAGACCACGGTGGACGAACTGCAGCGGGCCTTAGACGAACTCGGACCGCTCCAGGGCCTCATCCTCGATCTCCGCCAGGATCCCGGAGGGCTGCTAGAACAGGCCGTCGGCGTCGCCGACATGTTCCTGCCCAAGGGCGCCGTAATCGTCTCGCACCGCGGGCGTGCCTCGCCCGAAAAGCTATACAACGCCGTGCACGGCAACGGCGGCAAGACCTACCCCATCGTTGTACTGGTGGACCGCGGCACCGCCTCGGCCGCCGAAATCGTCAGCGGCGCCTTGCAGGACCACGACCGCGGCCTCGTCGCCGGCGAGAACACCTTCGGCAAGGGTCTCGTGCAGACCGTATTTTCCCTTTCCAACGACACGGGACTGGCCCTGACCACCGCCAAGTACTACACTCCCAGCGGCCGCCTCATTCAGCGCAACTACGAAGGCGTCTCGCTCTACGACTACTACTATCGTCAGCCCGATCCCCGCCACCCAGCCGCCCTGCACGAGTCCCGCACCACCGACCTCGGACGCACCGTCTACGGCGGCGACGGCATCAATCCCGACGTGCTGATTCCCTCGCCCAAATCCAATTCCTTTCAGGACAGCTTGCTCGAACACTACGCGTTCTTCGACTACGCGCAGGCCTACCTCGCCGCCCACCCCATCACCCAGGCTTTCCAGGTGGACAATGCAGTTCTCCAGGAATTCCGCGCCTTTCTGCGCCAGGGTGAAGTCGCCTTCACCGAGGCCGACCTGGCTGCCAATCTCGACTGGATCAAGAACAACCTCAAGGCCGAACTCTTCGCCGACCAGTTCGGCTCCAAGGCGGGCCTGAAGGTCCGCGCCCAGACCGACCCGGCTGTGCTCCAGGCTATTGAACTGCTCCCCCGCGCTCAGGCACTCGAACAGAAAGCCGAGCACCTGGCCGCCGCCCGGCGCACCCGGCGCTCCACCGTAGCCCAACGCTAACCCGCGACTCACCCAGCTCTGGTGGATAACAACCAGACCGAATTCAACCTCCCCACCCTTCGCTTCACTCAGGATGGGGCACCCAGTCGCTCATTGATCGTTCGAGCGGGGTTCGGTGGCCTGGGGGGCCTTCTCGGCGAAGAAGGGCTGCCATTGTTCGGGCCTGGGGGGCGGGGTCAGCCAGCTCACCACGACCAGTGAAATCACCGAGACGGCTACGGCCGGGAAGATGGCGTCGTGCTGGAGCCAGGCGTCGGGCACCAGCGTGAGGCGTCCGCGCTGCAACAGAATCTGCTCGACATTCCAAAAGACCGTCACCGCCGTTCCCAGCAGAATCGAGACTACGGCCGCCGATCCGGTGGCGCGCTTCGAGAAGAACGTCCCCATGACGACGGGCGTGATCGCCGCCGAGTAAATGGTGTAGGCATAGAGCGCCATGGCGAGGATCGAGGTCCAGACCGCGCCCTGCAACAGGGCGAAGACGCCGAGCAGTACGACCAGCACGCGCGAGACGACCAGGATCTGGTGGTTGGTGGCTTTGGGGTTGATGAAGCGCGTGTAGACGTCGTTGACCAGATTGGTGGCGGGCGAGAAGAGATAGTTGTTGGCGGTGGAGATCACCTTGGCGAAGACCGCGCCCATCAGGAGCGCGCCGACGAGCGAGGGCAGTCCGTGGCGGGCGGTGAAGGGGATGATCTCGCGGGGCTTGGTGGCCACTTCCGGATGATGCAGGAAGAGCGCCGCGCCGAAGATGGCAATGGCGACGATGAGCGTTTCCAGGATCAGGGTGCCGCAGATCCAGCCGACGACGGCGTGGCGCGCGTCTTTCTCCGAACGGGCGGAGAAGAACTTCTGGTACATGCTCTGGTTGCCGAGCATGAGCAGGAAGGTGGGCAGGAAGAAGTCCCACGCCTTGATGAATCCCGCGCCGGAGCCCTGATTGACGCCGTTGTGATAGCCGAAGCGGCCGAACCAGGTGAAGTACTCAGCGGGCAGGGCGGCGTGCAGACCGGGCCATCCGCCGACGCGCTGAAAGAGCAGCGGCACGCTGATAAAGGCCGAGACGGTGATCAGCAAGCCGATGGCAAGGTCCATGTAGGCGACCGACGCCATGCCCGCCAGCGCGGTGAAGAGAATGACGAAGATGGCGATGATGATCATGCCCAGGGCATGGGCATTGTCGGGAGCGAAGCCGAAGGAGTGGATGGCGACATCGTTGAGTCCGGGGAAGATCAGGTGCAGGATGTCGCCGCCGCCCTTGAATTGATACGAGGTGATGGCGGTATAGGCGAAGAGAATCGCGATGGTGCCGAGCACTCGGGCCGCCGTGTTGTAGCGCGTTTCAAGCAGGTCGGGCACGGTGAACTGGGCGAACTTGCGGGCGCGCGGGGCGACGAAGTAGATGATGAGCAGTCCGGCCCAGCCTCCGGCGGGCTGCCAGAGAGCGGCAAAGCCGTTGCGAAAAGCATTCTCAGCACCGGCAAAGAGCGAGCCGGCACCGATCCACGAGGAGAGCAGGGTGAAGACCAGCACGTAGGCGGGCAGCGAACGGCCAGCGACGAGGAAGTCGGCTTTGGTATGGACGGTGCGCGTCTTGGCCAGACTGATGGCCAGCAGCGCAAGCACGATGACGGCGAGGAAAATGATATAGAGCATCGTTCCCTTACTGGAGCAGAGGCGCCAGGCGGCGGCGCACTTCATCGGCCGAAAGGCCGGCGACGCGAACCAGCTTCTGACGGCTGGTATCGCCACTGATGATGATAACGGCCGCGCGCGCCACGCCGAGAACTTCAGACAGATATTGGATGCAGGCGTCGTTGGCCTTGCCTTCGACGGGCGGGGCGGTGAGCGCCAGCTTGATGGCGTCGCCCAGCAAACCGGTGACGGCGTTGCGGCGGGCACGAGGGTGCACTTTGACGGCGAAGGTCGCGCCCTGAGCGGTGTCGCGCACCGGGATCACGAGGTTTCTCGCGTGCCAAAGATAGCAGTGCCGACGCGGACGCAGGTGGAGCCTTCCGAGACAGCCACAGCGAAGTCGTGCGACATGCCCATCGATAGTTCGTGGAGCGAGACGGCGGGGAGGCCGCGAGCGGCGAGCTGGTCGCGCAGTTCGCGCAAGCGACGGAAGTAAGGGCGCGCGCCTTCCGGGTCTTCGGTGAACGGGGGAACGGTCATCATGCCGATGAAGCGCAGGTGCGTCAGTTCGGGGGCGGCGGCGAGCAGCGCTTCGAGCTCCGCAGAGCCGGGGGCGACGCCGCTCTTCTGGGCTTCTCCGCCGACGTTGACTTCGATCAGAATGCGCAGCGGGCGATCGGCGGCAGAATCGTTGAGGCGGCGCGCGAGGCGGAGCGAGTCGACGGAGTCGACGGCTTGAAATAGTTCAGCAGCGGATTTTGCTTTGTTCGACTGAAGGTGGCCGATGAGATGGAACTCGGCTCCGGAGAGGTCGGCAAGGGCGGCGGCTTTGGCGGCGAACTCCTGCACGCGGTTTTCACCGAAGAGCCGGTGACCGGCCTGATAGGCTTCGCGAATGCGTTCGGGCGGATGCGTCTTGGTGACAGCCATCAACTGGACCGAGCCGGCGGGACGGCCGGCACGGCGGGCGGCATCGGCAACCTGATCGAGAACGCGCGCGCGATTTTCGGCTACGCTCATGTGATCAATATAAAGCATGGGGGGAGAAGCAGATCCCTCGCTTCCCGCCCCACCAAGCGCGAAGGCGGCGCTGGGTGGGGATCCGTCCGCTTTGGGATGACAAAGATCATGATGCAGGCGGAGTCTTTTTCCACATCTGCTGACGGCTTCAGATGTGGGGCACCTTGGCGGCGGTGGTGGTTTGGAAGTCAGAGGCACCGCTCAAACCGACGGCGGGATGACATGGGCCACCGTCGGCAAACGTGGTGGTCGAAAGTCAAAATCCCCACCTTAGCGCCCAAATGCGGGGCGCGAAGGTGGGGCACCAAGGCAGAGCGGCAATCTGTTTCCGCGCTACATGATTGCGGTGGGGGGGGCGGGTTCGTCGGGCCTTCCGGCGCTGGCCAGAGGGAGACGGACCATCAGTACGGCCAGGGCGATGAGCACGATGATGCCGATGATCAACGGCGGATGGGCGAAGATCTCGGGAAGAATCTTGTGGCCGCGGCTTTTTTCAAGGCCGCGGAAAGCGGCGACGACGAGTCCGCAGAGAGCCTCGCCGGCGATAAGGCCCGAGGCGGTCAGCACTCCGGCGTTCTCCACGCGGGCCTTCTGCGCATCGTTGAGCAGGGCGCGGTCGCGCAGCTTGTCGGTGGCCCAGCGGATCAAGCCGCCGACGAAAATGGCGAAGGTGGTTTCCAGCGGCAGGTACATGCCGACGGAGAAAAGCATGGGGCTCTTGACTTCGATCAGGATCAAGCCAAAGCCCATCAGGATGCCGACGACGACCAGCGGCCACGCCATGTTGCCGCCGACGATGCCCTGGGCGAGCGAGGCCATCAATCCCGCCTGCGGCGCGGACAATTCGCGACTGCCGAAGCCATAGGCCTGGTGCAGGATCATCAGCGGGAAGAAGAGCAGCAGCGAAGAGACGGCGACGCCGATCAGGTCGCCGATCTGCATCTTGGAGGGGGTGCCGCCGAGAATGTGCCCTACCTTGAGGTCCTGCAGCATTTCACCAGCTACGGCGGAGGAAACGCAAACCACCGCGGCCACGCCGAGCACGGCCGAGACGCCGCGTCCGCCGCCGATGCCGATTGAGACCATCAGGAGGGCGGCCACGATAAGGGTGCAGAGGGTGAGTCCGGAGATGGGGTTGTTGGAAGAGCCGATCATGCCGACCAGGTTGCCGCTGACGGCGGCGAAGAAGAAGCCGAGCACGATCATAACGACGGCGGCCAGCAAGGCCCCGCCGATGACGCCTGTGAAGAAGAGATAGAGGGCGATCATGCAGAGAAAAACGACGCCGAGTCCGCCGAAGACGAAGCGGCTGCTCAGGTCTTGTTCGGTGCGGTCGGCGGCCTGGTGCGATACGGCGGACTTCTTGAGGTCGGCGACGGCGCGCTTCATGCCGATGCCGAGACTCTTGCGCATACGGAAGAGGGTGAACGAGGCGCCCACCAGCATGCCGCCGACGGCGATGGGGCGCACGATGCTGTACCAGACGGCTCCGGCAACATCGGTCCAGCCTTCGGCACCGGAGCCGGCGGGCAGCGAGGCCGAAATCTGCGGACCGAGGAAGAAGATGAGGAGCGGAACCAGCAGTCCCCAGGCGAAGACTCCGCCGGCGAAGTTGAGTGCGCCGAGGCGCGGTCCGATGATGTAGCCGACGCCGAGGTAGGCCGGGCTGATGGCCGGGGCCGAAAAGGTGGTCGTACCGCCGGCGGCCAAGGTGGGAGCGCCCGGAGCGCGCGTGAGCTTCAGCGAGCTGATGCCGAGATTGCCGACCTTGATGATGAAGTCCTTGCTGGCGGCAAAGAAGTTGATGGCACCGAGGAAGTAGACCACGGCGCCGATGCCCATGTTGGCGAAGAGAATCTTGGCGGCGCGACTTCCCTGCTGGCCGGCCTTGTGGATCTCGGAGGCGGCGACGGATTCGGGGAACGGCAGCTCGGGGTCTTCGACCATGACGCGGCGCAGCAGGGTGACGAAGAGAATGCCGAGAGTGCCGCCTACGAGCATCAGCAGCACGGACTTGACGTAGCCGTGGGCAATGTCGAACTCAGGCCAGACCCCGGCGAGGATGAAGGCCGGGATGGTAAAGACCGCACCGGCGGCGACCGACTCGCCAATGGAGCCGATCGTACGGGCCATGTTCTCTTCCAGAATTGAGCCCTTCAGCAGCCGCAGCACCGCCATGCTGATGACGGCGGCAGGATAGGTGGCGGCGATGGTCATGCCGGCGCGCAGGCCGAGATACATATTAGCCGCGCCCAGGATGACGGTCATGATCAGGCCGAGCACGATGGCGCGCAGGGTAAACTCGCGCATCTGCAGGCTGGGCGGCACGTAGCTTTGGAACTTCTTTTCGGCCGGCGGTGGAGCGGTAGTCTGAGAGCTCATGCAGGACAATCCTCACGCCGAAAGGGCGTACTCGCCAATATTATGCGGAACCTGGGAATTTAGCACGCCAGAGGCCGGAGCTGCGCATCCCTGGTTGGTACAATGTTACCTTGCCCGCAAGGAGTGCCCACCCGGCTTGGCCGGAGAGCGTTCGCCGGGCTCACGGAGAAAGCTGGCGCCATGAAGCTGGCCGAAATACAAGCGGCGCTGCGCTCCCGCAATATGGGGGCTTGGCTGTTCTACGACCATCATCGGCGGGACCCGATTGCATACCGGGTGCTGGGCCTTCCCGAGACTCTTTTTGTGACGCGGCGGTGGTTCTATCTGCTGCCGGCCGAGGGGGAGCCGCGCAAGCTGGTGCACCGGATCGAATCGCATCACCTGGATGGGCTGCCCGGAAGCAAGCAGGCCTACTCGTCGTACCAGGAACTGGGCGACAGCCTGAAGGCGATGTTACGGCCCTACAAGACGGTGGCGATGCAGTATTCGCCGCTGAACATGGTTCCCTACATCGGACTGGTGGATGCCGGGACGGTGGAGATGGTGCGCGGCTGCGGCGTGGAGGTGGTAACATCCGGCGACCTGGTGGCGCAGTTCGAGGCGACCTGGAGCGAGGAGCAGATCGCGAGCCACTTCGCCGCGCAACACTCGGTGGATGCCATTGTGGCCGCGGCCTTTCAGGAGATCGGGCGGCGGGTGCACAGCGGCGGCACCGATGAATTCGCCATACAGCAGTGGATTGAAGAGGCCTTCCGGCGCGAGCAACTGACGGACGAGGACGATCCGCCGATCGTGGCGGTGAACGAGCACAGCGGCGATCCGCATTACGCTCCGTCGAGCGGACGGTCGGCGCCGATTCGCGAGGGCGACTTCGTGCTCCTGGATATTTGGGCGAAGAAGAACACGCCGGGCGCGGTATATTACGACATCACATGGGTGGGCTCGCTGGGGCAGCCGAGCGACATCCAGCGCAAGATTTTCGCGGCCGTGCGCGACGCTCGCAACGCCGGAGTGCGGACTGTGCAGCAGGCGGTGGCGGCTGGGCAGAAGATCTGCGGCTGGCAGGTGGACGCGGCGACGCGGGCCGTGATCGCGCAGAAGGGCTACGCCGAGAAGTTCGTACACCGCACGGGACACTCGATCGGTACCACGGTGCACGGCAACGGCGCGAACATGGATAACCTGGAGACGCGGGACGAGCGCGAGATTCTGCCGAACTCGTGCTTCTCGGTGGAGCCGGGGATTTACCTGGCCGAATTCGGAGTGCGCAGCGAGGTGGACGTGCTGGTGCGCGGCGGAGCGGCCGAGGTAACAGGTAAAATTCAGCAGGAGATCGTAATCATCTGATGGCGGCGAAGACGAATCCGCAGCGCGCCGGCGAAGTGCCGTCGGCGACTTTCTCGGCGATGACGGTGGTCGCTCCGGCGGTCGGCTGGCTGGTGCCGGGGTTAGGCCACATGGTGCAAGGGCGCTGGTGGCGCGGCCTGCTGCTGTTCATCAGCGTCTTCGCCATGTTCTTTCTGGGGCTGGCGATGCAGGGCAAGATTTATGCGCCGAATACCGGCGACATCCTGGACATGCTGGGCTTCGTCGGCAACCTGGGCGCCGGCGGGCTGTACATCGTGAGCCAGGGAATGGGCTGGGGGCAGGGCGCGGTGCATCGCGCGACGGCCGACTACGGCACCAAGTACATGATTGTGGCCGGATTGCTGAACCTGATCTGCGCCGTGGATGCGTATCACATCGCGCTCAGGAAAAAGGGTTAGAGGAGCGGTTGCGGACAACACAGCATGACGATTGAACTCTCGCATTTCACGGCGACCCTGCTGTTCGCGATATTCGCCAGCATTGTCTTCGGCATCACGCAGCGCAGTACCTCGCGCGAGATGGTGCGCTACGGCCTGTACTGCTTCTGCCTGTTCGTGGGCGGAGTGCTGCTGGCAGGCTGGGCGATGTGGCTGCTGAAGCACTGAGCAGCGGTTAGTCTTCCCAAACAAAAGCGTCGAAGAGGCGCTGCCGGCGATAGCCAAGGCGTTCGTAGAGCGCCACGGCGGATTCATTGGCGCGCGTCACCGTCAAGCTGACAGCGGCCAGGCCGCGGTGCGCCAACTCTCGCGCGCTGGCCGAAAGCAAGGCTTCGCCGATGCCGCGGGCGCGCTGCCGTGGCTGCACGCAAATCTGCGTGACATGGCCCACGTCGTCGCGGATGCGCGAGCAAAGGATCAACCCGACCAGGCTGCGCGTGGGGCGATGCAGGGCCACGAAGGAGGCGGCTGCATCGAACTGGCCGCAGCCGGGAAAGCGCACGATGTTGTTAAGGAAGCGGGTGGAGCCGGCGACAGTGCGGTACTGGTCGTTGATGTCGGCGTCGATATGGCCCTGATAGGAGCTGGTGATGAGCGCGGCCGCGGCCGGGAAATCCTGCTCGGACCAGTGGCGGATTTCGATTTCCGCCGGGTAGGCCGGGCGCGGATCGGGCACGCCCACCAGGGGCTTGAGCAGGAACAGCCGCGGATGGCGCCGGAAGCCGCAGCGCTGGAAGGGACGGACCACGGTGCCGCCCTCATGCAGCAGCAGTTGTGCCTCGATGCGCTGCACGCCGGGCGACTGCTGCAGGGTGTTGATGGAGTGCAGGGCCAATTCCTCCTGCAACTGGGCAAAGGCAGGCTGCGAGGCATCACGCACGTAGAGGTCGCCAATGACTCCCTTGCTTCCCTCGTAGACGAAGAAGCAGTAGCCCAGAACCTCACCCTGGCGGACGGCAGCATAGCCGGGGAGGATGCGCGAATCCAGGTAGCGCAGGATCATGTCGCGCGAACTCTGATAGTCCCACCGCAGCAGGTCGGACCACTGGCGCGACTCTTCTTCGAGCAGCGCGCGCAAGTCGGACGACGAGAAATGGCGCAGATCGAGGATCTCCGCTTTCGGCTCCGACATCCAGGCAGTGGCAGTCAATTCAATATAACCCAGCTTGAGTGTAGAGGCGCGGTGTCGGCTTGCCTAGAGGCGCGAATACCTGAAAGCACTAATCAAGCCGGTTAATGAGATGCCGCTGGACAAATCATCGGCACTTGTTATTACGACGACGCGAGAAGCGAAGGCTAGCGAGGCGCGGCGGGCTCGCTCACCCAGTAAATAAAGAGCCGCGCGCGCGGGTGAGCGGACAGCAGGTGCAGGGTGCGCGGTGCGCCCGAACGCTGGACCAGGCTGAGCAGCGCCTGGCGGTCGTCGGTGACGGAGATCAGCAGGAAAGCCTGCGGCGGCGCGAGCTGCGACTCCAGGCGGCGAACCGCGCGGTTGCGGTAGAAGTTCAGTCCGTAGTCGATTTCACGCGGCGCATAGTAGAGCGCCACGGGCGCGTCGGGCCGCGGCACGATCTGTTTGATTTCCTCGGCGAGCGGGCGCACGGAGAACTTCCCGTCCAGCACTGGCGCGGCGGCGCGCACGAGAAAAGCGACAGCGACGATCATCGCCAGCAGGGTAATGAAGCGGAGTGCGGTGGCTCCCCAGCGAAAATAGAGCGACAGGGCGAGCACGAAGATGGCGACCGCTATGGCGGCGGTGATGGCCATGGCGGCCGGAGGAACCGGCAGACGCAGGAGCAGGTGCGGTGACAGCAAGGCCGCCGCCAGCGTGGTGGAGGCAATGGCAGCATGCAGCAGCACGGTCCACAACGCCGGGCGGGCATGATTGGTCCGCTCACCGCGCAGGAAGAGGGCGGCGAGGATGGCAAAGGGCGGCAAGGCAGGCAGGATGTAGCCCGGCAGTTTGGAGCCGGAGAACGAGAAGAAAAGGACCGGCAGTAGTCCCCAGAGAACGAGAAAGAGACGCGCGTCGCGGTCGATCCGGGCCAGGATTACCATGGCGGACGATTGTTTTTTCAATACGGCGCGCAGGCATTGCACCACTCCGGCGATGGCGGGCAGCGTCCACGGCAGCAACGAGGCCAGCAGCACGGGCAGGAAAAACCAGACGGGCTGCGGATGTTTGAAGACGTTGGTACCGTAGCGGCTCAGGTTGTGCTCGAGGATGAAGACGCGGAAAAAGCTGCCGGTGCTGCGCTGTACGAGCACGTACCAGGGCAGCGCAATCGCCAGATAGAGCACCAGACCGGGCAGCCAGAGCGTGCGGCGCAGGATGGCCAACTGGCGGCTCGCCAGGGCGAAGACGACCAGCACCAGCGCGGCAAGGAAGGGCGCGATGGGTCCCTTGGCGAGGGTGCCAAGGGCGGCGAAAGCGTAGAAGCCGGCGAGCAGCAGCTTGCGTTTGCCGGGGGAGAGGGCGGCGGCATCAACGGCAAGGGCGCGGAGCGATTCCGTATGCCAGAGAAGCCAGCAGAGCAACGACAGTCCGAGGGAGGCGGCCAGCGGCATATCGGTGGAGGCGGCGCGTCCGAAGGTGAGCAAGGCTCCGCAGGAGGCGGCGATCAGCGCGGCGTCGAGGGCAACGGTGGACCATAGGCGACGCACGACGAAGTAGATGCCGAAGACGAGCAGCGTGGCATCGCAGGCGGTGGGGAGGCGCGCGGCCCAGTCGCTGACTCCGAAGAGCGAGTAGGAGAGCATGGCCTGCCAGTAATAGAGAATGGGCTTTTCCAGCCACGGCTCGCCGTTGAGGACGGGAGTGACCCAGTCGTGGCGGGCGAGCATCTCGCGCGCAATCTGCGCGTAGCGCGGCTCGTCGGCGCCGGCAAGTCCGATGGCGGCGAGGCCGAAAAAGAAAAAAAAGGCGCAGCAGGCGGCGGTCAGCACGAGGTCATAGACAAGACGGCGCGTGCCTGTCGAGGCCGTGATTGGCGCGGTGCTGCGGGTGGCGTTCATGTGTGGGGGCAAAGGGCGATTGTAAATGATGGGGGAGCGATGCTTCGCTGCGCTCGGGACAAGGCATATGAGGCCACGCGCTGGTGCCCCACGTTCGCCCGGTTTTGGCTAACGTGGGGGTGTTGTTTCCTTACGATCATAAGACGCACCCATCAAGGCAGCTTCCCTCCTGCTGGCGGTCCACTCAGACTCAATCTCGCCGGTGTCCCAGGTATGCGCCGCACATTGCCTTTCTACTCGGTAAGCTCCTCTTGGCGCATACCTGGGATCAACCAGAAAACTGCGGCAAGAGTCTTTGCCTCCCAGGTATGCGCCAGCGAGGGCCACTTTAGTTGGAAGATCGTACCCGGCGCATACCTGGGCCACCTGGCAGCATGGGCGCAGCATTGCACAGGTATTTTCGGAGTCCCAACAAACTACCCCACGTTAGCCAAAATCGGGCGAACGTGGGGCACCTTTACGCCTAATGCGTGCGCCAGGTTTCGGGCATGCGGAGTTGGGCCAGGATTCTTTCGGTGGCGGTGGAGAGGGGGCCGGGGATGGAGCAGCCGCTGGCGCAAATATGGCCGCCTCCGTCGAAACGTTCGGCGATGGCGGCTACGTTGATCGCGCCTTTGCTGCGCAG
>Ga0316217_10004353_pt1 | contig 15398 bp, 13 predicted proteins | sample 1anoAmetaG_FD_203633 | JGI IMG/M metagenome (GOLD analysis project Ga0316217, IMG submission 203633) | Freshwater microbial communities from Trout Bog Lake, Wisconsin, USA - 1anoA | ecosystem: Environmental > Aquatic > Freshwater > Lake > Hypolimnion/Profundal zone | place: USA: Wisconsin... | reverse complement strand
CGGGTTCGGAATGGAACTGCTCGGCAGCGGGCGGCGGCACCGGCACATCCATGACCGACTCGAACAGTTCCAGCGAGGAGGCCAGGTCGAGGAAGCTGAGGGCTTCCGGCATGACGCCCGGATGGGTGCCCGGATTGGTGCCCGGGTTGGTGCCCGGGTTGGTGCCGGGGTTGGTTTCCATGCCCGGGGACAGGTCCAGGAAACTGAGCGCCTCCGACAGGGTGCCCGGATGGGTGTCGCCGTCCATGGGGTCGAGGAAGGCGGTCTGATAGGGTTCCTGGGGAGCGGGAGCGGGCGGCCGGTACCAGGCGGGGGCCTGGGCCGGAGGCGCCGGGGGCGGGACCGCCTGCGGCAGCCGGGCCAGGGCCTCCGGCGGCGGTTCCGGCAAGGCCGGCCGGGGAGGTTCGGCCAGGGCCGCCTGCGGCGCCACGGGCCCGTCCCCCAGGTGCAGCAGCTTGATCTGGGCCAGGGCCAGGCGGGAGATGCCGCGCAGGGTTTCGAACACGCCGTCGCCGGTCCGGGCGACGGCGGGGAAGCTGGTCAGGCGCCGGGGATTGAGCTCCTGCTCAAGCAGGTCGGTGGATACGATCTGCTTCAGGTCCCGCTTGTTCCACTGGAACACCATGGGGATGTCGCCGATGCTCAGGCCGAGTTCCCGGAGGTTCTCGGTGAGGTTCTGGATGCTTTCCCGGTTGGCGTCCAGCATCGCGGTCTGGCTGTCGGCCACGAACACGATCCCGTCCACGCCCTTGAGCACCAGCTTGCGGGTGGAATTGTAGAAGACCTGGCCCGGCACCGTGTAGAGCTGCAGCTTGGCCTTGAAGCCGCCGATGACGCCGACCTCCATGGGCAGCAGATCGAAGAAGAGGGTCCGGTCGGTTTCGGTGTTCAGCGAGACCATCTCGCCCCGGGCCTTCTGCGAAGTCCGCTCGTAGATGGCGCTGAGGTTGGTCGTTTTTCCGCAAAGCCCGGGCCCGTAGTAAACGATCTTGGCCGTCATCTGGCGGGTTGCGTGGTTGAAAAAAACCATCTTGGGAATCCCGAGGTCAGAGGAGAGTGTAGCGGCAAGCCGGGCTCAGCTCCAACCATAAATGCTTCACCACCTGTCATTCCCCCGCGGCGGAATCAGCAGCTGCGCATCACGCCGACGAGGACGCCCTGGATGCTGATGCGCTCGGGCGCGAAGCATTTGGGCGAAAGATCGGGGTTGTGGGGGATGAGCCAGACGCCCTGGGGATCCCGGCGGAACTCCTTGAGGGTGGCCTCCTCGCCGTCGATGAGGGCCACGACCCGGTCGCCGTTGCGATAGTCGCCGCGCCGCTGGAGCACGATCAGATCGCCGTCCAGGATGGAATCCTCCACCATGGAATCGCCCCGCACCCTCAGCACGAACAGCTCCTGCCGCTCCCGGTGGATGCAGGTGGGCACCTCCAGGGGGATGGCCCTGGATTCGGGCAGCAGCGGCGTCCCGGCGGCAACGTCGCCGCAGAACGGCACCGAACGGGCCCGCTTGGGATCGGCGTCCATCCACGCGGCCGCCGGCGCCTGGACCGGGGAGGCGTCGTCCTTGGACAGGACGATGTTGTTGCCCTTCCCATGGCTGCGATCCAGGAATCCCTTATCGATCAGGTGCTGGACGTGTTTGTGGATCGTGCTCACGGCGCTCGAACCCACTCCGTCGGCGATCTCCTTGAGCGTCGGGCTCCGCCCTTCGCTTTCGAGAAACTTCCGGATGTGCTGAAGCACCGCCAGCTGTCGTTTGGTCAGGTCCATTGGTTTCATAATGCATAAGATAGGCGAATGATCCGGCAGCGTCAATCCCTTTTTTTTCGCCTTGAAAAAAATCCGGAATCGAACAACCAGAGGGGTCGATAAATCCGACCGTTCTGGTAAGCTTTTTTCATGGTGTGTACTTGCAGCCCATCAGCGGGGTTCGCAATATGATGGTGCTGACGCAAGCGCGCCCCCAGGGAGAAAAAGCCTATGCTCACCATGCCCGGCACTTCAAAAATCTTGGAAAGCCATTCCCTGGTGAATGATTTTTCCATTGAGGTGGCCACGGTCAACGGCTCCGGCTCCCAGACCGCCAACATCGTTCTCATGCGCACCATCTTCCAGATGGGCGTCCCGGTCACCGGCAAGAACCTGTTCCCTTCGAACATCGCCGGGCTGCCGACCTGGTTCCAGATCCGGGCCAGCCGCCAGGGCTACCAGGCCCGGAAGCAGACCATCGACTTCATGATCTGCATGAACCCTGAGACCGCCAAGGATGACGTGGCCAAGGTGGGGCCCGGCACCATCCTGGTCTATGATGAGCCGCTCAAGCTCGAAGCCCTGCGTTCCGACCTCACCTTCTGTCCGGTCCCGTTCCAGAAGCTGGTGGCGGCCTCCTGCCCCGAGCCCAAGCTGCAGAAGCTGGTCAAGAACATGGTCTATGTCGGGGTCGCCGCGCAGATGCTGGGCCTGGACATGGAGGAAGTGAAGCGGGCCATCGCCAAGCAGCTGGACGGCAAGCAGAAGGCGATCGAGCTGAACCAGACCGCGGTGCAGGCCGGCTTCGACTGGGCCGCCGCCGAAGCGCCGCGCCAGGACCGCCTGCGGGTGGTCCGGGACCACCAGACCGAAGGCCAGATCATCATCGACGGCAACGCCGCATGCGCCCTGGGCGCCATGTTCGCCGGGGTCACGGTGGTGGCGTGGTATCCCATCACCCCCAGTTCCTCGGCGGTGGAAGCGCTGATCGACTACGCCAAGATCTACCGCAAGGATCCCGTCACCGGACAGCTGAACGTCGCCATCATCCAGATGGAGGACGAGATCGCTTCCGCCGGCGTGGTGGTGGGGGCGGGCTGGGCCGGCGCCCGGGCCATGACCGCCACCTCCGGACCGGGCATCTCGCTCATGAGCGAATTCATCGGCCTGGGCTACTTCGCCGAGTGCCCCGGGGTGTTCCTGAACGTGGTCCGCATGGGCCCGTCCACCGGCCTGCCCACCCGCACCAGCCAGGGCGACACGGCCATGTGCGCCAAGGCCAGCCACGGCGACACCCTGCACATCTGCCTCTACCCCGGGACCATGGAAGAGTGCTTCCAGTTCACCTACCAGGCCTTCGATCTGGCCGAGCGCTACCAGACCCCGGTGTTCGTCGTCTCCGACCTGGACCTGGGCATGCAGAACTGGGCCTCGAAGCCGTTCGCCTACCCCGAGGGGACCCTGGACCGGGGCAAGGTGCTGGACCAGGAGGCCCTCGCCCAGATCCAGGACTGGGGTCGCTACAAGGACCCGGACGGCGACGGCGTCCCCTACCGGACCCTGCCCGGCACCCCCGGCGGCAAGGGCGCCTACTTCACCCGCGGCACCGGCCACAACGTCTACGGCCTGTATTCCGAGAAGCCCGAGGATTTCCAGTACCTGGTGGACCGGCTCAAGCGGAAATTCTTCAGCGCCAAGGCCAGCGTGCCCAAGCCGATCCTGACGGGCCCGGGCTGCCGCCTGGGCATCCTGGCCTACGGCTCCAGCGACCCGGCCGTGGTGGAGGCCCGGGACATCCTGCGCGACGCGCACGGCCAGGAGACCGACTACCTCCGGGTGCGCGCCCTGCCCTTCACCGACGAGGTGATCGACTTCATCGACAGCCATGAGGTGGTCTACGTGGTGGAGCAGAACCGCGACGCCCAGATGGCCGGCCTGATCAAGGACTTCCACCCGGAGTTCGCGACCCGCCTGCGGCCCGTGCTGCATTACGACAGCACCGCCATCCCGGCCCAGACCATCGTCGACCAGATCAATGCCAACGAGAAGGGAGCCTGAACATGGCCACCACCGCCACCGCCCCGGTCCCCACCAACAAGCTCGGCCTCACCCGGCAGGACTACGTGGGCGCCAAGTCCACCCTGTGCCCCGGCTGCGGCCACGACGCCATCACCACCCAGATCATCCAGGCCGCCTTCGAGATGAACCTGGAACCGCACCGGGTGGCCAAGCTCTCGGGCATCGGCTGCTCCAGCAAGACGCCCACCTACTTCATGAGCCAGGCCTGGGGCTTCAACTCCGTGCACGGCCGCGCCGCCTCGGTCTGCACCGGAGTGACCCTGGCCAACCGCGGCCTGATCAACATCATCGCCAGCGGCGACGGCGATTCCATGTCCATCGGCATGGGCCAGCTGGTGCACATGATCCGGCGCAACGTGCCGGTGGTCTACATCATCGAGGACAACGGGGTCTACGGCCTCACCAAGGGTCAGTTCAGCGCCACCGCCGACATCGGCTCCACCCTCAAGCACGGCGACGTCAACGAACTGCCGCCGCTGGACCCCTGCACCCTGGCCATGGAACTGGGCTGCGGCTTCGTCGCCCGCTCCTTCAGCGGCAACCCCAAGCAGCTGGGGGTGATCCTCAAGGCCGCCCTGGCCTACCGCGGCACCGCCCTGATCGACGTGATCAGCCCCTGCGTCACCTTCAACAACCACGAAAGCTCCACCCGGTCCTACAAGAACGCCAAGGACCACGAACTGCCCCTGCAGGACCTGGGCTTCGTCCCCTACTACGACCTCGACGAAGTGGACATCCCCGCCGGCGAGGCCCGGGAAGTGGGCCTGCCCGACGGTTCCAGGCTCACCCTGCGGGCCATCCAGGAGGACTTCGACCCCACCGAACGGTTCGCCGCCCACAAGGCCATCGTCGAAGCCCACGAGCGCGGGGAGTTCCTCACCGGCATCCTGCACATCAAGACCGAACAGAAGGTCCTGCACGACTACATGCACATGGTGGACACGCCCCTGGCCACCCTGCCCCAGTCCGCGGTCAAGCCGGGGCCCGAGGCCCTGGCCGCCTGCATGAGCGAGCTGATGTAGCCGGCCGCGGAAAATGAACCCTGTCCCGGCCGGCCCCGGCAACTGCAGCCCAGACGGCTGCTAATCTGGTGGCTGTCCGGTCTTAGCCCGGCCAGACGCTGGGCTATTTTTTGTCCACCGGCCTGCTTGACATTAATATTTTATCAATCATGTTGTAGGCGGCTTTCCATCGAACACTTCTGCACCCGCCTGGAGGCAACGCATGCGAACCGGAACCCTGGCCATCCTCACCTGCGCGCTCGCGGCCGGGCTCAACCTGAGCCCGGCCCAGGCCGCCGAGCCAGGCTTCAGCAAGGTCGAGAACAAGACCGCCCTGCCCTGGACCCTGACCATGCACAACTGGGTGGCCGGCAAGGTCAGCATCCGCAAGCCTGGCGCCCACACCGAACTGGCCAGCCTCAAGGCCGAAGGCGAGAACTTCCGGCTCGATTCCGGCGAAGCGGTCGAGATCGCCGTCCAGCCCGTCAACAAGAGCCTGGCGCTCGGGGTCACCTTCCGCATGACCGGCGGCTCGGTGACGGCCGCCAGCATCTTCTTCAGCCAGGGCCTGCCCAAGGACCCGCCGACCCTCAACATCAACACGACCCCGTTGGTGCACGTGGACAAGACCTCCTTCGGCAAGGCCAAGGCCGGCACCTTCATCCTGATCCAGTAGGCCCCCGCCGGACCGGCATTGCGGCTTGACAAAACCTGGCCTTGGTTTAACCATCTAGTTAAACCATCTGGCTAAACCGTGAAACCCAAGCCGACCGTTCCCAGCAGCCCCACCCCGAAGCCCGACGACAGCCGGGGCGCCATCCTGCGGGCGGCCATCGCCGAATTCGCCGAGCAGGGCGAAGCCGGAGCCCGCACGGACGCAATCGCCCAGGCCGCGGGAGTCAACAAGGCCCTGATCCACTATTACTTCGGCACCAAGGAAGCGCTCTACGCCGCAGTCCTCGAAGAGGTCTTCACCGGCCTGGCCGAGCGTTTCCGCCAGCTGCTGAACGGACCGGGCAGCCCCGGCGAACGGCTGCTGCGCTACTACCTCGCGCATTTCGACCACCTTGCCGGATCGAACAGCTTCGCCCGGCTGCTGGGCCACGAACTCATGCGCGCCCGGGCCGGCCAGTCCACGCGCATTTCGCAGATCGTCAGCATCTGCTTCGCGCCGCTGCACGCGGCCCTGGTCGCGACGCTGGACGCGGGCATGGCGTCCGGCGAACTGCGCCGGCTGGACCCGGGCCACGCGGTCCTCAGCCTGACCGGCGCGAACGTCTTCTACTTCATCTCGGCGCCGTTCTTCCGGGAGATCACCGGCAGGGACCCCCGCGATCCGGCCATGCTCGCCCGGCAACGTCCCGCCCTGCTCGATTTCGCCGCCACCATCCTGTTTTCCGATCCCGCGGCGGGCCGCTCCCTGGCCCAGCGCATCCTTTCTCCAGCCCCGAGGTAACCCCCGTGAACCCGCGCTACCGCATCTTCGCCATCCTCGCCGTGCTGCTCCTGGCAGCGCTCGGCTACTACTACGCCTCCACCGACCACGGCCCGGACCTGGTGCTCCTGGGCACGGTGGACGCCAACCAGGTGATCATCAGCGCCCAGATCACCGGCCGCATCCAGAAGCTGGCGGTCACCGAAGGCCAGGACGTGAAGGCCGGGGACCTGATCGCGGTCCTGGAGCAGGACGAACTGGCGGCGGCCAGGACCGCCTCCGAGTTCCAGGCCCAGAGCAGCAAGGCGCAGATCGGGGTGCAGCAGGCCACCGCCGACAGCGCCAGCGGCGACACCGAGAACACCGCCGCCAGCGCCCGGGCCAGCTACAGCGCCGCGGCCGCCAGCCTGAACGAAGCCGCGGCCAACCGCCAGAACCAGGACGCGCTCACCCGGCGCACGGTCCAGCTGGCCGCCCAGGGCATCATGAGCGCCCAGGACCAGGACACCGCGGTCCAGGCCCTGAAGGCCGCCCAGGCACGGGAACAGGCCGCCCGCGACCAGATGGCGGCGGCCGGTTCCGCCCTGAAGGCCGCCGAGGCCCGGATCAGCCAGGCCAAGGCCGCCCGGGAGAACGTGAAGGCCACCGAGGGGCTGTACGCCTCCGCCCAGGCCCAGGCGGCCCTGGCCGAGGCGCGCCTGGCCTACACCACGATCCGCGCGCCGATCACCGGCAAGGTGGGGATCTGGGCCGCCCGGCAAGGCGAAGTGGTCAATCCCGGCACCGCCATCGTGACCATTGTCGACCTCGGGCAGACCTGGGTCTACGCGCCCATCCCGGAGACCGGGGCCGACGCCGTCCAGCTGGGCGATGTCCTGAAGGTGCGCATGCCCGGCGGCGCGACGGTGGATGGCCAGGTGATCGTCAAGTCCGCCGAAGGCGATTTCGCCACCCAGCGGGACGTGAACCGGCGCAAGCGGGACATCAAGACCGTCCGGATCAAGCTGCTGATCGCCAACCCGGGCGAGCGCTTCGTGCCGGGCATGACCGCCGAGGTGCTGCTGCCCAAGAGCCGGCTGGTGCGCTCGTGAGCCACCCGGAACCGGAGGACCGGTCCGGGGCGGCGATCCGGGTCGAGAACATCGTCAAGCGCTTCGGCGATTTCGAAGCGGTCAAGGGGATCAGCCTGGACGTGCGGCCCGGCGAGACCTTCGGCCTGCTGGGCCCCAACGGCGCCGGCAAGAGCACCCTGATCCGGATGATGACCACCCTGATCCCCATCACCGCCGGCCGGGCCTTCATCGACGGCCACGACGTGGACCGCGACCCGGATGCGGTGCGCCGCTGCATGGGCGTGATCCCCCAGGCCCTGACCAGCGACATCAACCTGACCGTCGAAGAGAACCTGTCGATCTACGCCAAGCTCTACAGCGTGCCCCGGGCCGAGCGCCGGCGCAACATCGAGGAGCTGCTGGAGGCGGTGGACCTGCTCAAGTGGCGGGACGCGGAGACCCGGACCCTGTCGGGCGGCATGCGCCGCCGGCTGGAACTGGCCCGGGGGCTGGTGCACAACCCGAAGATCTTCTTCCTGGACGAGCCCACCACCGGGCTGGACCCGGTCTCCCGGGTCGCCGTGTGGGAGATGCTCAACACCCTCAAGCAGCGCCGCCAGCTCACCATCCTGCTCACCACCCACTACATGGACGAGGCCGACCGGCTCTGCGACCGGATCGCCATCGTCGACCACGGCCAGCTGGTGGCGCTGGACACCCCGGCCAACCTCAAGCACAGCGTCCCGGGCAACAACGTGATCGAGGTGCAGTTCCAGGACCCGCCGGAAGACTGGGAGGAGCGGCTGGGCGCCATTCCCGACGTGACCGGCGTCCAGAACGAGGGCGCCGGGATGTTCCGGGTGCTCACCGGCAACGGCTCGCGCACCACCACCGAACTGGTGGGCATGGCGGTGCGCGCCGACATCGCCATCCGCACCCTGAGCGTGCAGAACACCACCCTGGACGACGTCTTCGTCCACTACACCGGGCGCCAGCTGCGCGACGAGCAGGTGAAGGCGGCGGCCTACGTCATGCCGCCCAGGCCGGGGGTGCAGCCATGATCCGGATGTTCGCGATCGTCGAGCGGGAGCTGCGCAAGTTCTTCCGCTCGCCGGCACTGATGCTCACCGCCATGATCTTCCCCCTGATCCAGCTGGTGATCCTGGGCAACGCCTTCGGCGGCAAGATCACCGAGGCGCGGGTGGGCGTGGTGGACTATGACGGCGGGCCCCAGGCCCTGCGGGTGCACGAGGCGTTCGCCTCGGTGGCAGCCAACATCCGCACCTTCAAGACCATCCCCTACGACAGCGACAAGGAGGCCCAGGAGGCCGTGCGCTCCGGCCGGCTGGACGCCGCCGTCATCATCCCTCCGCAGTTCTCCCGCCGGGTCTACGCCGGCGAGAATCCCGGCCTCGGGCTCCTGCTGGACAACTCCGACCAGTTCCTCAGCGGCAGCGTAGCCACCGAGATGCAGTCGCTCACCGACGCCCTGAACCAGCCGCAGGTGCCCCAGCGGGTCGCCAACGGCATCGCCCTGCAGATCGTCGAGCTGTATCCCTACGTCGAGTACATGAAGTTCCTCCTGCCCGGCTCCATCACCCTGGCCATGTTCGTCTCGGTGATGATCGGCGGCGGCATGCTCTACATCGACGACAAGGCCCGCGGCGTGCACGAAGGCTTCCTGGTCACGCCCATCACCAAGGTCGAGCTGGTCCTCGGCCTGGTCACCTCCGGCGCCCTGAAGGCCATCCTGGCCGGCGCCGTGCTCACCCTGCTGGGTTCGCTCATTGCCGGGCTGTCCGTGATCTTCCAGCCGATGGCGCTGCTCCAGCTGGCCCTGATGATCATCGCCACCTCGTTCGCCTTCAACGCCATGATGTTCCTCATGATGGTGCGGGTGGAAGACCCCCTCGTGCCCCGCGCCATGTTCGGCATCCTCAACACCCTGCTCTACTTCCCCAGCGGCGCCATCTACCCCGTAGCCGCCTTCCCGCCCTGGCTGCGGGCCATGGCCCGAGTGGACCCCTTCACCTACGCCGTGCATGGGTTCAAGTCAGTGCTGCTCAAGGAGGCCGGGTTCCAGGCCATGATGCCCGACCTGCTGTTCCTGCTCGGAATCGGCAGCATCGCCCTGATCCTGGCGATCCGGCTGTTCAAACGGACCCTTTGAGCCATTGACTTAGGAGGATCCCAGGGTAGACTGGAGGCTCCCCTTGGGGCTGTAGCTCAGTTGGGAGAGCGCCTCGTTCGCAATGAGGAGGTCGACAGTTCGATCCTGTTCAGCTCCACCAGTAAAAGCAACAAAATGGGCCACTTACACAGTGGCCCATCGCTTTTGTATGCCGGAAATATACCGACATGTTGAATCCGTGTTGAATACTGCGATCTGATGCCAGGTGATGCCCGGTGATGCCACGTATCGGGTAGATGTAGTTCTGACGCGGGTTCGAGGGCAAGAAAAAGGGTGTGCCTCGTATGCACACCCTCGTCCACTGCTGTCCACAGCCCGCTACCCCACCTTCGCCACCTCCTGGGCCAGGTACGCCTCGATCGACGACCTGGGGATGATCAGGGCACCGCCGCGCTGTCCGGCCCGAACTGCCTTGATCTTCTCGGCAGCGATCAGGGCGCGGGTCGTGGTCAGACCCAGGCTCAGGATCGCTGCGGCTTCGATGATCGTGTAGGCCAGCTTGTCGGCCAGGGGGATTCCGGGCGGTGGTGGGGGTGGGGTGGGTTGAACGGTCCTGAGTCTCGGCATTGGGCCTCCTACCTGTCTGATAGACACCGTCGGCCGTCACGCTGCGTCACCTGCGATTATTTCTTGCGGGTGCCACCCCGGACAATCCTGGACTCGATCCATTCATCGAGGTCGATCCGCGAATTTCCCCTCCCCTCGCTCCCGAGAACCACCCGGGCCTCGATCCACTCCTCTAGTTCCTGAAGGCGATAGCGGACAGCATGCCCAACCTTCAACCACTTCGGCCCCTGTCCAGTCCCCCGGGCTCTCCAGTCCTCAAGGGTTCCCGGTGCAACACCAAGCACGTCCGCTGCCTCCCTGGTATTCAACAGCGGAAGCATCGGTGGCTGCCGTTGAGTTACGGGCCTGGGAGTAGTCGCTGGGGCCGGAGTAGGAGTAGGAGTAGTGACCTTCTTTTTCCGGGTGTGCCAGGGCCTCGGTGCTGGCTTCAGTTGAACTGCTGGCTTCGGCCGAACTATCGTTTTCGAATCCACTGGCGGAGGAGCAGGGGGTCGGGGTGGCTCCCCAGGCTCTAGCAGGGCCTCCAGATCCATCAATGCAAGTATGACCTTCTGAAGTTCTGGAACAGCCTCACCCATATACGGGCGTGATCTACTGACCGCGCTCAACAACTGGTGGGCGGCGATCTCTCAGGCTCAGACGGCCCTACAGAGTGCCGTCGCCTCTGCCGCGTCCAACCTCGTGCCCAACGCCAACGGGGCCCTGGGCCCGGTTGGGGGGATCGCCGGGGCATACATCCTGGACACCAGCGGAACGGGTGTGCCCGGATACCTGGGGAACCGCTACGTGCGTTCAACCGCCCTAGTTGGGGTAACGTCCGGGGCCATCACCGGTCAGATCCCCGCCACGCCTGGGCAGATCTTTGACCTCTCCTGGTTGTCCACCATCGTGCAGTCGGGCAACCGCTGCACCTGGGGAGGCCTGCTCTACCTCAACTTCTACGACGTGAACAACACCTTCCTGGGCGGTGGGGTTGCCACCAAGCGCCAGTCCCTGGTCATGACCATCGGTCCGCTGGGCGGATGGGTACCGAGCATCTGGCAGCCGCAGTCGACCCAGGTGGCGGCCCCAACAGGTGCCTCTTACGTCGTGGTCACCCTGGCCAGCTCAAGCGCGAGCCCCTGCTGGTGGGTTGACCAGATCCTCCTGTCCACCACTCCAGCGGCCAACGTGGCGTCCTCCACCACAGCCGGGCTGGTCAAGGTGGGCACCGGGCTCACCGTGGCTACCGATGGCACCCTGGCGGCCACTGGATCAGGCTCTGCGGCATGGGGCGGGATCACCGGAACTCTCGCCACCCAGACCGATCTAAACACCGCGTTGGGTCTTCTGACGGAGCCGGCTCGTGGTTTTTCGATTTGCCTCGAAGTGCTCCCACACCAGGCCCTGGGCCCGCTGCCGCCAAACCTCTTCCTCGCCAGTTCGGAGTGCCAAAGCCACCAGATCCTTGTATGTTTCCAGGTCGGGGTCGGCTTCGAAAATGGTCCATTGGAGTGCAATGCCTTCCCCCAGACGGCCAGCGGCGGCGTAACGATCGGCGAGGAAGGAACAGAGCAGCGGTTCCTCCCCCGGAAAAGCCTGAATCCCCTTTTCTGCCCACTCGATGGCACGGTCTGACCAGCCCGAGGCCTGGCAGTATTGAGCGACATCCAGAAACTCCGATGGACCCGAAAGATCCCTCTGCAGCACGGCCACGTGTGCTTCCGGATCGTGCTTGGTCAGGGCAAGCATGAAGTTGGTGATGCCCCAGCGCTGTGAGTCGTGGCCCTTTTTGGCTCTGGGCCCCAAAGGTGGGATACCATCCCAGACCTCGGTGGCGAGGCTCTTCAACTGTGCAAGGCCTTCCGCGCCCAGCAGTGGTCGATACTCATCCACCAAGTCGTCGAAGGCCCCATAGCCGTTGGTCATTTCCATACGGAAGACCCAGCCGGCAAGTTCCCGGGGATCCGGCCGGGCCTGGCGGCAGGCCTCATGGTGGATCTTCCTGAGGGCCGTTGCAACGCACCCCAGGTAAACATCCGAGGAGTCCACGCGGCCCCAGACTCGCTCCAGCCCTCCCAGGGCTTCGGCGGCCAATTCCAACGCCGCCTTGGGATGGCCATCGGCCATCAGTTCCCTGAGGCTATCGGCGAAATCGTCTAGGTCGGCGGAGGTGGTGCCCTCCTCCCATCCCATGCTATCCAGGAGGTCCTTCAAGCTTGCTCGGAAATGTGCCAGATCGGGCCCCTCTGGGGCCTGGCGTGCCACCTGGAGCCTGAGTTTGGCGAGGAACCCGTCGTCAGCATGCTGCAGGAGGAAGGTCACCAGGGCCGCCTTGTCGAGGCTCATTAGGTGGGCCCGGAGTGGATCAGCTTTCGTCATGTGGGGTTGCTCCCGGGGTCCGACATCCATGGATGATTGTCCCCGGGACTATGACCGGGGCGCAAAGTACGGTGAGCTTCACGAGCTACATCCGGTTGGCAAACCAGACGACGTACTCCCGTACCGGCCAGAAGTTCATATCCGACCTCGGCCTCACCTCAAGGTCGGCCAAGGGAACGTGGCCTTTGTGCCTTCCTTCCCGCACCTCCACCAGCACCCCGAAATCCACCTCTTCACCAGGCTCCATGCCGACGACATCCATGGTGTGCCCCAGGCGGAAAGGCTCCACCGCTGCCACATCCGTGAAGAAAGCCTCATCGGAATCCTCCTCCCGCTTGGCCTTGAAGGGAAACGCCAACTTCTGCCCCAACCAGTGGCACCAGTCCCTTGCCGCCCATTCTTCCATCTTCAATTCGTAGGCGTCCAGATCATTTGTATCCCAGGCAGGCTGGAGTGTAGCGCCCATGCTCTCCTTCTGCTTGTCCTTCGCCTGGCGTGCCGGCCTTGGAGCTAGGTAAATGCCGGGGGCAGACGCTATGGCAGCGTGGGTGGTGGCGATATTCCCGTTATCGACCCCACAGCAGCGCTTGAACTTTTTTCCGCTACCGCAGGGACATTGTTCATTGCGGCCCACCTTGGTCGAACGGGCTGGAAGGAGGGGCTCGATCGAAGCACGGGTCCGAACTGTGGAAACCGCAGCCAGCCGCCGCAAGATTCGCCGCCGATCAGCCAGAATCTGACGAAGGGCGGGCCACGCCGCTTCCAGGCCAGCGACCAGGGCCGCCAGGCTCGGGACTCCCGCAGCGGAAGGCTCAACGGTCGTCCACCCGGGCCCCGGCAAGGCCAAACAGGCCACGGGACCCACCCCACTTTCATCCTGGTGTACCGAGGGCCCCCAGGGGGCACCCTCAGGCCAAGCCCGAAACGTGAGGTGGGCTTGGTTGCAGTTGCAGGGTGCGTTGACGCAGTAGTCATCCATGGCCTGCCAGGTCATGCCGTCCAGATTGAACAGCAGCGGCCTGGCACAGGGCACGATCCCGCCGAAGGAAATGAGCAGGGATGGGTCCAATGCCAGTTCTGGTGGGAAACAGGGATTCAGGGTGGCCGGATTCGCTGCTGCGAGTTGGGTTTCCTTCGCTTCCATGAACCAGTCCTGAAGCTGGCCCCAATCTTTGGAAGTCATCTTCGCTACCATCCGCTCGCCCAGGTTTTCCAGGGCGGGGTCCAGGTGGCGAGACCTGACCTTGCCCAGGACCTGACGTTCAGGATCCAGACATATTTCACAAGAGCCACGGCTTCCATGGCCCGCAGACGAAGCGTCCTCGACAATCACTCCCCGGTGCGAAATATTTTCATTCGCCAGTTCGTGATGGCCTGTCCAACCGATAGAGTTCGTAGGAGATCCGGTAAAAGGAATCCAGAGTTCCGGCCATGGCTGGCAGGAGGACATTTACGGGCGTCTCCAATGGCCAAGACACGGCCAAGCATCCGAAATCAATCAGGGAATCACCCTCCAGCTTGAGCAAGTGCCAATATTTCATAAGTTCGTTAATGGCATAGCCCGGACGGACTGGAACCGTGGTGCTTCGCCTTGAGCAAAGGGCCTGGGGTATAGCCATGGGGTCGTAGGTAAGTTGTCCGAACCCACCGAGCGCGAGAACGTGGGCCCAGAAGGCGTCCCTCGCCCTGCCGATCAAGGGCGCCCTGTCCAGGTCAAGGGACAGGGCGAACCCGGCCCCGTAAAGCCCAAACCGTGCCCTGGCTTCGGTCTTGGCCTCCTGGAGCTCGATGCAGGCGCCGATCCCAAAACAACGCTCCCCGACGATAGCCCATTTGCGGCCGCGCCCTTCCATGACGACCTCGGACAGGAGGTTGATTAGCGTGGTGAGCATCAGGTCCGCTTCCACCTTGGAGACCACTGGGTCTTGGCGGTCAACTCGGAACCGGGCCAGCCGATCCTCATGGCCCAGGAGTACCTGTTCCAGGTCAGGGGCGATTTCAAGGTACGAAGGTGGGATGGGCGCGATCTTTGGCATTGCGGGATCCTTTTTCAGGCTTTGCGGGTCTTCTTCTTCCCGGGTTCCGTGGCCTTCCGGATAAGGGATCCCAGGGTCACATCCGTGTGCCCCTGCCAATGCTCCCAGGCGCGGACGGCACGAAGGTTAAGCGTGGTGGCCAGGGTGTCGAAGGCGGGGGTTTCCTCCTCCGGATTGAGCTGGAGATCCTCCACCAGGGGCACGTCCTCCCCGATCTGACTCTCCTTGAAGAACTGGAGCATGCCCTCGCGGGTTTTCAGAGACTTGAACGCCCGTTCGAGCACCATCTCGCCTTCCCTCGGATCCACCACGACCACGTCATGATCGAGCGTCTTCGCCAATTCATTAATGTCACCCTCACTGGCGGCGAAGCAGCGGTTGACCAGTCGGACCCTTAAAGCCACCGCCAAAGGCCCCAGTTTCACCCCGAAGAAACGGGCGCCCTCGATGGCCCTTACAATCGAGTTGGTCTGCAGGGTCATGGCCGTTTTCCTGGGGAACTTGAGCCGGCCGAGGACGATAGGGCGCATCGCAGGCGGGACATCTACCAAAGTGCCGGGAAAGCGAAGGGAGGCAGACTCATGGTCAAAAAGCCATTCCAGGCAATTTCTCGTCGGATCGACGTTCATGCAGGCCAGGGTCCGCAACTTTGCCATCAGGGCATCGGCATCGGGAACGGCGAAGTAAATCCGCACCGGTTGGAAGGGCTCATTGGTGGTCGTGGCCAGCAAGGGTGACTGCGGCTTGGTCTTGGGCTTGGGGCTGGCCATGTCAACGCTCCAGAACGGTAATGGAAAGTGCCCTGAATCGATTCGCACCAGAAGGTCGATAGAGTCCCAGGTAGTGGTGTAACAGCCGGATAGGCAGACAGGTGGCCACCGTTCCCGTATGTTTGTTTTTGCCGAACAACATAGAAGGGATAAG
>Ga0316217_10004352_pt1 | contig 15399 bp, 14 predicted proteins | sample 1anoAmetaG_FD_203633 | JGI IMG/M metagenome (GOLD analysis project Ga0316217, IMG submission 203633) | Freshwater microbial communities from Trout Bog Lake, Wisconsin, USA - 1anoA | ecosystem: Environmental > Aquatic > Freshwater > Lake > Hypolimnion/Profundal zone | place: USA: Wisconsin... | reverse complement strand
GCTTGCTTTTCTTAAGTAAGCAGGTTGCTTTATTCTTGCACTCAAGGCAAGCATAAACGAATTCCAAGTATGCCGTTCTTTGTTTGTGCTTTACCATCTCAAATATGTCCGCAGTTGACCTCTTGGAATGCGACTCGAGTTCCACCACCCAAATATAGTGGCTACATTTGCACAAATCTGTAATCATCTGTAGTCTAGTTGAACTTTAGTGTTAAATTTTTGAGTTGAGGATGATGGGAAGATCATGGATTGTTTCAAAGGGCTCCCCAGGTTTCAAGAGTCCTTTTCATTGGTCGATGAGTTCCCTGTCCGTTCCAGCGTGTGCGATCAGGCGCTTTGCTTGAGCAGGGCCAGGATGGCCTGGTGCCCGTTGACGGTGTCGTTTCTTCCTTTTTCCCAAACGGTGTTGAGGGCACCATTCTGGACCCAGCTGACCTTGATGGTTCCAGTCTTGCCGGCGGCGGAGTGGACGTTGACGTCAATTTTCTAGGGGAAGTTATTGACGATGAAGTTTTTGAGCTCTCTCGCGGGCCCACCATATCCTCACGAACCGCAGAATTCGATATCTAGTTGCTTTGACATAAGAAATAATTATCAACATCAACACAAGATTGAACTTATTACCTCTAAGCTACTCAATAAAAATATCACATTCCCTGCTTTTGCCCATCCGCCCCTCTTCTCCTCTTTGACCACCACCTGAGGCTACCACATCTATTGCCAACTGCTTAGGGGTTGCGAAATAGGTACCAAATAAGGTGGCCTCATTTTTGGAGATCTAGCGAGCTAACCGTAGACACAATAGAAGGGGACAAAGCTTTGACTGAGAGCACTGTAATTCGGTAATATGCTTCAAAGGGAAATCCAGCGTGAAGCAGAAGGCTTTTCGCGGCAAAGATGTTGTTTTCATTTGTTTTGTGCACTAAGACAGACAACAGATGCTGGATTGGCCAGAAAGACAACTCTTTGCATTGAAAGAATCCAATTTCGATTGGTAGATTGCTTGCCATTCAGTTCTTTGGTTGTTTGTCTTGAGTAAATGGGCAGCACTAGAATCAGCTCTGTTCAATATCCAAAGCAAGAATTGAGCTAACTCTACCCTATTCCTTGTCTGTGCTTCAATACTAACATTCTTATCAGCTATTGGAAGATAGACTTAAGCAAAAAATTGAGATATGTTTGAAGCTAGAATCACATTCCATTCCAGTCTTTCAGGAATAAGCTCATTACTGCCTCCCATTCACGATGCTTTCTCTTTGGTATTTAGTCTCAGCGACCATTCACCCCATATTCCGCGCATGATTTTCACCTATTCTGATTTCAAAAGGCAACAATTCTTGGGCTCTAGGACAATAGTGAGTTAACTGGGCTGCCGTTTTTGAAAAAAGAGTGGTTTTCACCATTTTTTACTGACCACTCTTAGCCTTTTATTTATAATATCAAATGCTTAAAACCACCAATAACGTTGGATCCGTTCTGTAAATCCACCAATCATTTTACGACGGCAACAATATCTACTTTCAAGCCTATCCCCTTTATTTATAGTCTGGAAGAAGATCTTCGAATTTAAAAATGTAGCAATAATCCTAATATTGGTTGAGATCACCCAATTTTACTCTTGACAAAAACCGATCCTCAATCACTCTTTTAGACTTGAAAGGGTTAAGCCCCGAGGTTTTTTAGCTGTGCTGTGTAGGAAACTATTAGATCTTGGGTTTAGTACTGACCATGGATTTTTGTTATAAGTATTGTTTTTGAAAAATTGGAATCCCTTCCTAAGATTAAATGAAAGTTGCTATTTCAAATGGAATGAATCATTAATCACCCGACCTGTAGCCTCCCAGATGGAGATCGTTCGGTTTGGTGATGGTTTTTGGGGTCTTCAGAAATTTGCCATTTGGATGTTGGCCAGGATATTGCCATAGCTGCATTCAGTCACACTCGAAGTCTAGTTCCAAATCTTCTTCAAAGCCCCGTTTTTGAGCAAGGCCACTTTGATCTTTTGGTCATTGGAGTTATCGGGCTGTAGAGAGATATCGATGGGCATGGCGTAGTTCTAGTCGATGTACTCCTGCAGTTTCTTGGCGGTGGTTTCGCAGAGGGGCTGTTGGGCAGAGTACTAGATGCGGACTTGGGCCTTTACCATTTTAATTATTATAATCAGCCTATGATACAACTTAGTTATATATTACGGACCATCCAAACCTAGTCCCAACTCTAGATCAAAAGTAGATATTTTCATATTTAGGGAAAGCAGCCGTGGCGGCCAGCTGCTCCCAGGAGGGCACTTTTGGGCCTTTTTGACCGAATCTTAAAAATACAAAGTGGCTGGTAGCAGTAGAATTTAAACTAAATAAGATTCACTAAATCTATCAGAAATAATCACTTTCGAGGTTAGAAGGTTTTGAGACGATTGAGCGGGCCAACTCTTCTCGGTTGCTGTTAATCAACTCTGTGAACACACCCTTCGATTCCTCAGTTAGACAGCAAAACTGGATTACTTGTGGCTTATGCTCCATGCGGATTATCTCCAGCATTATCCTTTTGGCACCCTTCTGCAGATGCACTCCCAACTCTGAAGTAAACTCCGTGAAGGCAATGTTCTTATAGGCTTACTTTGATATTGAGTCAAAGTAGTCTTTGAGGGTTTGGTTAAAAAGGGTCTGATTGTGCACGTCTTCTTTCCAAGTGTCGCAAAAGATAATGCTCACTTTGTTGAAGTTGAGGGTAGGAATGATTACGTTACAGGTGATGAACTTGGTGCTGGTGCCCTCCTTGGAATCGCTGAGTTTGTGCCTCTAAAGAAAGGCCACAGCGTGCTACTCGAGCTTCATGCCCTGGACAGGCAATTTGATAAAGTGGTCATTACGTTTGATATTGGTGGTGTGGTCCATAAAGAGCACTAACAGGTCGGCAGAGATATGGATGAGTTTGTCTGTGGTGACTTAAAATCGAAGTTGAGTGGTGTTAGTGCTGTCATTTATTTTTATGACTTGCTTATCCTTTTCACTCTAGGTTTTTTTCTGAGAAGCGGTCTCTTTGGATATGCAAATGGTACCCATCAATAAAATCAAAGATCCTGATAAATAAAAAATATAAAGCTTGGTCCATTCCGCCTATTCACCATTATTTATCATTTCGTAGAGCTTAGTTTCATTATTGAATCCTCAAGTAAAAGCTAAGAGATTAAAGTTAGTAAGAAAATAGCAATAGGGAATTAGGGTGGGAAACGGCAATGAAGGAAAATGGGGAGATAAAAAAGAACTAAGAAAAATTCATATAGGATAATCTAAAAGTAATGAAAAAATTCCTCACTAAGAGCTCAAAAAATCAAAATTTTTCTCCTCGTATTTGACGTGCATTTTGCATTTGGAGAGCTGCAATCGAGCAAACAATCATTTTTGAAAAAATACTTTTTCCCTTTTTTTCACTTTCCCATATCTTTTCACCAACCTTTCCAGTTTCCATCCCATTTTTTCTTCTGACATTCAAATATTTTCAGTGTCACCTTAATATTACCCGATCGTTGTATATGACTTTGATAATAATTATGAACTAATCTCAATACTAATTGATAACAAACTCAAACAAATACCGCCTTCTTTTTCGAATAGTGCGATGTTTGGACTGCTTATAGATTCCCACAAGACTCGACAACAACCGGATGAGTATAATGACTTCAAGATCTCTCCTCAACAACTAAATAATTGACAAAGTTCGCATACTGTAGTCAAAGCAATACACTCCTTTGCAAATGATTGAGGAGCTTAAATTTTTGTACGGAAATCATGTCATCACCAATTAAAGAGATCGTCTCAACAGAACCTCATTCGACTATTGATTGATCTACAAGAGTAACATTTAATAACCCACAGCACTTTGATGCAAAACAACCTATTAGCTTAAGCATATGAATCACCTTAAACGCTGTAAATAGAAGTTAACTTAACATTTGAATGCAATCATCATTTTTTCTCTTTTTTAGGAGCATCGAAGTTGACTTTGGACACATAAGTATTGCCTTTGATGAAAAACCGCCAAGGTTTATCAATCCATTCTTCGGCATAATCTATGTTGACTCTTCTTGAAGAATCTACCTAAAAGTCATTGATTCCAGCATCCACTATATGGAATTAGCCTTCGGTTAAGTCGATTCCGTTCATTTTGTCTTTCTCTATGGCCAGACTCTGGCCAACTTTGCCTGGTCCGTTACACATATCTTCCATTTTGTTGCTTTTTATGTTTCTGATGCCTCTCATGATGTCAATACCTACGATGGGCTGGACGGCTCTGATCAGTACAGCTTCAGGCTCTCCTTCTAGCCCAGCCACCACATTGAGGCAGATATTTGTTGGCATGTAGATTGTATATATGTAAAGGTGGCCTCCATCTAGCCAGAAATACTTGGTTTTCTCTGTTTTTTTATCTGAATAGACAAACAGTTACTATTGTAAGCGTGGCAGGCCTTGTCCAAGGGGGCTTTGTAAGCTTCAGTCTAAACAATGACGGCCTTGATCACTCCTTGCGGTGTTTCCCTTACAAACATCTTTCCTAACAAACTTTTGGACAGTTCCACTACTTCTTGTCTGAAGTATTTTCGATCTAGCTTATTTTCATACTTGATGTCCTTTGCCGTGAAATTGCCTGAACCTTTCATTAGTTTGGAAAAAATCTTTATTTCAACTTTTTAGCTGCTACTTGCTTTGAGATTTGAGTTAGAATCTGCAGTAGTTACTTCTTTTTTGAGGAGATTAATCTCAAATCCTGACTTCTTCTGAGGATTTTCAACTTACTTTTCTTCTTTCTATAGGCTCTCAGGCCGTTATCTTTTGGTGGTCATTCAATAACTTGTATAGATTTTATAAGAATTAAAGTGGAAAACTTCTAAGTGCCAATAAATCAAAAAAATTTCTTATATTATCCCATTTCCTTTTAACCTTTTCCTACTTGGGCTTGCATTTTCACGTGAGGCTGGGAGTTGGTGCCCTTGAACACCCTATGTGTTTTAGCTTCCTAATGCTTCACCTAAGGGTTTGCTGAGGCTTTGGCTTTTAGGTCGTCTAGCTTGAACACAATGTTGTTGGAGTTGCTAGTGTTTGAGTTCAGATAGACAGCGGGAGCGATGATTTGTACAGGGGCAAAGAAGCGCAATGGAGAAGTGGAAGATAAAGCTGTATTAGGATTGGACATTTGGCTGGACTTTATTTTGTTCACTTGGAGGTATTCAGGTACTTTTTGGATAAAATTTGAGTTGGTCTGCCAAGGCTTGACCATTCCTGAACGGTAAGTTGCAATCTCTTAAGGCTTTTCTTTGGTTCTCTGCAGATTTCCCAAATGTGAGATGGTTTTGATGCTCTTGCCTTAGTACTGTTTGGGGGTAGACCGACTATACTTGTCCTCCGCTGCCTCCACTTCCTAAAGGCAAGAGTTGAACTTACCAAACCTTAGACGTTCGTGGCTTGTTTGCTTGGTCATACCCTGTTCGTACTTTTTTGATTAGTTGACTGCTGATTTTGAGAAATCCTGTTCCAAGGTGCTTTAGGCCTTATTCCTCTTCAAGTTCTTCAAGAATGCAGGTTTCCTGTCAAGGTAATTCTTGTCTTCTTTTTTAACACAACTTTGTTTGTAGTCATACTTACTCTGATTTTCATCTTCTTTTGCATTCTTCTAGAAGAGGGGTCTATAGCTATTGAGAAACTTCGGAGAAGTGACATTGGAAAGATAGTTTTTTCTGTTTTTACTCTGCTCCGGAATAAAAGCAACTTCAACAACTTTGGAAGCCATAATGTTCCTTTTCAACTTGGCCTTTCTGCAGATACATTGGGTTATTTCTGCCCATGACTGGCATGAGTCAGAAGAGACTTCCTTTTTGCCAACCCTATTCTAAGTATCTGTGAAAGTACTGATAATCATCTCCTTTTTGTGGCTCATTGAAGAAAAACCATTACTATAGCTGTTTCCATTTTTCTATTCATTTGTCTGTATTGAGTTCGAAGACAAAGCGTTGTTGCGGGCTACCTATTTCTAAGACAATAGGCGAGGGCTTTCGGCCTCATTCAATTCATCGATTGGGCTGTCAATTTGCTGCGTAGTAGTGAGTTGTTTGTGGTTGAGATTGGCAGTAAAAGTGAACTGTTTTTCTCCTCCCAAATAAGGAGTGAGGGCAATTTCTTCCTCCTAAACAAACTCCTGAGATTCGTCCATGATGAGTCTCTGGAATTAGTTGCGGACTTCCTAGGGTTTGAAATCACTTGTCTTTTTTTTCCTCGTAAAGTGGAACTGTTCAGTATTATCTATGAAGTTGGGAGTTTCCATATCTGCTTCTTTCTATTTTTGTGTAAAAACGAGCTCACTTTCATCCTAGTTGCTGTTTTCGAGCATGAAGTTGAAGAGTTTGACATCACTGTCGACAATGCCCTTCTTTTTGGGGGCAATCATGGAGGTGTGGTCGTTAGTATTGACAAAAAGAGATTCAATCTTATTGAGCTTGACTGATGATTTTATTTGCAGCTGCTGGTTCTGGCTCTACTTTTATCTTTAGTTCTCGTAGTACTAACCCAGTATTATCTCTTTGTCAATGAGAGTCATGAAGAGCCCATCCTCGTAGAAGAGTATGAGCTATCCCAGGCTGCGGTAATGCAAATCAAAGTACTAGATTAGGTTCATGATGGCCTCTTCAGTATTGATGGGCTTCCTATAATCCTGAGCCTGGTCAAGCCCGAGCTTGGCGAGTATGAGCCTGAAGAAGAGTGCAAAGGTGGCGAGGAGGAGGGGGTTGTGCTGGAAGATCCACTCTGCTGCGTTGATCCTGTTGGCCTTGATGGTCTGGGAGTGCTCCTGCATGAAAGAGAAGAACTGGTGGACTAATAGTTTGAGTTGGGGGGTCTAGAGGGGGAAGTCCACGTTCTTGATTTGCTTGAATTACAGGTCCTGAGAGTAGAGGCTGCACTTTATCGTCTCCAGCAGGTAGCTGCTGTCCTACCCCTCGCCTCTGCCGCTGTACTTCTCATGGTAGAGGATGTTGGTGAGGGCGAGAGTGAGGAGGTGGAAGACTGCGTTGGGATGGGCTTGGCTGAGGCTGCGCATGTTGTTGGTTAGGGTTATGATTTTCTGGACTGCGGTTTGCAGCTAGGGAGTGGCCAGGGGGAACACAGTTCCTTGGAACCTGGTCAAGGTCTGAAATTATCTCTGGGAGGGGACTTTGAGCTTGTAGTTGGGGTGGATGGGTACTTTGGCGAGAGCTGACTCGGCTTACCTCATGTCTTCAGTGGAGAGGATGTTCATCGGGAGCGCTTTGGTAAAATTATTAAAACAATCAACCCAAAGTACCTACCGAAATGCCCACAATACACTCCGCAACCCCAACTCTCAACAAATACTGCAGTTTTGCTGATGCCTTAGGCTACTGCTGCCAAGGAAAGGAGGATTGCGACCTTTACCAGGCGTATGATGTAAAGAAACGGCTTCTGTTATTGGCTTGTACAATTTATGCACTCAATCTGAGGCAATAAAATATTAAAGTACTTTTGTTTATAGTAATTATAGTTAATAACTTCTAGAACTGGAGACGAGTCAGCAGATTTCAAGACCAAACTCATGAAGGTTTAGCTCGCAAACCCAGCCTACCTTTCTTCCAAACACGCACTCACCAGATCTCTGAGTTAGATGTCTTGGTTACAGATGGAAGCTAATCGATAATGTGTGGTAGAATGGTTGAGTTAGGTGGGAGAGATCAGCAAAATGGGGGCTTTTGGTTAGGTGGCTTGTAGTCTACTTTTTTCTAGGAAAACTGGTGCCTTTTCTTTCTCAGCAACTTTAAAAACTACTAGTCTAAAGTTTTTTGCTGTTTTAGGCAGAGTTAGTCCTTGTTGTCAGTTTCCAAGTAGTTGTGGTAGTGGTGAAGGGCAGTCAGCATCGGCCGCTTGCTTTATGTATATAGTCTAGAAGGCTTGCTTCTCAGACTTGCCTCTACATCTCGGTTGCTCTACTCCTTCTGAGTCTGCAGTCGCTTTTTTATGGTCAGGGCTACTCTGATAAATGATAGAAGGACACAGAGAGTTAGGAGTGCGAGAATGAAGAGCATGAAAGCAATCCTTGCTATGTTGCTTTGTTCAATAGCGGCTATTTGGTTAAGAGTGAGATAGAGCAGGAATACCAGCACTGAACAGACATTAAGATTGATACCTATGTTATACAGCAGTCTGTGGTAAGGCTTGTAGACGATTTGCCAAAGCAGCTGCAGCAGGAACAGGCCGAGCAGCCCATAGACCCAAGCGAGCAGTCCCAGCCTCAACCAAACCCATACCACGGCCAGCTTCAGGTACATCAGCAGCACATAGATCGGCAAGTACCCTTCCTTGCAGTCTTACACCAGTGGCTGCTGCTAACCCTTCTTTAGGAAATGTTTGATAAAATCACACACGATAACTGAATACAGCATAGTCTACAGCAGCATCAAGAACGACCTGAGTCCCTGCGAGAACTAGAATGACGCCTCTACGTTGGTGTGGACCAGGCTGGCCTGGAGCAGGAAAAGAGGGTAAGTCAGACTCACCCCCACCGGGAATATCCAGTTGCTGACTGCCAGCTGCCTAACCTTCCGCAGCCTGTTCAGTTGGTGCAGGGTGAGTTTGAAGCAGGGGTAGGGTTGCAGCAGCTGGGCCAGTCCAAGGCAGCAGCCCAGCACGATGCCCACCATCATCACGGTTGTCTATGCGCTGTGGGCTGAAAAAGGCAGTATTTGGTAGGCTGGGTAGTAAGCTAGGCTCATGTACTCTTCATGAAAGAAGCGGTCATTGAGTCCCACCAAGGCTAAATACTGGAAAATGCTGATTTGTTGGGTGTAGTTGGGTGCTGCGAAGTGGCAGAGGTATACTATCTGGAGGGTCTGGAGCAGCTCGGCCCCTATCATTCTATTGAGCAGCGAGCCGAAGAGCAGCAGCAGATAGGCCAGGATAGATAGAGTGTACAGATAGTAACCAACACCACTCATCACTCCCGAATTGCCCTACACCTACAGCTTCATCCCCTTCCCCCGAACACTGAACGCAACCTGGATGGCAGCGTACTTCACGTAGCTGCCGTCAAACGTGAAGTTCACCCCTGCCCCTAAACCCTACAGGCTGGTCGAGTAGTTGAGGTACAGTTTGGCCTACCCCTCGGAGTAACTCCAGTGGTCCACCGAGTAGTCTGCCCCTGGACAGCTGAAGTGGAAGTAGCTCGAGAGGTCCAGCTTGGCCAGGTTCAGCAGCTTGGGAGAGAACTGGAAGGTGAACACGCCTTGGTTCGCACCCTACACCTTCTAGCTGCTCACCAGAGCGACCTTGATGCTCAGTCCGACGTACTGGCAAATTGAGGGCCGGGTCTTGGAGTTGTTACAGCGATAGAGCATTTCGACTGAGCAGTTGCTGGAACAGCCATCGCCGTCGATGGAGTTGCCGTCATCGCACTGCAGGCTGTACACCCGGCCGTCCCCGCATATCTCCCTGCACTGGCCGCCAGTGAGGTAGAAGCCATCAGTGCAGACACAGGTGTCGTTTGCAGGGTCGAGCACGAACTGCTGTGCGATGCTGCAGTGGTTGCAGAGGACACTGCGGTTGGACAGGTAGGTGGACACGCAGCCGGGGTCCAGGGTGCAGTAGTTGCCCACCAGCCGCCCCGAACTGCACTCACACACCTTGCTAGTCTGGTTCAACACGAAGCTTGGCGCCTCGCACTTGCTGCACACACTGATGATCGGAATGCCCATCTGCACGGTCTCGATGCACCCCACCACCTTCGTGCACCCGCCCCCCACCAGTCTGCCCACCAGGCAGCTCAGACACACAGTGGAGCCGAGGCAGGTCTGACAGTACTGCATGGCGGACTGGCAAGGGGTGCAGGAGGTGGAGTCGGAGGAGAGGTAGGAGATAGAGTTGCAGAGGATGCAGTTGGATTGGGAGGAGCAGGTGATGCAGTTGGGTATGAAGTCGCTGCAGAGCTGGCAGTGGGCAGAGGTGAGGTGGGGGTCGAGGAAGGCGTAGTAGGGACACTGGATGTAGCAGACAAGCTGGATGTCAAAATAGTCATTTTGGTTCTGGGTGATGCCGCTCACGAGCTGGTTGTTGATGGTGAAGTAGAGTGTTGTGTCGGGTTGGTCATAGTGGCGCGACAACGTCGACAGCAGAAAGACGCAGTTCTGGCTTATGGCTCCCACGAACTCCCCTGGCACTCCCCACCCTGCCGCCAGGCTAGTGTTTGTTTAGCTGAAGAAGGTGGAGTAGCTGGCTACATTGGGCACGAACTCCCCGGCGTTCACCACCAGCAGACTTAGCTTGAATGATGCCAGAGAGTTCGTGTGCGTGACGTCGCTCGAGAACGTGATGTTGATCAGGCTGGACCCCACCACCACTGCGGCACCGAAGGAATAAACTTGGATATAGTCTGTTTGGGGGTTGAAGGCAATCCACTGCAGGTGCGCACTCACCTTGGTCTGGGAGGCACTCCCGAAGTAAAGGCTGGCCGAGCTGGCGGTAAATTACTCGAAGGAATTGCTCCTGGCTGGGTCTGAGAGGTAGCTGAAGTTGTTGCTGTAGATCACTAAATCGATGAAGTTGTTTGCACTGGTTAAGACTATTACATTGAAGGTGAGGAAGGTGAGCTGGGCGGTGGGGTCAAGCACATCCAAGACCAGGGTAGTGCCAGTGGAGTTGGGGGACAGCAGCTCAATGGTGTAGCTAAGCAGGCTGTGGACGGTCTGTATCTGGTAGTTGTGGAGGCTGAGTGCCGACTTGAGGACTGGGCCGATCTGCTTGCCCCAGCTCATGCTATACACCATGCTGGAGTGGGGGATGGGCCCCAGGCTGCTCTGCGTAGTGCTGTTATAGTAGGCCTTGGTGGAGTTGGGGCCGAACACCGTAACGAGATCTGTGTCAGGCAATAGCTACCCACGTACAATCCAGGCAGCGAGTTGTAGCTCTGGCCCACTCCTGGACTGGCTAGGTGAGCCAGCAGCACGACGATGAGCCGAACATTGTGGAGATGCATTTGATGGGTACTAATTGATGTGATATGTGTTTATGATAATGTATTTGGGGTATGTCCGGTCGGAGCTAAATAATTAAGCGCAGCAATGTGGGTTTGGCTGGTGGTGGCAGCCAGCAAATGATGTGCCAACAGGCCAACCAAGCTCATTCCTGTCTGACAGCCTGGCAACCCAGTGCAACTCAACCCTGAAGGAAGTCATCTTTCTTCCGACAGTCTCAACCCTTCTGACTGGCTTGGCTGCATTGTGGCTGCTGACTGGAGTGACTGGATTGCATTGTCACTGGAGTGACTGGATTGTGGCTGGATTGAGTATGCTGCCAGCAGTTTAAATTAGTCGGAAGATATATTGATGCAGCAGTGGAACTAGACTCTGCTCAAGGTGTCCAACGAGTAGGACCACGAGGCCAACCAGGGCTAGCCCAAGCACTTCGAGTCACTCGTGCTGCAGTCCCCCGGCAAGTACCACATCACCTTCTCCCGCAAGCCACTCGCCCCCTTACACCAAACCGCGCAGGAATTCCACCAGACCATTCAGGAAGTCAAGGAGGAGTTCGGGCTGGAGGACGAGTAGCTGGAGATAGCGCAGGTGTAGCTGCCGGGGGAGCAGGGGCAGCCTTGGAGCAGCCTGGTGCGGATCTTCAAGCATGGACTGGTGGAGCTGGGGGGGGACGTGGAGGGGTTCGCGAGCAGCCACTCGATCGGGAGCGTGAGTGGGTTGCGGAGCATCGTGAATGACGGCAACACCATAATCCTGTACTTCGTAGACAGCCACTACCAGTACATTCTCTTCCACGAAATCCACTACTGAGAATGATCACTTGCCCTATTATAACAACCAGACCAATACCTGGATCCAGCAACCCTGCAGGCCACTACCTGCATCCAGCAATTAGAGCCAATTCAGCTGGAACTGATAAGGATAGATTGTTTTTATGCGATAAAGGTGCTTGGCTGTGCAGTAACAACTAGTAGTGAACTAGTAGCCACATTGTGCTGTCTGTGCTGCCTGTGTGGCCCATCAGGTCAAGTCCATCCTGCAGTCCAAATTCAAACAGATCAGCTGAGACCTCATTTTCAAGCAATAACAGGAATTCAGGTTGGTGTTGTATAATAAGATGTTAATATCCAGTTAAGCTACTTTCGCCCATCTCCACTTATCTGCCATCCCCACTTATCTCCATCTCCCTTCTCCAGTTATCCTGCCATCTCCAGTTATCTTACAAACCTAAACTGTTCGCATAACTCAGCAAGCCACTCAGCCTTCACCTATCAACTACTACAACAACTCTAACCAAGCGGCTATCCGATTCGGCACTGCAACGGGTAGTCATCACCTTACCCACATTTCAGAATCGGTTTTTTTGACAGAGCTTAAGCGAGATTATAGGATGAAGGATGGGAAAAATATTGGGCCAGCTTAGTCCATTGCTAATGTGCACATATCCTCATCATTTCGGGGCAACTAACCTTCTACTAAACCGCATGCAAGCAATCACTCAATCACTCAATAGTATGGGCTTAAAAGCCTACTGCTAAGTGCTATTTGCTCAAGTGCTGAACCGAGTGCTGTTTGCTGAACTGGCTGAACCTAGGGAAGCCAACCAATGATCAATAAAGCAGGTGAGGACTAGGGCTGGGCAGGCTTAAGCTAGGAAACGGCAAGTAGTGCTGTTTATGCTATTTGTGGTAATAGTAGGTAGCCAGCTTCAAACATCTTTGGAGTTAGTAACAATCATTTGCTCTACTCTTCGCCCTTGGGCTTTACCTTCCCCCACATCTACTTAGTCTTCTCCGACACAGTTTCGGCTCCCTGCTGGATCTTGCTGTAGCCCTTCTCCCCCAGCTCCTTGGTCTTGGTTCCCAGCCACGAGGCCTTCTCCTTGGCTGCCTACAGGATTTCTGCCGGCTTCATCTCGTAGAAGGGCATGCTTTCGGAAGCGATCTTTCGGCCCTACTCGATGGTAGGCTGTTCGCCTTAAGCTTTGCCGCCTAACATATTTCTATAATATGCAGAAGCTCTGGAGGCACAAATAAGTCTGATCTAGGCGTTGAGGAGTTCGTAGTGCTTGAGGTAGGCGGCGAAGCGCTAGTTGCCTCCCCGTTAGAGGCGTTAGACGTCTGCAGGAGTCCAGGGGTCCATGTTGATGCTCTTGACGTTGGTAGCCCAGGCGAATTGTCTGAACTCGGCTGCGCAGTTGAGACAAAGGTAGATGGCGTGGTTGAGCTAGACCCATTGCCGGCTGGCTTTGCCGCAGTAGAGGCAGTGGCCGTTGCTTTCAATATCCACCAGCTTCAGCAGAGTGTTGGCAGGTGCGGTTTCCTGGATTTACATTCCTTTAATAATTATAAGTGCTCTAAACTACCCCCATTTAACCTCTTATAAAATTAAACTACCCTTCCCCCTCGGATTTGCTCAGTCCACCCGCCCACTCATTCACTTGTAGCCTACTCCCACTCATTCACCTAGCTTACTCCCAACTCATTCACCTAGCTTACTCCAGTAGCAACTAAGCGTCCCGTCCCAACAAACCGCCAAATCACCACTAACTATTCGCAAGGGGCCTTCCTGCCGATCAGCTTACTGATCTGCAGTTAACTGCAAATAGGAGACCAGGGCCAAGTTAGCAGACAAGAGAAGCTACAAGATAGATCGATAGTGGATGTTAGTTAGGGAGATAGTAGACGAAGAGAGATAGTAGATGTTAGGAGAAAGTGTGAGGTGTTGTTAATTGATACATCATCAGAAAGAAAACAGCTTCAATATTTCAGGCTCCTACATCTTATTCTGCACAGTCGGTAGGGTCGGAACTGCCCTCTTGAAGCTACCGAAGAACTCACTCAAAGAGGCTCCCAACTCACTGTAGTACTCATCGAAGGTGTCTACGAACTGCCCGAACTACCGAGCCCTTAGCAGCTACGCTTTTAGAAACTACTACACCTCCGAAAAGTTTATCTTAGGCAGCTTGGATAGAAGAGCCAACTCTTCATCTTTGGGAATGTCATAGACCGAAAATTATTGCTTCTTTGAGTGGTTGGGCTTTACCCTGCTTGTATTTTTTTGAAGGTGACTGGCAAGGAAGATGTCGTTGGAAGGCTTAGAATTGAAGGCAAGCAGGATTTGCTGAAACTCTGAGAACTTCTAATTCTTTTACTCTGAGTAGACTCCTTTTTAGGCGTGTTTCTCAGAGTGCTACTGTTGCTGTTAGTGTTGATGGTGTTGATGTTGCTGTTAGTGTTGGTGGGAATGTTGTTAGTTATGGTGGGGAGTGGGGTGAGTTGGGGGAAAGTTTTGGAAGGCTGCCATCCTGTTGTTGAACTGGCTGTCCAAAATATCCCATATTTTGGTGTTCAAGTAGTCCAAGTTATTGATAAAATCCTGCTTGATTTTCTAGAGTTCCTTTTAGATTCTCTACTTGACCCTGGATTTTCTGTTTTATAGCTCTTGCTTGATTTGGGCCCGATTGTGACTGACTTTTTGTTGGAGTTCAAGCAAATCTTTGAGGCAGAGGTGGGCTTCGATTTTGGAATGCGTGTGGTGGTTACTAAGGAAGCAGTAGCTGCAGCCGAGTTTGCTGGAGCAGGTTTTTTCTAAGCAGATGTACTTGGTGGGGTTGTAGTCATGCTACTTGAACAAACAGGCTTCCCGCTCTCTGATGGATATCAAATCGATCAGAACGTCTAGAACAAGCGGGTTTCTCTTTGGCTCTTCTTCGGGCAGCAGCTGGAAGTTTGAAATCATACTCACTGGCTGAGTCCTTCTGCTGCGGTTGGACTAATGTTTTTGTGAAATCCGAGAACCTTGACTTGAAATTTGGAATTTCAGTTCATGAAGGGTCTCGGAAAGGCCGTGCTTTTTCAGAGAATAAGACATAAGATTACTAATATAAAAAATAAAATCAGCAATAAATCTAAGATTGAAAACTAAATATGAACAAGGTGGGAATTATAATGATATCCTCCCTCCGCTCCAAAAAATCAACATTTTTCTCCTCGTTTACTGACGCGCATTTTGTGTTTTGATATCTATTTGGTGAGGTGTTTAGAGTGCTCAAATCGAGCGAAAAATGGTCAATTTGAGAAAATATATTTTAGAGGTTTTGGACACTTTTTGACTATTTTATTAGAGACACATTTGAAAATAATAGCTGCGGATGAACCGCAAACCAATCACTCATAAGAGATGATTATTTTGAGTTGAATGCCATAATTCAATAAGAGGCTAAAAGAACTTTTGTGATTATCATTTGTATAAAAGGGTTTTAAGATAAGGTGTAATTAAAGATTTATTAAAAAACGAAAAATGAAGTTAGGAAAATGAGTTGGAGTGATAAGCCAACTCCTGAACGAAGTATTGACCAAGAAGTGATGAAATTT